>MWVV01000985.1_pt1 | contig 10188 bp, 9 predicted proteins | sample 1047281 | NCBI WGS metagenome assembly MWVV01 (sample SAMN06349986, study PRJNA376086) | soil metagenome | isolation source: PT-2 sample Antarctic (ecotone) soil | place: Antarctica | collected 2015-01-13 | reverse complement strand
GTTCTATCTTCCTGCTAAAATTACAGTTTGCGAAAGTTCAACTATTGCATGGAAAATAAAGAAAACGTCATCAGCCCAAAAAATTAAAAACATAAATAACTAATTTACAGGGTCAATTTAGAGTGCTTATGATTTTGCGTAATTCATCTAAAAAACTTACACTTCTTACTTTACTTGTGTTTCAGGTCTACATTGGCTGGAGCCAAAAAAGTTCTGCTCTTTTTAAATTACTTCCATCTCTGCAAACAGGAGTAACTTTTAGAAATACGATCACCGAAAATGATAAATTGAACATTTTAAATGAGGCATACATATATAATGGCGGAGGTGTTGGTATAGGTGATTTTAACAATGATGGGCTGGCAGATATTTATTTTTCAGGAAATATGGTTTCTAATAAATTATACCTGAATAAAGGCTCATTAAAGTTCCAGGACATAACCACTGCGGCAGGCGTAAGCGGCGACGGAAAATGGTGTACCGGTGTTTCTGTAGCAGATGTTAATGCAGATGGATGGCTTGATATATATGTATGCGCAACGTTTCTTAAAGATCCCCGTAAGCGTTCTAATTTATTATACATCAACCAGGGAAATAATAAACAGGGTGTTCCTGCATTTAAAGAGTCTGCCAAAAGTTATGGGATAGCAGATGATGATTATAGCACTCAAGGTGTTTTTTTTGATTATGATAATGATGGTGACCTTGATTTGTATGTGCTTACAAATACTTTGGATGATCCCAAAACTCCCATTACTTTCAGGCCTAAAGTAACAGATGGTTCAGCGCTTAATAATGACAAACTTTACCGTAATAATGGTAACGAAACATTTACAAATGTTTCGCGTGAAGCCGGTATTCTTATTGAAGGTTGGGGCCATTCAATATCTGTCTCAGATGTTAACCAGGATGGGTGGCTTGATATATATGTAAGCAACGATTTTAATGCAAACGATATATTTTACATCAATAATAAAGACGGAACATTTACTGATCGAATAACTGATTACTTCAGGCACACGAGTTGGTACACCATGGGTACCGATATTGTTGACATTAATAATGATGGCTTTGCAGACTTGATAGGATTAGATATGCTCCCCGAAACAAACCTGCGGAAAAAGGGTATGTTGATGGGTAATGAGTACTATAATTATTTCAATAGCAAAAAGTTTGGTTACCAGCATCAATACGTTCGTAATGTACTTCAAATAAGCAGCGGCCCTACACGGGTGGGGCATCCCATATTTAGTGAAGTGGGTTTTATGGCTGGCGTTTATGAAACAGATTGGAGTTGGGCTCCTTTAGTAGCAGATTTTGATAATGATGGCTTTCGCGACCTGGTTATTACCAATGGTCTACCTCGTGATGTAACTGATCTTGATTATATTTCTTATGATAATAAGCAGGCAGCAGGTGCAGTTAATTCATCACTTAAAATGGTGGATGCTTTGCCTATCGTTAACGTACCTAACTATGCTTTTAAGAACACGGGTGGTTTTATGTTTGCCAATGCCACAAAAGCATGGGGATTAAACCAGCCTTCATTCTCAAATGGTGGCGCTTATGCTGACCTCGATAATGATGGTGACCTTGACCTGGTAATAAATAATATTAATCAGCCATCTTTTATTTATGAAAATACATTAAACAACAGTCTGCAAAAAAGCAACCTGCATAGCCTGTCAGTAGTTCTTACCGGCAAAGAAAAAAACCTTCGTGCGATAGGAGCTTCTGTTAGAATTTATTATGATGTCAACAGGCAGCAGTATTATGAACACCAGCCATGCAGGGGCTATCTTTCTACTGTTGATTCAAAAGCACACTTTGGACTTGGTGCAACAACTCTTATAGATTCAATTCGGGTAAGATGGCCTAATGGAAAGAGCAGGTTACTTGTAAATATTAAAGCGGACCAAACTATCACTATCGGTTATGAAAATGCTACAGAAACTGAACGAAGCCTTGTTACAAATATGCCACCTGCAATTTTTGAGGAGGCCTCGAACCGCTATGGAATAAAGTTTAAGCACCAGGAAAAAGATGCAATTGATTATAATATTCAGCCAACGCTCCCTCATAAACTCAGTCAATATGGCCCTGGCATAGCAGTAGGCGACGTTGACAATAACGGTTATGATGATTTTTATATTGGTGGTTCAGCAGGTAACCAGGGTGTATTTTTTATGCAGGACGCCAACGGGCAATTCTTAATAGACAGCAACCGTATTGTTCAGGAAGAAAATTTAAGAACAGAGGAAATGGGAGTGCTTCTTTTTGATGCAGATAACGATAAAGACCTCGATCTATATGTAGTGGCCGGAAGCTATGAGTTTTCACCAACTCATCCGGGAAACCAGGATAGGTTGTACGTAAATAATGGGAAAGGAGAATTTAAATGGGATCGTGCAGCTCTTCCAAAAGAGACTGCTAATGGTTCTTGTGTACGGGCTGCAGATTTTGACCAGGACGGCGACCTTGATTTGTTTGTTGGAGGACGTAGTGTATCAGGCTCCTATCCTTTGCCTCCTAAGAGTTACCTTTTAAAAAATGAAGGCGGAAGATTTATTGATGTTACTCAATCATATTGTCCGCCGTTACAAAACCTGGGAATGATTACAGATGCCTTGTGGTCAGATTTTGACATGGATGGAAAATTAGACCTTGTATTAACTGGTGAGTGGATGCCGGTAACGTTCTTAAAAAATTCAGGCCAAACCTTTATGCCTGTAAATACCACCGGTATTAATCAATATACAGGTTGGTACAACAGCCTTGTCTCGGGCGATTTTGATAATGATGGCGACATAGATTATATAGCAGGAAACCTTGGTCTCAATTCAAATTTTAAAGCCTCCTCACTTGAACCTATGATCCTTTATGCAAAAGACCTGGATGACAATGGTAAATTAGACCCCATGGTGTTTTGCTACATGAAGGCTGAAGATGCAACAAGAAAACCATTTCCAATGCATACGCGGGATGATTTAAGCAGCCAGTTGGTTTCTATCCGGAAACAATATCCCACCTATAAAGCATATGGCCGCGCTTCTATAAGCGAATTATGGAGTAAAACAAACAGGGAAAGTGCTGTTACGTTAACGGCAAATAATCTTACCACAAGTTATATAGAAAATAAGGGTAACGGGCAGTTTACTATAAAAGCATTACCTATAGAAGCACAAACAGCGCCTGTATATGGAATGGTAAGTGAAGATATTGATGGCGATGGAAATCTTGACTTGTTATTGGTGGGAAATGATTACGGAATGGAGCCGGGCGGTGGTCGCCATGATGCTTTTAATGGCTTATGTTTAAAAGGAAACGGTAAAGGAAACTTCTTTCCGCTGACAATAGCAGAAAGCGGTTTTTTTGTGAAAGGTGATGGTAAGGGATTGGCAACAATCCATACAGCTAAAAATGAAGATATATTGTTAGCTACTCAAAACCAGGATAGTTTATTGGCGTTTAGTAAAAAATCAATTCCCGGTAAAAGCACTCTGAAATGGATTAATTTAAATCCGGATGATTTTAGCGCAGACATAGTGTTTAAGGATAACAGAAAAAGCCGGGTTGAATTTTATTATGGCTCCACATTTTTATCCCAATCATCACGAAGGCTACCAATAGATAAAAATGTGGTTAAGGTTACTATTACAGATTTCAAAGGAAATAAAAGAGAAGTGATAAAGTAAACTCTTCCTCGTTGCCTGATAGGTTATTTAATTGAATCGTTTTTATATTTCCCGATAAGAACACACCCAAAAGATCAAAACCCAAAAAAATTATGAAATACCTGCAAATGTCTTTCTTACTACTGTTGTTTACCACATTTTCATTTTGCAGTAAGCAAGGCTCAACATCAGAAAGCAACGGCACACCTCCTTCAAATCTTAGTGTAAGTGCCACAGTAAGCACTGACTCCAGTGGAAATGTAACCTTTACAAGTTCTGCTGCAAATGCTGTTTCGTACGATTATAATTTTGGAAACGGAATCTATCAAACTGTTGCTTTAGGAGTTGTCTCCTATAAATATCCTGCATCGGGTTCATATACGGTTAATGTAACCGCTAAGAGCGCCGGTGGCCTCACTTTGTCTAAATCAGTACAGGTTAATGTAGCGGTTGCAGTTGTAATGCTTTGGTCAGATGAATTTAGTACAACAGGCAGCCCCGACCCAGCAAAATGGGGATACGATATTGGAACAGGCAGCGGTGGCTGGGGCAATAAAGAATTGGAATATTATACTAACAGAACAACAAATGCAGCCGTTTCAAACGGCACTTTAAAGATCATTGCCTTAAAAGAAAATTATAGTGGCAGTGCGTATACATCAGCAAGGCTACTAACAAAAGATAAGTTTTCTTTTAAGTATGGAAAAATAGAAGTGAGGGCGAAATTGCCCTCAGGCGCAGGGGCATGGCCGGCTATATGGATGCTGGGAAATAATTTTCAAACAGCACCCTGGCCTGCTTGCGGAGAAATAGACATTATGGAACAAAAAGGAAGTGAACCTGATAAAATTTATAGCACACTTCATCATCCCGGACACTCAGGAGGTAACGGAGATGGCAGTACAAGAACTATCTCAAATGCTACTACCGACTTTCATCTATATGCTGCCGAATGGTCGGCAACCACCATTAAATTTTTAATAGACGATGTTGTTTATTATACTTTCAATAACTACAGCAGTTTACCATTTAACCAAAATTTCTTCATTATATTAAATGTTGCTATGGGTGGAAATTTTGCCGGTAGTGTTGATCCCTCCGTAACCAGCGCAATTATGGAAATTGATTATGTAAGGGTGTATCAATAACAGATACAGAATTCATGTTTTTGTCTGCTAATTTTTTGTATAGTCGGCCCAAGGCTCATCTAAAGTTTTTTCTATTAAGTCCTTCCGGGTTTGTTCGGTGTAAGTATGATCACGCATTTGTGCGTCTAACTTTTTTACAATGGCCTTTTTATTATATTCTTTGGATAGTTCAGGGTACACTTTAAAGAAAGTTTCAATAAGCCTTTGCTTAAGTGCAGGGTTCAATTCAGCATAATTACTTTCAAAAGTTAAGGTGTAACCTTTTTTCTTAATCACATCCTGCGCAGAAGCTTTTAGCGATAGTACAAATATGAAAAATACTGCTGCGGCACATAATTTTATTTTCTTAATCACTATACAATTTTTTTACTTGTTTAAATAACAGTTTGTATGAATTAGCTCAAACTAAAGTTCTTTTATTTTTATATTTCTGTAAGAAACTTCGTCGCCATGTGCCGTAATAAAACAGGTGAAGAAGCAGCTTCTGCAAATCCTTTTGTAGTACTAAATTTGCTTTTCGCAATGGCTTGCTTAAATGCTTCGCTTCCTCTTTCATACTCTAATATTTTTACACCATTCAACCAATGCTGTACGTGGTTGCCTTTTAGCACTATCCGGGCTGTATTCCACTTACCTTTTACAGGATTACACCATCAACAGCCAGTAAATGAAAAATGTGTTTAGGGCAATGCATTGAAGAAGATTTGTTCAATAGAATAAGAGCTCTTTCAACTTCTACTTATACGTTCAATTACTTTACCTGCACTTCTGCCGCTTCTTCTTCGGGCAATGTTAGTTTTACTTTTCTTTTGCCTGCTGTTAGTAATAAGCCTGCTAAAAATATAGTAAGCGTGCCTACTACTATCGTCATGTTTGTATGCAAAGGATTTCTAAGAAAGGCATAGCTGTCAGGAAGCTTCTTTGAAAATGTCATCCATAAGATCGTTACAATACCAATAAGGGTAGCTGTAAAGGCTTCATGGTTTTTTGTTCGCCGGCTAATTATTCCTAACAAAAAAAGCCCTAACATTCCACCTGCAAAAATTCCGGAAAGCTCCCACCAAATATCAAGCAGACTTTTTACGCCAATCATTGCTATGCCTGTGCTTAAACCCAATATTCCAAAAACTACCGTTGAAAGATGAAGCACCAATAGTTTATTTTTCTCGCCTATGTTGGGCCTGAAATATCTTTTGTAGATATCCATAGTAAATACTGTTGCAGAAGCATTCATACCTGAACTGATAGTACTCATTGCTGCAGAAAGAATTGCTGAAACAATCAACCCAACAAGTCCTGTTGGAATTTTAGTTACCATGAAATGAGGCATTACCTTGTCGCCGTAATCTTCAGGTTTAAGAGTAGAAGTCAATTGAGTTATTTGGCTGGCAGTTGCAGAATAACCGAGCCTTTCGGTTGCTACTTTTTGCTTAACGGCTTCAATCAATTCGGGGTGTGTTTGGTAATAGGCGAACAGGGCTGCACCAATTAAAAAGAATAAAAAGGATGCAGGAACATATAAAGCAACGCACAACCATACTGACTTTGATGCTTGTTTTGATGAAGTTGCTGTATGATACCGCTGGATATAGTTTTGATCCATGCCAAAGTTATTGAGGTTGATGAAGAACCCGTAAAACAACACTACCCAAAAAGTTGATTCAGTAAAGTTGGTTGAAAAACTTCCCAGGCTAAACTTTTGATTACTTCTGCCTATATCTATTATTTCAGACACGCCGCCCCGCATTTCTGATACAATTAAATAAAGGATAAGTAAAGCTCCTAACGTCTTTATAACACCTTGTACCACCTCTGTCCATATAACTGCTTCCATGCCGCCTAATACAGTGTAAAGAATAATAACCACACCCATTACAATCATAATGGTTGCCATAGGATATCCAATCAGTGCCTGCAGACTTAAAGCAATGCCAAAAAAGATAGAGCCCATACGTGCAAGTTGGGTAAGCAAAAAACAAATAACCGTATAAGTGCGTGCCCAGGGGCCAAAACGATTTTCGAGATGAGTGTACGCAGAAATTTCACCTGTGCTGCGATAAAAAGGAACAAAATATTTAGATGCTACCCAGGCAGCCAAAGGCATGGAAATACTGAACACAAAAGCATTCCAGTTACCGCCGAAAGCTTTACCCGGAACACCCAAAAAAGTATTGCTGCTTAAAAATGTTGCATAGATAGAAAGTCCGATAGCCCAACCGGGAATAGAACCGGAAGCTTTAGTAAATTGATCTGAATTCTTATTCTTTCGTGAAAAATAAAAACCAACCAATACCATTGCAAGCAGGTATATGAATATTATGGCAAGATCGAGGATGGGAAGATTTTTCATTTTTTTTTGTGTTCGTCATTGCGAGGAGGAACGACGAAGCAATCTGCAATTTAAAATTAAACAAGCTTGAAATTAATCAGCAGATTGCTTCGCCAAGCTATCGCAAGGGTAGCCTTGACAACAAATGTCAACGTTATTAAGATAAGAAAAGCCTTAATTCGCCAAGCTACGCAAGGCTCGTAATGACGAACAAGGGTGCGTCTTCAGAAGATAGGAATTAAAAAACTTGTGGCTTTAGCATAACTTAATCATTAATTATTTCAGCTTTTGGCGCTACATATCCAGCCTTCTTTGGCCATTCTCCATTTTCAATTTTTATCATTTCCAGTTTTGATGGATCAACTTCTACATACTTAATCCTTTGCCTTCTCCATGTATATACTATGTGCACCATCCCATCTTTACCCTGTATAACTGACGGATAAGAATATTGGCTGATGGGCGAATCTTCTAATATCATTGAAGCGTACCACGTTTTACCATCTTTGCTTACTGAAACATTTAACGGCGTTCTTGCACCTTTGGCTTCGTTGCCTGGTGGCAAAACATGATTATAAACTAATAACTGTCTTCCATCTTTTAAGGTTACTGCATCTGTTCCTGAATTATTATTTGGTAACGACGCTTTAGCTAAAGGCGACCATGTTTCTCCATTGTCTTTAGACCATGACTCTAATATTGCCCTGTTCTGGCTTCGTGCAAGTATTTGTAACCGTCCATCTTTATGTATCAATATACTTGGCTGAATTGCATTTAAAGTTTTTCCATCGTTTATTGGTCCAACCATTCGCCATGTTTTTCCAAAATCATTTGATGTTTCAAAGTGTACTTTCCAGCCATCACCTTCTGTGCTTGATGGAGAAACTAACTTTCCATTACTTACAAGTACAGGTTTATTTTTTACAGGCCCTATAAAACCTTCGGGTAAAGCTTTTGCTTCGCTCCACGATACGCCTGCGTCTTTTGAGGTTTTCAGCCAGCCTTTCCAGGTTGAAGGGCTTGGTCCAACTTTATAAAACAAAAATAAGTCTCCATCCGGCACCTGGTATAAAACAGGATTCCATGTAGGGTAGCGAAGTGTATCATTTTGAATTCCGTTAGCAACAGAAACAGGAGTTGTCCATTTACCATTTACTCTACGACTAACTCTAATCTCTACATCAGGATTTCTTTCTTTGGTTCCACCAAACCATGCTGCAACTAAACCTTTGGGAGTTTCAACAATTGTTGCTGCATGGCTTTCAGGAAAAGGTGCTTTATCGAAGATGAATTCTTCTGTTACTATTCCTTTTTTCCAGGGCTTTGGTTGAGCCTTCAACGTGGCAGATACAACACATACCATCAATACTATTGATAAAGTTTTTTTAATCATGACCTTGTTATTCTTTGTTACCGTATTTGATGAAAGTATAAAGGCTATTTATTTTCCAATAGATTTTTAAATTCTTCCAGGTTTATAACCTTCACTTGCGGAAATGGTAATCTTTTAAGCACATCAAAATGTGCATCTTCTGTAACTATATAATCAGCACCTGATGCTATTGCTGCATCTGAGAACTTATTGTCATCAGGATCGGCCTTAATCAAATTCCAGGTGTACCATTTTGAGACTAAGATTGTATTACTTGCGTGCGATATGGCTTGCGTAGTAGTTTTAGCTACCTGATAATTCATATAAGTAGTAAATATCTCTTCATACTCAAGAAAAATTTGGTTGATACCACTAAATGATATTCTTTCTCCAAAAACTTTTTATACACCCAATGCTTTGATGATTGTGGAGAAACCGATACCAATAAAATATTCGTATCAAGTAGAACGATCATGCCAGTTGATTATTGGGATTATAAGATGTGCGCAAATGCGTCTTTAATAATTGTTCAACCTTTTCTTCATTCCAGCCCTTTTCATCCCATACCTTTTCAGCTTCTTTCAGGCATTTTCTTGCAAAAAAATCAGCAATGATATCTTTAATATATCCCCACTCTTCATTAGAGACAAACCTATTATTAAACATTGAAAGGAGCTCTAATTGATTTTTTGAGAGAGGAGTTTGCAAATTTTCCATAAACTACTTTTAATAAAAGTAAAATTAAATAATCACAGAGCTACAAATATCAACTTGCTTTCTGCTGGATTACAATTGTCAAATTTATTGTTTCGTCGTTGGCTGTTGTTCTTTCGCAGCAGCGGCTTTCTTAGCTTTTATTGCATCTGTATAATCTTTATACATCTGTTTCCAGTTACGGCCGTTTGAATTTAAATATTGTTCAGACTTTGTCTTATATATTTCGAAGATGGCAGATATCTGGTTCATATTTTTATAATCTACAGCCTGCTCTCTTGCCTGCTTAAGAAAGGAAAGAACTTTCGCTTCCTCTTCAGAAGTGAGGTTTGGAACTATAGCTTTATAACCAGCCATCGTGAAGGCAACTTTGCCAACAGTATACTTATCTAATATCTTCTCTACCTGCTCTTCCGTTAGATCTTTACGAAGCCCGGCCATAAGATTTTCGGTGAACAGATTTAGGCATAGCTGAATTAGCAATAACCTGCCTGTCAAGGTCACTTAGTTTATTGCCGGTTACAGGGTTAATACCTGCAGGTACTGTGGCAGGCGGATGCTCATTATGCCAATCGCGTATTGTTTTTAGATGAGTAGCTATAACATCTTTCACACGGGCTTCCTTTGCAGGGTCATTGAGATTAAGGGATGTTACCCATTCAGCAGCTTTCTTATCCTGGTCTGCATCAGACTTAGCTTTTGTATCTGCTAACATCTGCGCCGTGCCTAATTGAGTTTGCGCAGAAGCCTTAAAAGAAAATGTAACTGCAATCGTGAAGGCAGCGCAAACAATAAAGAACTTTTTCATATAGCTACCTTTTTTTAAAAAATTTAATGAAGCCTACCCTTCTTTTATTCCAAATAAATAAACTCCTGAATTTATACGAGCTATACATCATCCTAATCCACTTATGTATACCGTAGCTTTTTTAACCTTTTTTGTTGTTTCGA
>MWVV01000984.1_pt1 | contig 10189 bp, 12 predicted proteins | sample 1047281 | NCBI WGS metagenome assembly MWVV01 (sample SAMN06349986, study PRJNA376086) | soil metagenome | isolation source: PT-2 sample Antarctic (ecotone) soil | place: Antarctica | collected 2015-01-13 | reverse complement strand
CGAAAGTTTGAACTCGTTTGCCATAATTGCTCAAGTTTTATAATATTTTCATCTGTCAGATTATTGACAAATTTATTAGGCATATTCATTTCTACATTATGCCACAAAACATCTATTCACCTGCATATTTGCGCCCGCCATTTCGTAAAGTTCGCCGTCAATGTATTCGTGGCGAACTTCGGAACCTCGCTCAAGTTCCAGATATTCTTCGGGCTTATAAAGTTTGGGTTTCTTTTGTGCTAATCCCATTTTTGAAATTTATTTCCTCCGAAATTTCTTTAAATTCTACTCTGTCGTAAATCTCGCGCAAATTCAGCTCAATCTCAACCGAAGGAATTCGCAAAACGTCGTCAATTCCGTCCGCCGCGTTGTGCGTCCAGCGTTCGTCCGGTTGCTTTTCGTGATGTTCGATAAACGGCGCGTCCTGGTAAATCAAAACATAATCGGTCAAACTCGGCAGTTCTTTTCGATAGCGGAAAAACTTTTTCGTTTGGTCGTAACGCTGAGTCGAGGGCGAAAGAACTTCGATAATAACTTTTGGATTGAGCAAAACATCGCGCTGTTCGTCGTGAAAAAGCGGTTTGCCGCAAACAATCGTTAAATCAGGATAGGCATACATTCCTTTGCCTTCGGCGCGAACTTTCATATTCGGCGAAAGTGCCTGGCAAGATTGTCCTTTTAATTTTGCGCGAACTTCGCCAGCCAAATTTATACAGATTTGGCTATGTGAAAGACTTTCGCCCGCCATTGCGTAAATTATTCCGTCAACAAATTCGTGGCGTGTTTCCGCTTGGCGTTCGAGTTCGAGATACTCTTCGGGCAAATATAAGGTTTTTTGTTGTGCAAGTCCCATAATTTTCACCTCAAAAATAATTCTATCGAATTTTCCGCCGACATCTGCGGCGATTTGTCGAATAAATTTTCTATTTTTCTTTCAGCTTGCCGTTCAGCAAAAAGTATTTGACCTGTTTCTTTTTCGGATTTTCGCATAATCCTTGCGGATAGTCTTCGGGGCAAGTTTCGGTTGCGCCAATTATTTGTTTACCCGCGACTTTTTGCAAAGTAAAGCTGCGGAAAAATTTACCGCCAACCGTTTCATCGCCCGACGCTTTATATACGCCTTTTTTGTTGAGAAAGACGACGAGGCTTTGTCCCCAAGAATTTCCGCCGCCCGCGCCTTCGAGCGTGTATTGCACGACCGCATCTTTTACACCGTCGCTGTCCACGTCGCCATAGACGATTTTTCTGGCTTCCGCATATTCGGAAGCGTCGTCGCGGATTTTTTCGATGTAATGGTCAATCGTTTTCTCCAGATTAGCCTGCGCCGCGATTGCCGCAGGCGAAAGAAAAATCACGACTGAACAAAAAGCAATTAAATTGCCGAGAAAAAATTTCGATTTCATATTCATTTTATTTCAAGTAGTGGTCAAAATATATTTGACCATCGGAACGCCAGCATCGAGGCTTTCAATGAACGCGCTGGGCGTTCAAAACCAATTGATTTCCCGCTCATTTTACGCCGCTCACGTGGCGTTTGCCAGCAAGATGCTGGCGTTCCGTTTTTACCCGTTCAAAGCGTAGCGTTGAAGCGTGAAAAGTTGACTGACACCTTTTTCGGCGAGTTCGAGCATCTGGTTCATTTGCTCGCGGTTAAACGGTTCGCGCTCCGCCGTGCCTTGAATCTCGATGAATTTGCCCGCGCCCGTAAAGACAATGTTCATATCAACTTCGGCGTTGGAATCTTCTTCATAACACAAATCGAGAATCGGCGTGTTTTCAATCATTCCGACGCTGATTGCCGCGACTTCTGAAAGAAGCGGATTTTTCTTGAGCTTGCCCGATTGCAGCATATTTTTCACCGCTAAACCGAGCGCGACACACGCGCCCGTAATCGAAGCGCAGCGCGTTCCGCCGTCGGCTTGTAGAACGTCGCAGTCAATGAAAATCTGTCGCTCGCCCAACAGTTTCGTGTCAACGACGGCGCGGAGACTGCGCCCGATAAGCCGCTGGATTTCCTGCGTTCTGCCCGACGGACGCATCGTTTCGCGGTTCGTGCGCGTATGCGTCGCTCGCGGCAGCATCGCGTATTCCGCCGTTACCCAACCGACTCCTTTGTTTCGCAAAAACGGCGGAACTCGCTCTTCAACCGTCGCCGTGCAGATAACTTTCGTGTTGCCGACTTCGATTAAAGCCGAACCTTCGGCATATGGCGCGAAATTTGGCGTAATGCGCGTTTCTCTTAATTGGTCGTTTGTTCTGTTGTCTGTTCGTGTGTAATTCATTTTTTTAGTGAATAGTGAAAAGTGAAAAGTGAAAATTTTTTAGTTATTCACTTTTCACTTTTCACTAATTTTGTCTTTTCCGAAAACTTCGATAGCTTCAAGTTTCGCGGGCTTCACGCCCAAAAATCTTTCGGCGACGCGGGCGAATCGCTCCGCCGCGTCCGTTACGTAAAAGTGGTCTAAATCATCGCACAAACGCCGAACGCTTGCACGTCTCATTGGATTTTCATTTTGCAGATTTTTATCAGCGAGCAGTTGCTTGACTTCTCCGGCGGTCGCCTCGCCTGAATCAATCAATGCGACATTTGCGCCGACGGTTTTTTGTATCACCTCGCGCAAAATCGGATAATGTGTGCAGCCTAAAACGAGCGCATCAACATTTTTTTCGACGATTTTTTGCAGATATTTTTTGGCAATTGAAAAAGTTTCCGGCTCCAGCGTCCAATTTTCTTCCGCCAACGATACGAACAGCGGACAAGCGGTTTCGATAATCTCTGCCGTTTCGGAAACTCGCCGAATCGCTTCCGAATAAGCGTGACTCGAAACCGTCGCTTCGGTAGCAATCACACCGATTTTCGGATTAGCTTCTTCCTTTGTAATTTCAACTGAGCGTCTTGCGCCGGGTCCGATTACGCCGACGACTTCGATGCCGATTTTTTCTCTAATTTTCGGTAGTGCCAGCGCGGAAGCCGTGTTGCACGCGACGACAAGGATTTTAATTCCGCGCGAAGCTAAGAATTGCGAATTTTCAATCGCGTAGCGTTCGACTGTCGCCAGCGATTTCGTGCCGTACGGCACACGCGCCGTATCGCCCAAATAAATAAAATGCTCATTCGGCAGATGCGCGTGCAAAGCGCGGTAAACCGTTAAGCCGCCGACACCCGAATCAAAAATGCCGATCGGCAGATTTTGGATTTTGGATTTTGGATTTTGGATTTGATTGGAAAGATTTTTTGGATTGAGGCTACTCACGATTAAATATTACGTTGAAAAGTATTTGGAAATTTCACAATTGAAACTAACATATTTCAATTCTCGTCTCAATTATCAAAATCAGCCAGAAATTTCGTTTTCTAATTATTTCTTGGTTCGGCGGAACAAACTCGGGATTGCGGTGTCTAAGTAAAAGGAATGAGTTTCTGACCCCGATTGGCACCGGCAAAACGGAGGAAAATAATTTTATGTTAGACCAATTAGTTGAATCGAGCAGTCACAGAAAAGAAACCGCGCGGCGCGGCGGTTTTATGCTGTCAACGCTGGTTGTTGTATGTTCGGTATTTTTGAGCGGAATTTTGTGGAGCCTTTTCGCCAAGGATTTGAAAATGGGCGAGGACGATTTGGAAATTTCGACTTTAGTTGCGCCGGTGCCGATGCCAGAAGATGCGCCGCGTCAGCCGGAGCCTGTGGCAAAAATGGAAAAGCAGGAACAATCACAAAAAGTAGTTGAAACAACCCGGCAAGCGAATATAATGCGAATTGATGAATCGCCAAATGTGTCGGCTGAAATCTCGACAGTTCCGAACACTCAAAAGGCGCGTCCAAATGGAAACTTTAAAATCTCGGAAGGGTTGGAGTTGGAGGCACAAGGCTTAAATTCGGCAACGCGCGGCGGAGAAAACAATGTCGGCGGTGTCGGTGTTGGTCTTGCAGAAAGCTCGCAGCCGATGCCGGTTGAAAAACTAAAGATAAAGGAAACGCCGCCACCGCCGCCTTTGACAAAGGAAATTCCGAAACCGCCGGTTAATGCGAAAAAATCTTTGGGTGTTATTAACGGCAAAGCGACCAATCTCGTCAAACCTACATATTCGCCCGCAGCCCTCGCCGTTCGAGCCGCCGGCGAGGTCAATGTTCAGGTAATGATTGATGAAAAAGGCAACGTCATTTCGGCAAATGCCGTCAGCGGACACGTTTTGCTTCGCCCGTCGGCTGAAACGGCGGCTCGCGCCAGTAAGTTTAACCCGACTCAGCTCAGCCTTCAGCCAGTTAAAGTTACGGGTTTGATAGTTTATAAGTTCGCGCCAAGATAATCTTGTCGAAATAAAAAATCAATAAAAAGCCGCGCGAGTTTTTATAACCCGCGCGGCTTTTTATTTTGAAATAACCGAAAAGAAATTATTCGTCGAATCATTTCCGCGTCAAACTTGCACCTCTAAATCGCCACTTTAAACTATCTATGTAATATAGCGTAATCATTCAAAATTGAATTAAACTCGAACGATGTTAAATGTACGAGAGACTTTCGGCGAGATTGATATTTATCTGTTTGACCAGATATTAAAAGGCAGCTTTGATGTCAATTCAAACATACTCGATGCCGGTTGCGGCGGCGGGCGCAATCTCGTTTATTTTCTCCGCAGCGGTTATGAAGTTTTCGCGGTTGACCAAAATCCGCAGGCGATCGAGCAAGTTCGACTGCTTGCCAAAGCTCTCAATCCGATTTTATCATCGGAAAATTTTCAAGTTTCAACCGTCGAAAAAATGCCGTTTCAAAACGAACGCTTCGATACCGTTATCAGCAATGCCGTTCTGCATTTCGCGAGCGACCAGCGACACTTTTATCAAATGATTGAAGAAATGTGGCGAGTTTTAGGAAAAGGCGGTTTGTTTTTTGCAAGGCTCGCTTCGACGATAGGAATTGAAGACAAAATTGAATTGATAGAAAAACGCCGATACTCGCTGCCGGATGGTTCAGAGCGTTTTCTCGTTGATGAGCAATTTTTGATTACGGCGACAAACCAACTAGGCGGGATTTGGGTTGAACCTTTAAAGACGACGAATGTGCAGAATCTGCGTTGTATGACAACTTGGGTTTTACAGAAGGGTTTCGCTTAAAAACACATTTTTCACAAAATAAGAAATTTGCTCGAAAAATTAGCGAATAACTGGATAGAGAACTATGCGCCGCTCCGCTATTATGGGGATGCAGCAAACCGAAAACGGAAACTCGTTCTGGCATTGGGGCGGCAATAACAACGACACGCACGCTTTCGTCATCGCTTCGGAAAAACAAAAATCGGGCGTTTTAATTTTTACCGACAGCGGAAACGGTCACTCGATAATTCCCTCAATTGTTGAGCAAGCGATGGGCGGCAAACAACCGATTACGGCTTGGATAAATTATGAATCGTACGACTCTCCGGCTAAAAATTTATTACGGGCAATTTCGTCTGAAGGAATAGACGCGCCGCTCAAGCGTTATCTGGAAGAAAGAACGCAGGAAATTAAAGAGCAGTTCCCCAAACTAAAACGATTATGGCAAAATAAAAATAAGATTAGATTGAACAAGGGTAGTTATGCAAAAAGAATTAGTGTCGGTTTTAGGGAACTTACTCACCACAGCCGTTTCCGCCGGCGGTAATCGGCAGGGAAGAATCGAAAGTCAAATCGTTCAGGTTGATTCCGAGAAATTTAATTATCAAATATATTTTCCGCAGCAAATCCAAAGCGAGCAAAATTTGCCCGTGATAATTTTCCTGCACGGCATCGGACAGCGCGGAAGCGGCGGAATCGTGCCGACGGAAGGCACGAGCGGCGCAGTCGTTCACCATTATTTCGCGCAAGTTCCGGCAATTGTTTTACTGCCGCAATGCCGTCAGGGAAGTTATTGGTCAGACCCGGTGATGGACGAGATGGTAATGAACACGCTCACGAAGACGATTGAAGAATTCGGCGCGGATACAAAGCGCATTTATCTGATTGGCGTTTCGATGGGCGGCTACGGCGTTTGGCATTTTGCCTCGCATTATTCGGGAAAGTTCGCTGCCTTGGTTTCAATTTGTGGAGGTAGTTCGATTAGAGAAGGCAATCGTTTCGATTCCATCGCCCGAAAAGTCGGCGTAACTCCGGCGTGGCTTTTTCACGGCGCGGACGACCGCGTAGTGCCGGTCAACGAATCGCGCCAAATTGTCAAAGCACTCGAAGCAAACGGTAATGTCAAATACAACGAATACCCCGGTGTCGGTCATAACGTGTGGCTCAACGTGCTTGGCGAAAAAGATTTGCTGCCGTGGCTTCTTGCACAAAGACAAGGCGTCTGAAGCAAAATTCAATTTATTGAAACATAGGGAAATTTACAGGGATAACAGCATAGACCGAGGATAAAACAAACATTTGAACTTGTTTTCATATCTCTGTTCATCCTTGTTATCCCTGTAAATTTTCCTTCGGTTGTTGGGTTTCAGTAAATTGAATTTTGGTCTAATTGACAGGTCTGGAAAAATCCTCTTCCGCTTGTTTCTTCTGTGTCTGATTCGGCTGTTTGGCTTGAGTATTTTCGTGCAGGAATTCAAGAATTGCAGCTTGCGAAATCTGTGAACCGAAGCCGTTGAAGTTGTAATCAAAACCGTGCTGCGCGTAGGCGATAAAAAGCGTTTTGTGTAGCACATCCGCTGTTTTTAACTTTTCGGCGAGCCGCGTCATATTTTCGTTTCTGACAAGTTGGTCTTGTCCCCCGTGAATCAACAAAGTCGGCGGCGTGTTCTCTTTAATGTGAGCGGTGGGCGACGCGAGAACGAAGCGTTCGCGTATCTCGGCAGATTCGTGCGGATTGCCGCCTAAAAAACGAGCGAGCGTCGCCGGTCCGTTGATGACAAATTGGTTTGCCGGATTGTCGTAAGCCCACAACAAATCAACGGGGGCGTAAAATGAAACGACGGCGCGAACATCTTCGCTCGTTTCTTTGTTCGCGCAAGTTGCCGGAAGACGCGCATCGGCGGCGGAATACGCGGCGAGCAAAGCCAAATGCGCGCCGGCTGAACGACCTAGCAGAGCAATCCGTTCAGGCGAAACTTTAAATTCCGCCGCGTGTTCTTTCACCCAACGGATGGCACATTTAACATCGCCGGTCGCCGTTAGGTAATTCGGCTGCGGCGCAAGCCGGTAATCAATGTCGAAAACCGTGAAACCTTGTTCCGCGAGCCACCAATTCCACTGCGGGAAATCGCTTCGCATTCCGCCGTTCCACGAACCGCCGTGAACGACAATCACGCTTGCGCCATTATTCGCCGTTTCATTCGTCGGCGAATAAACGTCCATCTGCAAATCTTTCCCGTCAATTTGAGAATAAGTGTAAGTTATAAAATTTTGTGTTTGAGTTTGGGAACTATCAAATCCGCTAAAATATCGCTTTAGCGAAAACGAAACGCCTTGTTCGGAAGCAATCGGCAGCGTGCTGAAAAGCGGGTAAAGGGAAATGACGAAAGCAACACTCCCGATTATTAAAGACGCAATTCCCAATTTATTTTTTCCAACGGTAGGGTGGGCAATCAAGCTCAAAATTGTTCCAATCGAGGCGAGCGCACTAAACCACAAACTCCATTCGCCGACCGCAACGGAAAAAAGCCAGACGCGATAATCAGGCGCGGGAACAATAATCCAGATTACTGAAAGCAGTGCAATGAAGGTCAGTGCGATTGCCAAAACATTAAATAATCGGCTCGTTTTATGTGAAAGTCGCGGCATATTTATTGTCCGTAATCCGACAAATTTACTGCACGCCGACGACTTCTATAATAAAAATTAGCATCGCATCAGGCGGAATCACACCGTTGCCCGCACCCCGTGCGCCGTATGCAATTTGCGGCGGAATAAAAAACGTCGCACGGTCGCCGACGCGCAGTTTTTGGACTCCTTCGTCCCAACCTTTTATCACTTTGCCCGCGCCAAGCTGAAAGGGAAACGGCTCGCCTCTGTCGAGCGAACTGTCGAATTTCAAACCATTGGTCAAAAGTCCGGTGTAATGAACGCTGACCGTATCGCCCGCTTTCAATTGCGCTCCCGTGCCAGCTTGCGTAATGATATAAGTTAAACCTGAAGCCGTCGTAACAACCGGAGATTTTTTAACGGAAACGACCGGCTTTTTGGTCGTAGTGCGTTTAATGGTCGTAGTTTTTGCGCGGCGAACCGGTCTTTTTCTAGTCTGGCTCGAAGCCAAACCGGCAAAAACGAGCAGCATTAAAAGAATCGAAACGATTGATTTTTTCATATTTTCGTGAACTTTATTTTTTCTATTTTGTCTGAATTTTTGTTTTCTCGTCGCCGGTCGGCACAATTCGCAAAATGCGGTCGTCTTCTCGCGCCGGGTCACCGCGTCCGTCGCGGTTGGAAGTCGAAAAGTAAATCGAGCCGTCCGCCGCTTCCGCTACCTCCCGAATTCGTCCGTAAGTTTTCTCGACAAGGCGCTCTTGACTGACCACGCGCCTTCCTTCTAAAACAAGACGAATTATCGCTTCGCCTTTGAGTGCGCCGAAAAAGAAATTGCCTTTAAAAGCGGGAAAAAGCGCGCCACGATAAAACATTCCGCTTGACGGCGCGATTGCCGGCGAGTATTCGACAATCGGCGTTTCCATTCCTTCGCGCCGGGTTTGATGGCTGATTTTCGCCCAGCCGTAATTTTTCCCTTTTTCGACAACATTCACTTCATCGCCGCCCGTGCGTTTGAAAAGTGACACGCCGTCAATGATTGACGGACCGTGTTCGGTTTGAAACATCAAACCGGTTTCGGGCTGGAAATCCATTCCCTGCGGGTTGCGATGTCCGAAAGTCCAAATTTCGGGACGCGCTCCTTTTTGACCGGCGAACGGATTGTCGGTGGGAACAGTTCCGTGGTCGTTGAGTCGCAAAGTTTTGCCGCCGAGGTTATCGAGCTTCTGCGCCTGACTTTGTTTGGTCGCGTCGCCGGTTGTGATGTAAAGTTTCGCGTCCGGTCCAAATTTAAGCCGCGTGCCGGAATGATAACGGGCGGCAGGAATTCCTTCGATAATAGTTTTCGCCTCAATCAAAGTTTCGCCCGTTTCGCGGTAACGCGCGACGCGCACGCGCTGGTCACCGTTTTCTCGATAAGCGTAAGCCAAATAGACAAAATGATTTTCCGCAAATTGCGGATGCAAAGTCATTCCCATTAAGCCGCTTTCGCCCGACGGTTCGACATCAGGAACGGTAAAAAAAGTGGCGGCGCGAAGTTTACCGTTTTCGACGACGCGCACTCTGCCCGGTCGTTCGGTGAAAAACATTCTGCCGTCGGGCGCAAAAACAATTGACCAGACGACTTCTAAATTCGTGGCGACGGTTTCAACCCGAAACTTCGGCGTTTCAGCCGGTGCCGGTAAACTGCTTTCAACCGAATCGGCGCAGGCAACATTCCCAAAAAACAGACTTAAGAAAATAATTTGAGTAAAAAACGATTTTAATTTCAACATAATTTTCGTCTATTAAAAAGTGTTTTATCGTTTTTAAGATGCCGCGTCGCGGTTGAATGATGTAATAACATTTGCTAGTGTTCGACATCTTAAGCAGTCGGACAAAATTAAGATAGATTACTTGGCAATGAAGGAACGCCAGCATCTTGCTGGCAAACGCCGCGTGAGCGGTGTAAGAGGCGCGAGAAATCAAGCGGTTTTGAACGCTCTCGCGTTCATTGAAAGCCTCGATGCTGGCGTTCCGTTAGTCAAACATATTTTTGCCCGACCGCTTATGTTGCTAACTTTATAAGTCATATTTTGTGAATCAATACTTAGCTAAAAAAATCAGTTTAATAAAAGGTCGATTGCTAGTCGGGAGCGCAGGCATCTTGCCTGCACGGGCGCGAAGCGTCGCCGAAATTGCCGATTATCAACCGTTTTAGATTGCCGTCGCAATCTGCGAGGCAAGATGCCTGCGTTCCCGACTAAAACACTTTTTATGGGCTTTGTTGCATAAATCAGTAATTCTCTGAATTTCGACTTTCGGCTCAACCACCAACTTTGTAACTAGCGGGCATTCCCAAGTGTGTCATCCGGTTTAATGCCGCACACTTGATTATCATCTCCTGAAATTGATTTTCTTGTTTTCTTGATTGCAACTTGTCTGTAAATATCGTCTTAAATCTGAACACTCCGGTTTCCGCCAAACTCCGCCGATGATAATCGCTC
>MWVV01000983.1_pt1 | contig 10197 bp, 9 predicted proteins | sample 1047281 | NCBI WGS metagenome assembly MWVV01 (sample SAMN06349986, study PRJNA376086) | soil metagenome | isolation source: PT-2 sample Antarctic (ecotone) soil | place: Antarctica | collected 2015-01-13 | reverse complement strand
AACTATTTCGTGTTGCGAAGTATTAAATTCTCTCATTTTTCCTGCACACGAACAGCACCATAATAACTCTTTTTTGTGCGCATCGCTCGTACTGGGGCAAAGCAATATGGCTGCCGGAGCAACCATTATACCCATACTCTCTCAGCTTCAATTCATCATCTCGCCATTTATTTTTTACTTTTACAAACAACTGCAAAAATACTTTCTGCTCTAAAAATTTCTCAATGTCTTCTCTTGCCAGCGTACCTAATTGCTTTATCATCTTACCACCTTCTCCAAGTATTATTGCTTTCTGGCTTTCGCGTTGAACTATAATATCGGCCTGTATTTTTACAAGCGTATCTTTCTCTTTAAATTCATTAACCAATACAGTGGTGTGATAAGGTATTTCATCTCCAAAAAGCAAAAAGATTTTTTCCCTTACCATTTCGGCAACAAAAAATTTTGTAGGTAAGTCAGTAAGATCATCTTCATTGTAAAACGGATCACCTTCAGGCAAATACTTTAAAATTGCAATTAATAAAAGATCGATATTCTCATTTTTAGTAACAGAAATTCCGATGCACTCTTTACCATAAGGCTTGGCAGAAAAAAATATTTTTGCTTCTTCAAACTTTTTAGCGTTTGATGTATCAAGCTTTGTTATAACAATTATTGAGGGAACTTTTAATTTGAGTGACGAGAAGATATCATCCGCTTCCTGCCAGTTTTCTTTAATATCAACAAGCAGCAAGGCTACGTCTGCATCTTCAAGACTACCCTTAACAGCCTTCATCATTTTTTCGTGTAGCTTGTATTTCGGTTCAATTATTCCCGGAGTATCGGAAAAGATAATTTGGTATTCGCTCTCTTTATTTAGGAAGCCTTTTATCCGGTGCCGCGTGGTTTGCACCTTAGGACTTACAATTGCTAATTTCTCACCGATGATCGAGTTTAGTAAAGTGCTTTTACCTGCATTTGGCTTACCAAATATATTTACAAAACCAACTTTCATTACGCTTTGTCAACAGGCATACATAAGGGTTGCCAATGTTAAGTGCGCAAAAGTAAGGCTTTCAAACTTAAGAGTTTTATTAAGCGTTGCAATTTATAAACAACCAAAAATGAAACTTACAAGCATTTGTAAACACAAATCTTTGCAAGGCGTAAAGTGAAGATGGAGATTATGATTGGACTGAAAGAGTAAGGGAGTAAAGTTTTAATACCTATCCGGTTTTACGAAAAATATAGTCGCCCTTTCCGCAGCATAACGAATAGAACTCTTCCAGCAAAGTCTTATAGCCTGAAAAGTCAAAGGGTTTTACTGTGTAACACAATGCACCTGCTGATATGCTTTCTTCTAATTTGCCCTGGTTGGAAATACTGGTGCAAACTACAACAGGAACACTTTTATATCGTTCATCTGCCTTTAACCTTCTTATGCATTCTATACCACTTATTCCAGGTAGATTAACATCGAGAATAAAAATGTCGGGAGCTCTATGTTTTTGTAGAAAATCAAACATTTGTGCGCCTTTACTGAAGCAATGTAGCTCAATAGGCATTTTACTCTCACTAATTATTTCGCTATAAATTTCCCCTTCGTCGTTATCATCATCAAGGAGAAAAAATCTCCGCCGGTCTACAACTTTCATAACTCCGTTTTATATAACAATTCAAAATTTTGTCCAAACCTATCTTATTATAGTATTTTTAACTCCCCAACAGAAAAAAAAGGTTTTGAGAACTTTTTTTAAATAAATTAATGCGACTGTGGAGTAAATACAAAAAAGAAGTGTTGAAGTTTTTCACCAACTTTTAAAATATTAATAAAACAGAAAATCGTGTTTGTAGAAAAACAGGAACAGGTTAATGATTAACCACAGCATGAGTAGTTATGTTGAAAAGAACTCTACCTGGCTAATTAGAAAGTAATTAACAACTATTGAATAACTAATGGTTCTGGCTTTAATAAAATTTGATTTAGTTTGAAACATTATGATATCAAAAATTCTTAATTTAACAGGGCGGTTATAAGATTCGTTTCTATGCAGGAAACCAGAGAAATATCGGCCCTTTTTTCGTTAATAGACGATCCTGATCAGGAAGTATTTAATACCGTCTCCAACCGTATTGTCCATTATGGTCGTGGTATTATCCCTAACCTCGAGAACCTCTGGGAGAATACATTGAGTGAGGAAGTGCAGAGCCGCATAGAAATGCTGATTCATAAATTGCATTACAACGATCTTACCCGGGACTTTACTGATTGGAAAAATAATCCTTATCACGATTTGTTGTTTGGGTCGCTGCTGGTAGCCAAGTTTCAATATCCCGATTTAGCAACATCCCCGGTATTGCAGGAGCTGGAAAGAATAAGAAGAAACGTATGGCTCGAATTAAACAGCTTTCTTACAGCCCTTGAACAGGCAAACGTAATCTCAAGCATTGTTTATAATTATTATAACCTGAAAGGGGTAGAGATGGGTTATAAAAATCCTGATGATTTTTTTATACACAAGGTTATCGAAAGTAAAAAAGGAAACGCCTTAAGCAACGGTGTTTTATACCTGCTGCTTAGTGAATTGCTTGATATTAATGTAAAAGTCATCAATATTCCCCGGCAATTTATTCTCGCCTATTTTCATAACGATTACAACCCTTTATTAGATACCAATCCACAGCAAAAAATTCATTTTTACATTGATGCTATTAGCGGACAAATATTTTCGCACAAGGATATGGAAGCCTATTTTAAACGCATCTCTGTTCCTATAATACCTTTTTATTTTAAACCTCTTACCCACAAACGTATTATTCAAATACAAATAGAGGAATTAGCAAAGTGCTTTCAAAATCCGAAGAATCAGTATAAATATGATGAGCTAATGGGCTTGAGTAAATTGCTGGAAGATTGATTTTAAATGGACAATGAACAACGATGAATTAATAATGCAAAATTGATAAATGATGAGTTTTAAAAGAATGTTTTGCTTATAAGTGACTAGTCTCAACATTACTCAGTAATAATTTACCATTGGTCATTATTAATCGTTCATTGTTCATTATTCATACTCATCATTAATCGTTCATTGATCATTGTTCATTATTCATCCATCATTAATTACACCGCTACAGTTTGAAATTGCCGGGTTGCTTTTGTGCCTTCCACCAACCGGATGAATACTTCATTTAGGGAAGGAAGAATTTCGTTGAAAGCTTCAATAGTTACATTCTGATTAATAAAGTATTGGAGAACTTCGTTGCTTGGTGCGTTTTCATTTATCCTAACAATTAGTTGAGTGCCCTCTTGTTTTACAACTTCAAAAGAAGGACTTACTATATTAGCAACAACCTGGCTAAGCTGAAGGCGAAAGAGGTTTTCTTTATATTGTTGTTTGATGTTTGCAACAGTGCCATCCAATATTTTCTTACCCTGGTTTACCAACACGATGTGATCACAAATTTCTTCAACCTGCTCCATGCGGTGCGTACTGAAAATAACTGTACTTCCTTTTTTAGCAAGCTCAAAAATTTCATCTTTAATAAGGTTGGCATTTAAAGGGTCTAAGCCGCTAAAAGGTTCGTCTAATATAACAAGTTTGGGTTCGTGTATAACCGTTGTTACAAATTGAAGTTTCTGGCTCATGCCTTTGCTTAGGTCTTCCACTTTTTTATTCCACCAGCTTTCCATTCCTAAGCGTACAAACCAATATTTAATCTTCTCCATAGCGTCGCTTTTGCTTAAGCCTTTAAGCTGCGCCAGGTACAAAGCCTGCTCACCAATCTTCATCTTTTTATACAGGCCTCTTTCCTCGGGCATATAGCCTATAAAACGATTATCATTAAGAGGATCAAATTTTTTATCGCTGAAGGTAATTTCGCCTTCATCAGGATAAAATATACCTGTTATCATTCTAAGTAATGTTGTCTTTCCCGCGCCGTTAGGACCAAGCAAGCCGAAGATGCTTCCTTTTTCTATCGAAAAACTAATATCGTCTACCGCTTTTTGGGTAGCATAATATTTTCGAATGTTTCGCAGTTCAAGTATGTTCATGTAAAAGTGTTGGTTTTTACAAATGTAAGATGTTGTTTTAGTGCCTGCACTTTTTTATATCGGCCGCTTCTTTCACTGCAAACACTGATGTGATGTTTATTACGCTTTCTGCTATATTAAATTTATAGCTGTAATTTTATTGCATGAAAGAATATGTTAAGTACATCTCCATCAATCCTGAAATCAGGTTTGGTAAACCTTGTATAACAGGCACCCGAATTTCAGTGGGAGATATTCTAAACTGGCTTGCTTTTGGAATGACGCATCAGGAAATAATTGACGATTATCCCTCCTTGAAGGAAGAGCATATAAAGGCTGCGCTGTTGTTTGCAGCTAACAGAGAAGCAATGGTGAAAATTGTAGCAGGATGAACCTTTTGCCGGATGCTAATTTATCATGGCGAATGTTAGCAGTTCTTCAAAAACATTTTACCGCTTGTTATCATGTTGACCGAATTGAGGAACTTAAAGTTCCTGCCTCTGATACCATAATTTGGAATTATGCAAAAAGAAATAATTTGATTATAGTTACAAATGATGAAGATTTTGTGGATATTGTTAATGTAAAAGGCTTTCCGCCAAAAGTAATCTTGCTTAGAACCGGTAACCAAAGTAAATTATTCTTATCCAATCTTTTAATCCAAAGAAAAACTGAAATAGAAATACTTGAAAGTTCAACAGTAACCGGATTATTGGAAATAATAAGTAAAGAATAGCCTTTTCTTCTACATAACTTATAACTCTTCCAGCATCTTCACTACGCCTTCACGTTTTAATATAAGGTAACCAAGACGGTCGTTGCTTATACCATCTTTTAGCTGGTAACTAAAAATCAATTGTCCGTCCTGTACATGTGTTTCAAAAAAGTTGAAACGGATATTTGGATATTGTTTCAATTCTTCGCCAATTTCATATAGGTGAGTGGAGAGGATGAACAAGGCGTTCTTCATTTTTCGCAAACCTTCAATTACAGCAGTACTGCACTTCATTGCATCCTGTACATTGGTTCCTTTAAATAATTCGTCAATCAAAATAAACCAGTTTCGGCCATCGTTTATTTTTTCAATTGTTTTTTTAATACGCTGTACTTCATTAAAAAAATAACTTTCGCCGCGGCTAATGTTATCTTCTACCTGTATGTTGCTTAGCAGGCCATCAAACAAGCTAAGCTCACACTTTTCTGCGGGAACGCCCATACCTACATGTGCTAAATAAACCGCAATTCCTACAGCTTTTATGAAGGTGCTTTTGCCAGCCATATTTGCTCCTGTAAGAAATAAAAAGTTTGTTTGCCGGTTCAACTGAACATCGTAAGCAACAGGCTGCGGCACTAATAAGTGATAAACATTTTTTGCATCAATATAAGGCGTATCAGCCTTTTGAATTTCAGGAAAAGTGAAGTTGTATTTTGTGCAGGCCATAGCCATTCCGTAATAAGCGTCGAGATGGCTATAAATATCAACAAGCTCTAAAGCTTCTGCCTTAAACCGTTGCCTTAAATACTTTCCGAAGGTTAAAATATTAATGGCAGATAATCTTTTGCTTTTATTCCAATGCATCATTGTTTTAACCAGCGGCCTGTCGGTTAGCATCTTAATTCTTTCGAGTATTACCTGTAAAAGTTTAGGAATAGACAGGCCTTCAAAAACATTCAGTATTTGGCGAAGGCCGATAGCAAAGTCAACAAAGTGAGTGACCGAATATTTTACGAGCGAGTAATCCTGGGAGTTGACTATTTTATAAAACAGGCTATTAAGATAATTGGGATTATCGGGAATATCGCCAATCGGTGTATCATAAAATTTTTGAACGACCATTACCGTTCCATTAGTAATTAGGGTCGGCCATTTTTGTTGGTTGTTAATAATAAGTTGAAGTGTTTGTTGCGTTTCCTGAATTTTATTAAGATCGCTGTAGGGATGGGCAAGCAAATGATGCAGCCAGTCTCTGCCCCCGACGGACGTGGTAAAATTGAGATGGTGGAAAACAGATTGTTCTTCTTCCCTATTGAAGATGGAAAGGTCGTTGAGCGTTGTTTTATCTACTTGCATGTATAGATACAGTTTCCGGTTTTGTTTGTGTAGGATTATAGAACAGGGATTGAAAGGATTAAACGGATAGACAATAGTAAGTCCCTTAAATCCCTCTAATCTGTGTAATCCCTGTTCCCAATAAACACGAATGCTACGGATTAGATAGAAAGACAATTGCAATCCATAAACATGTCCTAATCCCCGCAATCCTTCAATCCATAAAATCCATGTTCTACCTATCAAATTTCATTCTCATTCCTTTTGTAGACTCATCCCAAATGCCTTTTCCATAAACTAAGTTACCATTTACAAACGTATGGGTAATCGCTGCAGGAAAAGTAACATCCTCAAAAGGACTCCAGCAGCATTTATATAATATGTTTTCTTTTGTAACCTGCGTTGAGGCATTCAGATCAACAATAACAAGATCAGCATAATATCCTTCCCTAATAAAGCCTCTTTTATCAATTTTAAAGCAATTGGCCACTGCATGGCTCATTTTCTCAGCTACTTTTTCAATAGATATTTTTCCCTGCTTTACATACTTAAGCATAAGCAGCAATGAATGTTGTACGAGTGGCAAACCTGAAAGGGCTTTTTCATAAGGCACATCTTTCTCGGGCCATGCATGAGGAGCATGATCGGTAGCCATTACATCAAGGCGGTCATCGAGCAAGGCATGCCAGAGCGCCTCTCTATTATACGATGCTTTAATGGCAGGATTACATTTTATCTGGTTGCCTAATCTTTCATAATCATCGCTCGTAAAATGAAGATGATGAACGCATACTTCTGCTGTAATTCTCTTTTCCGTTAAAGGAAGCATATTGCTGAAAAGTTGTAATTCCTTTTCAGTAGTTATGTGCAATATGTGCAAACGCGAGTTATGTTTCTTAGCCAATTGAACTGCTTTGAAAGAAGATGTAAAACAAGCTTCCTCATCTCTTATTATCGGATGATCTGCTACCTGTAATTTGTTTTTTTGAGATTTGATTTTTACAAAGTTTGCCTTTATAGTTGCTTCATCCTCGCAATGGGTAGCAATTAATAAATCGACGCCTGCAAATACTTTTTCGAGAATAAGGGGATTATCAACCAACAAATTTCCGGTAGAAGAACCCATGAAAACTTTTACGCCGCAAACTTCATTTTTCTTATCGTTGGTTTTTAAAACTTCCTCTACATTATCGTTGCCGGTGCCCATGTAAAAAGAGTAATTGGCAAGCGACGAAATTTCTGCTATACCATATTTTTCTTCAAGCAAAGCTTGTGTAAAAACAGGCGGAACAGTGTTCGGCATTTCCATAAAGCTGGTAACACCACCGGCAATTGCGGCTTTACTTTCAGTATAAATAGTTGCTTTATGGGTTAGTCCCGGTTCTCTAAAATGTACCTGGTCATCTATCGCTCCGGGCAATAAATATTTGCCTTCGCCGTTTATCTCAGTAACCTTTTCGCTTACTGAAATCCGGCTATCAATTTTTTCTACAAAGCCATCTTTAATTAATACATCACCCTCTAAAGTTTTACCTTCGTTTACGATCGAAATACTTTTAACCAAAAAATTCATAAGCCTTTATTTTTCTAAATCCGGTGTTCATGCAAATTATCAAATCCTTTCGCGTTGTGTTTCTTTTTTTATTGCCTTTAAGTGTGCCTGCTCAAACTAATTATTTACAACCTGGATCCAAAGATTATATTTTGATTGACCGGCTTGAAATTAAATCGGCCAATCCTAACCTCAATTATTCTACTATCAAGCCTTATAGCCGCAAGTTTGTAGTTAAAGAAGTGGAAGGAATTGACAGCCTGATGAATACAGGCGATAGTAATGCCTTATCTCTTTCAAAAGTTGACAGGTATAATATTGATCGCTTTTTAATGAACAACAGCGAATGGAGTAAACCAAGGGAAAGTTATGTAAGTAAAAAGTCATTCTTCAATACCTTTTATACAACGAAAGGCAATTTGTTCGAAGTGAATAACGACGATTTCTTTCTTGCAATAAATCCACTGATCAGCTATCAGCAATCGGTGGAAAGAGGCAACAATCAAAATTTGTTTTATAACAGCCGCGGAGTTTCATTAAGGGGAATGATTGCCCGCCGTGTTGGTTTTAATGTTTATTTGACCGATAACCAGGAGCGTGATCCCGTTTATGTTCGGCAGTACACATCGATGCAGAATGCTGTTCCCGGAAACGGCTTTTATAAGCCTTTCAAAAAAACAGGGGTAGATTATCTTGATGCAAGAGGCTCAGTATCATGGAATGTAGCTAAGTATATAGATATGCAGTTTGGCTACGATAAAAACTTTTTGGGAGCCGGATACAGAAGTTTATTTCTTAGCGACTTTTCAAATAATGCCTTGTTCTTTAAGATCAATACCCGCATCTGGAAATTCAATTACGAGAATTTATACATGGAACTTATCCCCCAGCATCGTACAAAAAATACCCTGCTGGAAAGAAAATATATCCGGATGAATCACTTGAGCATTAATCCCACCAACTGGTTGAATGTTGGCGTATTTGATGCAGTAGTTTTTGGGCGAAATGATCTTTTTGATTTCCAATACCTGTTGCCGGTTATGTTTCTGCGGGCTGCAGAGCAGCAGGTTGGAAGCCCGGATAATGCCGTTGTAGGTATGGATGCTAAAGCAAATATTAAAAAAACTGTACAGGTTTACGGTCAGTTAATTCTCGATGAATTTATATTAAGTGAAATTAGAAAGAACCGTGGTTTTTGGGCGAACAAGTTCGGTTACCAGTTGGGATTGAAATATATTGATGCTTTTGGAATTAAAAATTTAGACCTTCAATTAGAACAAAACAGGGTAACTCCTTTTACCTATTCGCATTTTGACAGTATTGCCAATTATACTCATTACAATCAACCTCTTGCACACCCTTTAGGAGCTAACTTCCAGGAGTACATTGGTATTGTAAAATATCAGCCTTTAAACAAGTTATACCTGCAGGCAAAACTCATCCATTATTACCAGGGCACCGATACAGGGAGATCAAACTTTGGAAGTAACCCTTTTAAATTATACACCACGCGTACTAAGGAATATGGAAATTTTACAGGAACAGGTAATAAAGCGACTTGTAATAATATTACTTTGCTTGCATCGTATGAGGTTAAAGAGAACTTATTTATTGATGGCTCTTTACAAAACCGCAGTTACAAACTTGCAAGAGGTGGCAATCAAAAAACTACTATTCTTTCTATAGGCTTTCGCTGGAATATGGCACGGAGGGAATTTGATTTTTAGAAAAGGAATAGCATTAATTAGATGCCTTAGCTAATCTTCGAGAATAATTGAAAACACAATCATTCTTGATTGAAGTTTATCTAATACGTTACTGTACTTTAAGTTCGGGTCACGACTGTGTACGTTGCTTAAGCCATTACTTATTTTTATTTCCGGCGAGAAGGTTACAAAAGGAAAATAGAAATTGAACCCAATTCCGGCTTCAATGCCATAATCAGTGTTTGATAATTTTACAAGATCTTCTGCATTTCGGGCTTGAGAGTTACTTGCGAGGTCCATATCGTATTTCACACCGCCCAATAAGTAAGTTCTGAAGTTCCCTATTCTGTCGCTGTTAAACTTAACCTGTAAAGGAAGGCTGACAATAGTTGAGGGCAATGTCTTCTTTTCAACAAAGTTTTCGTTGGACGTGGGATACCTTAAACTGTAAGTGAAATATTTTGCGCCACCAATGATCAGTTGAGGATTTGTGCGTAACGAAAAACGTGGCGACAATTGCAAAGTGCCCAGCAAACCTAAGGCAATTCCACCACTGCTTCCGGGGTCCACAGAAAGTATGCTGTCGTCCTGTAGAAATTTAGGATGCTTTGAGGGATGAAGATAAGAATGATTATAACTGATAGATAATCCGAAATAGTACGGCCAATCATCATGGTTTGTTCGGTATTGCTCTTTGTACTGACTGTATGCGCTTGCAGATAAAATAAAAGAACAAATAAATAGTGTTAGTTGCTTTAGCAATGTGTTTTTGTAGTTTGTAATTCCCTTAAGTTCACTCATTTTTAATCCTCTTGATCTTAATACAAAGAGAGTACGATTCGGCTTATAATTATTTTTATTGTTAGAAGAGCAA
>MWVV01000982.1_pt1 | contig 10228 bp, 13 predicted proteins | sample 1047281 | NCBI WGS metagenome assembly MWVV01 (sample SAMN06349986, study PRJNA376086) | soil metagenome | isolation source: PT-2 sample Antarctic (ecotone) soil | place: Antarctica | collected 2015-01-13 | reverse complement strand
TGGACAACGACGGGGCCACGGTGAGCGACCAGCACAACTACCGCCACAGTCTGGCGGCGTGCCGCACGCTGGAAAAGCAGTACGGCCTGGTCAGTGCCCAGGAAGTGAGCCAGGACAACCGCCGCGCTGAGCGGGAACAGTTGCCGGAGCGGGCGGCGGCCAAATTGTACGTGCAGGACGCGCTGAGCCGGCACTTGCCCCACGCCACGAGCGCCGAGGAGCTGACGGCCGCGATGCAGCGGGACGGCATTGGGGTGCAGGCGACCTACCAGAAGGAAAAATTGCAGGCCGTGGTGTTCGAGTACGAGGGCCACCACCTGAAAGGCAGCGAGTTGGGCCGGGCGTACAGCGGCAACAATTTGGCGAAGACCATCGAGGCGCAGCAGGACCAAGTGCAGCAGCAGCGGGCGGAGTTGGGCACGGCCGGCCAGCAGTACGGCCAGCACCGGCTGGAACTGGAATTGGAAGCGTTCGGCCGGGCGTACGCCGCGCAGCAGCAGCAGGCCGAGAAAGCCGAGAAACAGGCCCAGGAGCGCACGAGCCCCCAGCAGACACCCAAACCCCCACGCCCCACCATCGAGCGCGGCGGCGGCTACGGCATGGGCGATTAATCTTTCCCCCTTTTGTGATGAATCCGACCCCACCCCCCGCCCCGAGCAACGGCGTCGCCACGCTGATGGCCGAGATTGAACGCATTGCCCAGGAGCTACGCGCCTACAACAAACGCCCCTTGCCGGCCACCGAGGACCAGGTGCAGGCCCTGGTGAAACTGGCCGAGCGGGACCGGCCCCTGACGTTGAACGTGAACAGCGAGGCCGTGGCCGCGCAGCTCATGGGCAAGGTGGAGCAGCAGGCAAAGGTGTTTCAAGACACGGGCTATCAGCTGATTAATTATTTGGACGACCGGCAAAAGGCCCTGACGAGTGCGCTGGACGAGCGGCTAGCGGCCCTGAAAGCGGCCGAAGCCAGCTTGCAGGCCACGGCGCAGCGCATCCCCCGGCAGGTGCCCTTGAACGTGTTTGAAAACTGGCGTTCGACGGTCGGCTTCACGTTTGGCCCCGTCGTGTTGGTGCTGCTTACCCTGCTCTTTACCGGGCATTTCTCGCGGGTGCCAAAGGCCGATTTAGAGCAGGTCCAAACCGAGAACAGCCAGCTACAGCAGGCGAATGAGCGCCTGACGAGGGAAGGGGTATTCTATCGCGACCAAGGGGCGGCGTTCCGGAAAAAGTATCCCAACACCGCGCCCTACTTTCCGAAGTACGTGGCCCCGGCTGCCCCGGCCCCAGCGGCCGAGTAGCCCGTTTTACATACTGGAAACGACCGTTTGCAGTATGTAAAAGGCTTTCAACCAAGAAGCGAGGTTACTCACTCGCCCGCATTGCTTTTGCCTCGCTGTTCGCGTAAGTAGGGCATCGGTTTTAAGTCACTCATTTGGATGTTGTTGAGATAGTCACACGCCTTCACCAATAAGCTTTCGATTCGCTCCTCAATGTATTGAAAAGGCATTGAGGTGGCAAAATCCTGGCTGGCGGTGCATTTTTGGTGCCCAATACCTTGCCACACGACTGCTCTGAAATTCCACTTGCTGGTATCTACTCCCGTGATAAGAAAATCGGGTTGGATGATAAGCGCGAGGTTCAGGCCCTCGCGTTGCCAATCGATTCGGCGCTCTTCAAAGCTGGCCATATTGGGACCCGCAGGCCGAAGACTCTGCCCGTGACGGTCCCGAGTTAAGACAGCTTTGTATGCAGTAGATAACTCTGTCAATTGTGATTCTATCGGCGCAAATATGCTCATCAGAGGTTGAGGATAATGTGGGATTACTGAGTAAAGTACCATCCACGCCCTGCCGCCGCCCGGCGTCCCAACTTAGTGCGATTCCGAGGTCGGGGCTATAACGAATGTTATGTTAAGAGATTTTTCCTAGAACTAGAGGGAAAGAATTGTACTTCCCCACTGCCCCTAAAATCCTACTTAGTTAGAACACAAAAAAGCCTTGACACTCTGACGAGAGGTCAAGGCTTTTTTGTGATTTCTGACAGCTTATCGGGACGAGGAAGCTTGGCGCGTAGCAACACGGCGGCGAGTTGAGCGGGCCGGCACCGGCGCTAAAATGTCTACCGTTAGGTCCATTTTGCCACGGCGACGGGCAACCTCAGCCATTTGGGCTTGCAGGTTATCAAGCATACGCTCGTAGGCTTCGGGCGAGCCGGCTAGCTCCCGCAGTTCGGTTTCAATCTCAGAGGGGGCGTGTTTTTTCATGTCTACAGCAAGTTAGCGGCTTTGGCGCGCCGAATTAGAAACGGGTCGGCAATGTGACTGGTTTTAATGATGCAGCGCCGATGGGGCCGCACCAGGAACACGCAAAGGATTTGATGCAGTTTCTCTCGAAAGAAAAACAGCCCGACGTAGCGCAGCTGGGTAGCCGTGCTGAACTCAGTCAGTTCCAGCCAGACCGTTGCAGGATGCACCGCCGCAGCTGCAACCTCGGCGAAGCCCGCGCCCCGGTGGGAGGAATGGGTTTTGCGTCCTTCCAGGTGCAGCACATAGGCGGTTTGCCAAAATAGCTCGAAGCCGCGTCGGTGGTCGCCCAAGAAGGGATACACTTTTTCGTTGGTGGTATAGTAGGCCATGTAAGAAACCGCAAATAAAGCCCCAGGTTAGACTTTCGGCGCTTTGGCGGGGACCAACCCCAACTTGACCAACAGAAGGCCGCCAGGGTTGCGAGAAGGCTTAACCTTGCCCGTTTTGAGGTCGTGGTTGTATCGATTCACCTCGGCGACGTGGGCGGCGCTGGCTAGGACGGTTTGTCGGTGCTTGGTATCGGTGATGCGTAGTTCGTCGAGGATGCGGGCGGCATTGTCGTAGTGGCTCTGTTGCACGCCCGGCAGGGGCTGAGTAGCAGCCACTAGGTCAAAGGGGATATTGTCAGCTAAAGCTTGGGTTTTGACCTTGAACGTAATGTTTGTGAAGGTTTTACCGCGCTTTTCCAACTCATAGCTAATGTGCAATTCGGTGTGCTCATTGATTTGCTTAACGGCTATATCCAGTACGCTTTTCCTGAAATCACTAGTTCTAGGCATCTTATCAAGGCCTTTGTCGTCGAGGATTCCAAGCATTCTTTTAAACTCTTGAATGTCATGCTTTTTGGTTTCGCCTAAGTCTTTCCACTGGCTGCAAATTGGATAAATTCGCTTGGCGTATTTGCTGGTGAGGCGTAGTGCCGATGCTAAGCCATAGCTGGTGAAATTGCTTTGAATCTCAAATAGATAAGGAATAATCTTGTCAGAAAGCGATACTTCTATAATACCTAATCCTTTTAGGTACTCAACACTGCGGAACATCCAGAGCTGCACATGGCGCTCCGGGGTTTCTACTTCAAACATTCGAGAGCCCATATCCTCAGTGGCTCTCCGCAGGTAAGCTAAATCATATTTTTTGCCAGTTAAGGTTGATAACTCCTTGATATTTAGCTCATAAGTATAAGATTTCTGGTCCTTGCGCAGCTTAGAAACCAAGAAGAAAAACAAATCAAGCTGCAACTCAGTGTACTCGTAGCGAGCGTTAGTTAGTGCATTATGTTGCCGGATTTCTAGGTCCTTATTCATTGGGCTTATTCATTGATTACGAGTGCAATTATACGCTTAAAACGGGTTTTAAAAACAAGTATCTTTTTAAATACCCGTTTGAGACACATTAAAACCCGTTTTCAAACACATTAAAACCCGTTTGAGACACATTAAAACCCGTTTGAGACACATTAAAACCCGTTTGAGACACATTAAAACCCGTTTTCAACCGAATTAACTGATTTATAATCAATACGTTACAAACCCCTCAAATAAGCAAAGTTTTTCAAATACACCAATTGGTGCTCGCGCGAGGAAAAAAGGCTTTTAGGGACTGTCTAGGTAGGTCACGGCGGGAAGCAAAGCAAAAACAACAAAAGTCCTAGAAGCCAGTGACTTGCGCGCATCCAATAAATACTATATTATTGGTAATTAACAGTTTATAAATATTAATGACGAGCTTATGTGCTGCTTTGGGCGGGGTAGTACTTGGGAGTGCTGGGCAGTGGGGAAGGGGGCAGTCAGTGGGTATACAATGAGAAACACTATTTATTGCCGCCTGCCGCCTCTACCCCACCCTGAAGCTGCTGAACGAAACGGATTCCGTGTAGCTTGCCGTTGAGTTGAAACAAAATCCATTTCATAGGTTCAATTACTCCCCTAATAATTTGAAATCTACAAGCCATGAAGATTGTACTGCTAATTTGCATTTTGTTTTCTAACGTGTTGTCACCTAAACAGGGGACTCCAATTCCACGAAATGCTTCTTACTACAAGTCAAAAGGCTTTCAGGTGTTCCCTGAATACGGTCTCGCAATTAAAGCTTCGTGTTTACTTGAAGACATTTCCAGGCAAATGTCTGGAGATAATGACTTGGCATACGGTTGTATACAAAATGAGAATTCAAATACTTTATTCATTATGACTCAACTCATAGTGAAGCGTGTTCCTGAGGGTTATATGCACGCTAGTTCATCGCAAAAGGTAGAAGTAGAGAATAAGATGCTGAGCATACTTGGTGGCGAAAGAATTGTCTTCTTAGGCCAAAATGCTGTTCTTAAAAATTATACCAATCGCGGTTTTTCAAGCCGTTCTATTTCCATGATTAAAAAGGGTAGTGTATATACTTTTAATATGTCCACTAATAACGATTTAAATGGAAATTTTAATCGTTTAACAAACAGTATCAAATTTTATTAAAACTCATTTGCGTATTCCTCTGCGATTTTTTAGAATAAGATAATGCAATACACTGAAAAAACGTTTGTTTGGCTTAAGAACTTTCTACCGGAAAGTGGGAGGGCGTTAGTCTTCTATGATTTGGAATTAATTAGTGCTTTTTTGGTGCTTTGGGGTCTGTTTGAAGGAAAGCATTTTCGAAGCGAGTATTTGACTCCTGTTAGCTTAACTAGGTTTGGGAGAAATGTAGCCGGTGTTGAATCAGACGGGGAAGTAGAATCATTGTTCAAGCATTTTCATGAGAGGTACTGCCTCGATGAAAATGGTGCAAGAAAATTCGATAGGCTAAAATTGTCGACCTCCACACGAGCAGACAAACAGATTGAAGGCAAATCACAACGTCAATTTATTCAAGACATTATTTCCAGACTCGATGCCAACAAAAGCGATAAAGTTTGTTGTTTATTCAATATAATACTTAGGTATAGAAATAATATTTTTCACGGAATTAAGGAAGTATATAAAGTAAATTGCTATCAGAAAGAAATTGATTTAATAAATGTATTTATGACATCGAATCTTGAAAAGTTGAAAAGTTATTCCCAAGCGAATTAATTGGCATTACTTAACCATGAATTTTGGTCAGCTCTATTTTTGATTTCGAAAGATGCCGTGGTGGAAGCGGTGTTGAAATACGGCGCGGTGAAGTGTTAAAATTTGGAGATGCCGGCGGTGTAGTAATTATGCTGGTTTTGTAAATGGGAAAGCCCCGCTGGTATTTGCTGGCGGGGCTTTTTACTCAAAAAAGAACATTTGGGAAAGTGTGTTTACATTTACTCATATAAAACCGCTCTTTTAATTTTTTAGATATGGACTTCCCAATTGTTCACAACTTTCGAGTAGATGGCATTTATGTATGCAAAATAGACCCTGATTCTACATGGGGTTATACCAAGCAATCTGATGGTTCTCATAAGCCCCATAAACAAGGCATGTTTAGTAAGCTCTTTGAAGTTGCGACGACAAAAAAGCTAAGTACGCCTTATAAGGTAATTGTTGTGAGAGAGAGAATAAACTACGATTTAGATGGGCGAGTCATTCTGTCTTGGAGCGATGCACATTTAGAAGTTTCACAACTTACTGTAACGGGAGAATTATATAGCATAATAAACGGGTTTAAAGACAAAAATAAATATTCTAAACCCTGGGCTTTTATAATTGAGCCAATGGAACAAGCAGGTGGTAATACCATCTGGAAGTCTGTAGATAAGGAAAGCTCTTGTAAACTGAATTTAAAAAATGGAGGCAATATGGTTGTTTATTCTTCTGTAGACCTGCAAGGGCGGCCGTATACGGATGAGTATCATTTTATGCAATGGGAACTTCGATAGAATCAGTTGATGGAGCTTAGTATCATTGCAGAGTCTATCCAATGGGTAACAGCAGCTAGGAAACAAGAGATTAATGTTCTAAAATCTCAGTCTGGTTTATGCTTTTTGCTTTTCTGTGGTAGAGGTTCCAATTGGTGGCCACGAAGGGAGCCAGTCAAAGCCAATAGGGTGAGCAAGGGTTGAGCAAGGGAATGTAGGCTGGCCAAAAAATAGAATGGGTGAGGACTGAATAAGGGGGTAGGTTGGCCACGAAGTAGAGCAGGCTGAGGCATAGGAAACAAGAGAGGCGCAGCGTCAGAAAAGAGTAGTGGGGTAGTTGGTTCAAGGGGCGCAGGAATCGTACCTTAGAAGCCCGTTAGGTAGTAAGCAAGAAGTGTTTTTGCTGTGCAAAAACCCCGGTCGGCCGTTGGCCTCCCTCTTCTTGCCCCAGCGGGGAGCCCTCGCCTTAGCCTTATTTTTCGCCCATGCATCCTGAGAGCCCTACCCCTGAGCCAGCGAAAAAGAAGCGCGCTCCCGGCCGGCCGAAAGCCCAGTTCACGCACGACGCGACCATCCAGCTACGCTTGGAACGGGGGCAGTTGGAGCAGCTCACCGAGCAGGCGCGGGCGACGGGCTACAGCCGGTCGGCCATCATCCGGGCGGCGCTCGACGGGGTGCAGGTGCTCCAGGCCGCGCCGACCCCTGAGCAGCGGGAGCAGTACCGGCAACTGGTGAAGCTGGCCACCAACCTGAACCAGCTCGTGGTGCTGGCCCGCGTGGGCCAGGACGTGCAGGACCGGGCGCGGGCCACGCTCGACCAGGTGCAGCAGCTGCTGGCCACGCTTAGCCAAGGCGCGGTATGATTGGGAAGGTGAAAATCGGCAAGCGCTTCGGGGGCATCTGCCGCTACGTGTTCCAGGAGGACAAGCAGGCCCAGGTGCTCGACGCGGAGGGCGTGCGCACCGACAGCCCGGCCCACATGGCCCAGGACTTCCAGTACCAGCAGGCGCAGCGCCCAGGGCTGGGCAACGCCGTGCTACACATTGCGCTGGCTTTGCCGGCCGAGGACGCAGCCGGCCGCAGCCCCGAGCAGCTAAGCGAGCTACTACGCGAGGCCGGGCGGTCCTACGTGCAGGAAATGAAGCTAGAAAATACGCAATGGGCACTAGTGCAGCACTTTGACAAGACCCACCCGCACGCGCACCTCGTGGTGAACCGAGTAGACAACGACGGGCAGACCATTGCCGACAACTTCATTGGCCAGGAGAGCCGGCGCGTGTGCCAGCGCCTAGAGCAGCAGCTGGGCTTGACGGTGGCCGAGCAGCGGGGCCGCGAGCAGGCCCGCGAGGTCGGCCCCACCCACCGGCAGGCGGTGGCCGCGACCCCAAAGGCGGAGCGCGCCGCAGATTGGCAGCGGGCGCGGCACGAGGTGGCCACGGCCCTAGGTCAAACTGCGCCCTATTCGGCCAGCTTCGCGCAGCTGCAAACGCGGCTGGCACCCTATGGCATCGAGGTGAAAACGAGTGTGCACCAAAAAAAGGCCGGGCCGGAGGTGTTTGGGGTGGTCTTCGAGAAGGACGGGTATCAAATGAAGGGCAGCGAAGTAGGCAAAGCGTTCAGCGCCGGCAACCTGCAAAAGACGTTCGACCAGCACCAGGCGCAGACGCCCGAGGTCGTGCAGGTAGTGGGCCAAGCGGTGCAGAGTTACTCCGCCGACGCCCTGAGCCAGCTCTTTGCTCAGCAGGCCCAGGAAGCGGCCCAAAAAGCGCAGGAAACGGCCCGTCAGACGACCCAAGCCCCCACCAGGCAGCAAACCCCCGACCGCGAGCAGAGCGGGGGCCTATCCCTGTAGTTTCTATTTTTTCCCTTTTGTTATGCAGCCGATTCAAGCCAGCGACCTATTCGTGACCGTAGCCCAAATGCGCGATGGCATTGATACCCTCATCAAGCGCGGCAAGCCGGCTACCGCCGCCGAGTTACAACAACTACTGGAGCAAGTCAAGGCGCAGGGCGAGCAGCTACTGAGCCAAGCCCAGCAGGGGTACCGCATTACCCTCAACGGCGAGGCAGCGGCCAAGCTGATTGTGCCCTATATGCCCACCAACACGGAAACGGCGCGCATTATGAGCGAGGCCACGGCCACCATGCGGGACACGTTGGCCCAGGGGGCAAAGGAGACCGCGTCCCAAGTGCAGCAGTTGCAAGCGATTCAGACCAGCTTTCCCCGCCAAGTGTCCATTGAGGGGGAGGTAGTCGGCTTTACCAATTGGAAAGCCGCCGCGCTGGTGGCACTCGTTCCCCTCGTCCTGGTGCTTCTAACGCAGGCCCTAATGGGGCTCTTCTCCCAGGTGCCACAGGCCAAATACAACCATCTGTTGGGCGTTGCGCAGGCCGTAGGAGCCGAGCGGGACTACTACCAGGGGCAGATTCAAAAGTTCCGTAAGGATATGGGTACCAACAAGGAATCGCGGAAGACGACCCAGTTTTTTTTCCCGGCTTACGTGCCAGCGCCCCCCACTGAAACGAAGCAGTAGCCACAATTTACATACTGTGAACGACCGTTTGCAGTATGTAAAAGGCTTTCAACCAAGAAGCGAGGTTACTCACTCGCCCGCATTGCTTTTGCCTCGCTGTTCGCGTAAGTAGGGCATCGGTTTTAAGTCACTCATTTGGATGTTGTTGAGATAGTCACACGCCTTCACCAATAAGCTTTCGATTCGCTCCTCAATGTATTGAAAAGGCATTGAGGTGGCAAAATCCTGGCTGGCGGTGCATTTTTGGTGCCCAATACCTTGCCACACGACTGCTCTGAAATTCCACTTGCTGGTATCTACTCCCGTGATAAGAAAATCGGGTTGGATGATAAGCGCGAGGTTCAGGCCCTCGCGTTGCCAATCGATTCGGCGCTCTTCAAAGCTGGCCATATTGGGACCCGCAGGCCGAAGACTCTGCCCGTGACGGTCCCGAGTTAAGACAGCTTTGTATGCAGTAGATAACTCTGTCAATTGTGATTCTATCGGCGCAAATATGCTCATCAGAGGTTGAGGATAATGTGGGATTACTGAGTAAAGTACCATCCACGCCCTGCCGCCGCCCGGCGTCCCAACTTAGTGCGATTCCGAGGTCGGGGCTATAAGGAATCTTATGTTAAGTGACTTTTCCCAGAACCAAAGGGGAAAAATTGCACTTCCCCACTGCGCCCAAAATCCTACTTTTAGGCGCGTGTGCGACGACGGGTTGGCCGAGGGGGGATGGGAGCCATAATGTCCAGATTCGGGTCCATCTTCCCGCGTTTACGGGCAATTTCGGCCATTTGGGCTTGCAGGTTGTCCAGCAGGCGCTCGAAGGCTTCGGGGGAGCCAGCGAGTTCGCGCAGCTCGGTCTCAAACTCGGAGGGGGTGTGCTTTTTCATAATTAGAGCAAGTTAGCTGCCTGGGCGCGGCGAATGAGAAACGGGTCGGCAATGTGGCTGGTTTTAATGATGCAGCGTCGGTGGGGTCGGGTAGTGAACACGCACAGGATTTGGTGCAGTTTGCCCCGAAAGAAAAACAGGCCGGCGTAGCGCAGTTGGGTGGCCGTATGGTGTTCGGGGACTTCTACCCAGGCGGTAGCCGGGTTGACCACAGCGGCGGCCACTTCGGCAAAGCCCGCGCCCCGATGGGAGGAGTGATTTTTGCGCCCTTCCAGGTGCAGTACGTAGGCCGTTTGCCAGAACAGCTCGAAGCCGCGGCGGTGGTCGTTCAAGAAGGGATATACTTTCTCGTTGGTGGTGTAGTAGGCCATGAAGGGGGCAGGAAGGGGCAAATAAAGCCCCTGGTTAGACTTTCGGCGCTTTGGCGGCGACTAGGCCCAGGCGCACCAGTAGCAGGCCCCCAGGGTTACGGGCTGCCTTGACCTTGCCCGTTTTCAGGTCGTGGTTGTAGCGGTTCACTTCCGCGACGTGGGCCGCGCTGGCCAAGATGGTCTGCCGGTGCTTGGCGTCGGTGATGCGCAACTCGTCGAGGATGCGGGCGGCGTTGTCATAGTGGCTTTGCTGCACGCCGGGCATATCCTGAGCCGTGGCCACCAGGTCGCAGGGGATAGTGTCGGCCAGAGCTTGCGGTCTGACCG
>MWVV01000981.1_pt1 | contig 10232 bp, 11 predicted proteins | sample 1047281 | NCBI WGS metagenome assembly MWVV01 (sample SAMN06349986, study PRJNA376086) | soil metagenome | isolation source: PT-2 sample Antarctic (ecotone) soil | place: Antarctica | collected 2015-01-13 | reverse complement strand
ATCTTTAGCGGCGCGCAGCCGACGGGCAATCTGCATATCGGCAATTATCTCGGCGCGCTCAAAAATTGGGTTGCTTTGCAGGAAGAATACGAAAGTTTTTTTTGTATCGTTAATCTGCATGCGATAACTCTGCCGCAAAATCCTGAAATTCTGCGGCAAAAAACTTTCGATTTAGCGCGGATTTATCTTGCTTCGGGCGTTAATCCAAAAATTTCGACCGTTTTTATCCAATCGGACGTTGCCGAACACGCCGAACTTGCGTGGATTTTGAATTGTGTGGCGCGAATGGGCGAACTCGAGCGAATGACGCAGTTCAAGGATAAATCAAAAGGCAAAGATGAAAAAGTCGGAGCGGGACTTTTTACATACCCGGTTTTGATGGCTTCGGATATTTTGCTTTACAAGACTGATTTAGTTCCAATCGGACAAGACCAAAAACAGCATCTCGAATTAACCAGAGATGTCGCGGAAAGATTTAACCGCGATTTCGGCGAAGCGTTTACAATTCCCGAAGCGTTTATTCCGCCGGTCGGCGCAAAGATTCAATCGCTTGCCGAGCCTGCAAAAAAAATGTCGAAGTCCGATGAAAACGCAAACGGCGCAATCTTTTTGCTCGACGACGCGGAAACGATTACCAGAAAAATAAAACGCGCCGTCACCGATTCGGGAACGGAAATCACTTTTAATCAATCGCGCCCGGCAATCAATAATCTTTTAACCGTTTACCAACTTTTGACGGGAAAAACTTCGGAAGAATGCGAAGCCAATTTCGCAGGCAAAGGTTACGGACAACTCAAATCAGAATTAGCCGAAACGGTCATTGAATTTTTGCGCCCGTTTCAGGAGCGCATTAAAGAAATTGACGACCGGGATCTTGAAAAAATATTAAAAGAAGGCGCAGATAAAGCCCGAACAATTGGCCCGGAAACCCTCAAAAATGTTTATCAAAAGATGGGAATTGTCGGCGGTTAATATTATGTTAGAGATTGCTAAAACTCCACAGCCACCGTACTATGCCGTAATTTTTTCTTCCGTCAGAACCAAAGGCGATAACGGTTACGGTGCAATGGCGACGCGCATGGATGAACTAGCGAGGCAACAAAACGGCTTTTTGGGAATCGAATCGGCGCGAGAAAATTTGGGAATTACGGTTTCTTACTGGAAGGATTTAGATTCGATTCGAGCCTGGCACGCGCACTTTGAGCATAAGCTTGCTCAGGAAAAAGGTTATCAGATTTGGTATCAATCATTCACAGTGCGCATTTGTAAAGTCGAACGAGATTACGAATTTGAAAAATAGATTATGAGTATCACAAATGGAAACGGACATAAACCGAAACCTAAAAATGTTCTCGGCGGCGAACTCAAATGCTGTTGCTTAAAGCCTCTGACCGGATTTTATCGCGACGGGTTTTGTAAAACCGGCGCGGAAGACCGCGGAAGCCACACGGTTTGCATTCGCGTAACCGACGATTTTCTCGAATTTTCAAAATCTCGCGGCAACGATTTGTCCACGCCGCGACCGGAATTTCAGTTTCCCGGTTTGCAGGATGGAGATAAATGGTGCCTGGTTGCCTTGCGCTGGCAGGAAGCGCTCGATGCGGGCGTCGCGCCGGATGTCGTTTTGGAAGCCACGAACGAAGCCGCGCTGCAATATGTTTCGCTTGAAGATTTGAAAAAGCATCAAGCCGAATAAATGAACACGATTGAACACCTTCGACAACTTTTCGCTTACAACGATTGGGCAAACCGACGAATTATCAAGGCTCTCAAGGAAAACAAAAGCGAAAAGGCGCAAAAGATTTTGGCGCATCTTCTCATTACCGAGAATGAATACTTTGAAAGGCTTTACGGAAAAGATTCGACCGGATTTGATTTTTGGCAAGATTTACCTTTAGAAGAATGCGAAAAACTCGCTCGTGAAACGGCGGAAAGTTACGAAAAACTTTTGCGAAGAGTTGAAGAAGAAGTAGGGCTTGGTGTAACTGTTCAATATAAAACCAGCGAAGGCGTCGCGTATGAAAACACTTTCCGCGAGCTTTTAACGCATGTTCTTTTTCATTCTTCAATTCATCGCGGAAACATTGTTTTGAAAATGCGCGAAGAAGGCTTTGCGCCACCGAAGATTGATTACATTATTTACTTGCGCGAAACGAAATATTTAGTTAGTTGTTAATTAACCTATTTAAGTATAATTAACAACTAACAATTTCTAATGGAACAGCAGCAGCAGCCAACCGAACAATTTAGTTTTGATTTTCAAACGGAAACTCCGCATATCGTTCGTCAATCGCGCGATGAAATTAGGCTTCAGATGGGAGAATTTGCCGGACCGCTCGATTTACTTCTGTATCTGATCAAGCAGGAACAGGCAAATATTTTCGACATTCCGATTGCCCGGATTACAGACGAATACCTGAAATATATTCGTTTGATGAAAAACCTCGATATTTCTTTAGCGGCTGATTTTTTGGTGATGGCGGCGACTTTAATTGAGATAAAATCAAAGATGCTGCTTCCGCGCGAAATATCCGATGTGCCGGAGGAAGAAATCGAAGACCCGCGCCAGGAACTGATTGACCGACTGCTTGAACATCAAACGTACAAAAATGCCTCTCAGATGCTTTGGACGCGCTCAACTGTTGAGCAGGCAGTTTTTACGCGCGGGCGGATTGAATCGGACGAAAATAACTCGGAAGTTAGTTCAACCGTTTTTGATTTATTAAAGGTTTTTCAAAAGATTATTGCACAGCACAAAGAAGAAGTGCTGCTCGAAATTGAGCGTGAAGAAATGAGTTTGGCGGAAATGCTCAAAAAATTAAAACAGACGATTTTCCAGCACAAACAGATAAATTTACGGGAGCTTTTGCGGGAAATGCACACCCGCCAGGAAATTGTTTTAGCGTTTATCGCAATTCTGGAACTGGTTCGCACAGGAAGCGTAAACCTACTGCAAAAAACCATTTTCGGCGATATAGTTTTGATGAAATCAGAATGAACACGGATCGGACGGACAAAACGAAATAATACGGATTTGATTTACAACTTATCTGCCCTTCAAATCCGTTAAAGCTGTGTCTTGACTATCTATTAAAAATGGATTTAGAAACGGAAAGACAACCACGTAGTGTCGGTGAAATAGTTGCGATTGTTGAAGCGCTGATTTTTGTCGCCGACGAGCCGCTAAGCATAAAACTTTTAGCGGAAATTTTACAAGAAGATCGCGAAGCAATCGAAGCGGCAGTCGAACAATTACAGGATGAATATCAAAACCGAGAAAGCGGTTTAACGCTGCGCGAAATTGCGGGCGGCTGGCAACTCTCAACACGCACGGAGTTTCACGAAGAAATCCGCAAATTCCTAAAGACCAGACCGAATGCCAAATTGTCCTTGGCGGCGCTCGAAACGCTGGCGGTTATTGCCTATAAGCAACCCGTCACCGTTCCCGAAATTCTGGATATTCGCGGCGTCCAGTCGGCTTCGGCGATCAAAACTCTGCTCGATAAACGCTTGATTGCGGCAAAAGGTCGCAAGGAAACCGTCGGCAGACCGATGCAGTACGGCACATCAAAAGAATTTCTGATGCAATTCGGCTTAAAGGATTTATCGGAATTGCCTTCAATCGAAGATTTTGAAGATTTGGCGGGCAGCATTTAAGCAGAAAGGCAAAAGTCAAAAGGTAAAAGGCAAAAGTTAAAAACACTATTTCAAAAACTCTGTTTGCACATCGGCAAAAGTTTTTCCGACAAGATTTTTGCCGATAAAAAATTCGTTACCGGTAACTTCAGAGACCGCAAACGGCGGCGTTTTCATCTCACGCATTTCTTCCGCCGTCTGAAAAACAATTTGCGCCAGAATCAATCCCCACAGCTCGCCTAAAAATAAATCAATCTCGAATTGTCTCTCGCCCGTTCGATAGAAATAACGATTTTTGCGAATTTCGCTGGTCTGCATTTTTTCGTTTTTTTGAATTTCCCTGCCCTCGAATTGTTCAAAAACGTGGTGTTCGTCTTCGTCCAGACGAATTTCAGAAACCGCCCACTGCGACAAATCTTCAAGCGGAAACCGCTGCTCTAAAATCCAGGTCCATTCCTTTGTTTCGGGCGAGCGAATTGAACGAAGCCGAAGCCGCGTGTTCTCGATGTAATTATCAAAAATTTGTAAGTGCCGACTCGCCCGCGTTAAAGGTTCAGGCAGGTTTTGCAGTAAGAATACGCGGCGCAATTCAGTTCGGTAAGCTTTGTCCATTTTTGTTTAATGATTTATACTCTTTTGTTTTCAAACCATTTAAATATTTAGAGGAGTAACAAATGCGATTTTTTATATTATCTATATTTTCTATTTTTACAATTTTTTTAAGCGGCTGCACAACCGCCGAAACTCCAGGCAGTAAAAGCAACGCGGGGAATACAAAAGCTAATAGCGCTAACACGAATGTATCGTCAAGCAATGCCGACAACCCGCTGGCGACGACCAAAGTGCCTGAAGCGGCAACGAGCAATAATGCGCCGACGCTTGCGCCGGTCGTGCAAAACTATTACGCCGCTCTCGAGAGAAAAGATGAAGCGAGCGTGAAGAAATTTCTTTCTCAATCGGCAATTGGTTACTGGCAGTCCGAGATGAAAAGTGAAAAATCCCCATCTTTGCTGGCAATTCTTGAAGATAATGAATCGCCCGTCGAAGAAAAACGCCAAATCCGCAACGAAAAAATCGAAGGCGAAACCGCCGTCGCCGAGATGAAAGGCGGTAGCTTGGGCGTATGGACGGCAATCAAATTCGTCAAGGAAAACGGCGAGTGGAAATTTGCTTCGCCGAAAGACAGCCTGGCTCTCCAAGACATTCCAAGGACGACTGCAAATTCAAATACGGCTAAATAATCTTTGATAAAAAAGAGTCAAAATAAAAAGGCGGAAGAATATAAATTTCTCTCGCCTTTTTGCCTTTTACCTTTTTACTTTTGCCTTACTTAACTTGCTCCTTTCGCTTCCTGCTCTTTTGATTGATAGGGCGGCAAAATAACGCGGGCTTGTTTTTCCTTTTTCAAACCCAAAGCCCAATCCGCCTGCATCAGAGTGTGAATATCGCGGGTGCCTTCGTAAATGACGGCGGCTTTGCAGTTTCGCAAATATCTCTCGACCGGGTAATCGTTGATATAACCGTTCGCGCCGTGAACTTCAATCGCCATTGACGCGGCTTTTTCACTTCTCACGGTAGCTTGCCATTTTGCAAGGCTCGCCGCTCTCGCCGACGGTTTTCCTTCATTTTTCAAATAGCCACATTTCAGCCACAAAAGATGCGACATTTCGTAATCGGCTTCCATCTCGGCGATTTTCTGTTTGACGAGTTGGTGCGAAGCGATTTTTACGCCCGCCGTTTCGCGCACATTCGCATAAGCCACCGACGCATCACGCGAAGCGCGAATCACGCCCGTCGCGCCGGAAGCAACCGTGTAGCGCCCGTTTTCTAAACTGAACATTGCAATCTTAAAGCCCTCGCCTTCCTGACCGAGCATATTTGCTTGCGGAACGCGAACGTCCTGCAAAGTAAAATAACCGGTGTTACCAGCTTTGATTCCGAGCTTGCCGTGCAGCGTTCCGCTTGAAAATCCCTGCATTGTACGCTCCACAATAAAACAACTCATTCCCGTGTGGTCACGGTTCTTTTGTTTTTCCGGGTCAGTCCAGCAGAAAAATAAAAAATGGTCTGCAACGTCGCCCAATGAAATCCACATTTTCTCGCCGTTGAGAATCCAATCATCGCCGTCGCGCCGTGCATTTGAACGCATTCCGATAACGTCGCTTCCGGCGTTCGGTTCGGTCAAACCAAAAGTTGCGAGTTTTTCGCCCTTCGCCTGCGGCACAAGATATTTTTGCTTTTGTTCTTCGGTTCCCCAACTGAAAACGCTCAAAGAATTCAAACCGACGTGAACCGACATTGCCACGCGTAAAAACGTATCGCACGCCTCCAATTCTTCACAGACAATTCCCAAAGAAATATAATCAAAACCCGCGCCGCCGTATTCCTCCGGAATGCACACGCCCAAAAGTCCGAGGTCAGCCATTTTGTCAAAAACCGAACGTTCAAAATGCGCCTTTTCATCCCACTCTTTAATAAACGGAGCAACTTCCCCCTGGCAAAACTCACGGACGGTTTTTTGTAATGCAAGATGTTCTTCGGTCAATTCAAAATCAATCACAGCTTGTAATTTTCCTCTCTAAAATATTTGTTATGATAAAATCCTCGAATACCAAAAGCAGTTTATCATTTTGCAAAATTTTGCGCTAAAACCCGAAATAAAATTAAAATAATTATGCCGCTAGTAAAATTTATATTTAATAATTCACTCTTATTTTGGCTCGTCATTTCTTTAAACATTTTCGCTTGTGCTCAAAACAAATCGAATGAAAAAATTCCTGCAATGCCGAAACTTCTTTCGCAACGCGAGCAATTAAAAGTTCGTGAAGATTGGCTGACAAAGCGTTTTGACATGGTTCTTTTGCCGATGATGCGGCGGCATAATGTTTCGATGTGGATTGTGACGAACGAAGAATTTCATTCCGATTCGGTTACCGAATACATCGCGCCGCCGATTCCGTATGTCGGCAGGCGCGATTTTTTTGTTCTCTTCGACAACGGCAAAACTTTAGACAAAATCGCCGTCGTGCGTTATTCGGAAGAACATTTGAAACGCTTTTACACGGTCGTTAGTCCACCGCGCGACAAAACGGCGGAAATTTTACGAAAAATCGTCGAAGATCGAAATCCAAAAACAATCGCTTTAAATTTCGGCGGCGGGCGCGGGCACTCGGACGGCATCACGCACGACTCATACAAATTTCTTGCCGGCGCGCTCGGCAAAGATTATGAAGCAAGATTTGTATCGGGCGGAAAATTCATCACCGACTATCTCGACACGCGCCTTCCGGAAGAACTCGAACATTATCGCAACGCCGTCTTAGTTACCGACATTTTGACGCGCCGCGCTTTTTCAAACGAGGTTGTTACACCCGGCAAAACAACTGTCGGCGACGTGCGCTGGTGGCTTTTGCAGCAAGTCAATAATCTCGGTTTGACGGTTTGGTTTCAGCCGGATTTGCGCGTGCAAAGACAATCGAAAACGAACGAAACTTCACAACAGTTTTTGAGCGTCGCCGATGAAAATCTAGTTTTGGAGCCAGGCGATTTGATTCACGTTGATTTCGGTTTGAATTATATGGGACTTTCGACCGATTAGCAGAAACACGCCTACATTTTGAAAAAAGGCGAAAACGATGCGCCCAAAGGTTTGAAAAATGCGCTGAAAAACACGAATCGTTTGCAGGATGTTTTGTTTGAACGAGCGCGGGCAGGAATGACCGGAGCGGAAGTTTATGATGCGACGATGGCGGAAATGAAACGGGAGAATATCGAAGCGATGATTTATTCGCACCCGATCGGTACGCACGGACACGGACTCGGCGCGTCAATCGATTTCCGAAAAACAATCGGCGGCGCGGAAGAACGATTTCGGCTCGGTTCTTACACTTCGATTGAACTGAACACTTCAACAATCGTTCCCGAATGGAACAATCAGAAAGTTACGATTATGGGCGAAGACGATGCGTTTATGACCGAAAAGGGTTTTGAGTTTATCCGTCCGCGCCAAACTGAATTTTATTTGATTCGATAAAATTGAACGCCGTCATCGCGGGTGGCAGTGAGCGCGATGGCGCGAACAAATATCAATTCATCAGAAACAGTATTTGCCATCAAGATGACGGCGTACCAACAAATGATTCCGATTTTCGAAGCATTAAAAATTATCAAACGCGAAACCTTCGTGCTCTTGTCAGAAATGATTGATTTGGAAAATTCCGTCGGGCGCGTTTTGGCTCAGGAAATTCGCGCCGATATGGATTTGCCGCCGTTTGACCGCTCGCAAATGGATGGCTATGCTGTGCGGACAAAAGATGTCGGCGATGCGAGTGAAGACGGTTCGGTCAAACTAAAAATTATTGGTGAATCGGTTGCGGGAAAAGGTTTTGACGAAAAAGTAAAACGTGGGGAAGCCGTGCGGATTATGACCGGCGCAAGAGTTCCCGACGGCGCTGATTCGGTTCAGAAAAAAGAACTCGCGCGCGAAACTAAAAACGGCGAAAGAGAAAGTTTCGTCAAGATTTTGGAACCGATGAAACCTCGGCAAAACATTGTTTTAAAAGGCGCAGAAATCGAAACGGGCGCGAAAGTTTTCGATCAAGGCGAACTTATTAATGTTCAAATGATTGCCTCCTTAGCCTCTTTCGGTTATGCAAAGGTTAAGGTTTTCAAAAAGCCGCGAGTGACAGTTTTGGCGACGGGAAGCGAAATCGTTAACGTAAATCAAAAACCGAGACGAGACCAGATTCGCAACTCAAACTCAATTATGCTTAAAGTTTTCGCGGAAAAATGCGCGGCGGAAACGAAAGTTTTGCCAATTGTCAAAGATGAAATCCAAAATCTAAAATCCAAAATCCAAAATTGCCTATCGGCTTGCGATGTTTTGATAATTTCTGGCGGCGTTTCGGTCGGCGATTATGATTTTACAAAACCGGCTTTGCGCGAGATTGGCGCGGAAATCTTTTTTGAGCGAGTTTCGCTTCGACCCGGCAAACCGACGGTTTTTGCCAAACTCGACGACACATTAATTTTCGGTCTGCCAGGCAATCCGGTTTCGGTGGCGGTGACGTTTTATTTGTTTGTCCGCGCGGCTTTGTTAAAAATTCAGGGCGCGAAAGATTGCGAATTAAGGAAAGGTTTTGCCGTTGCCGCAAAAGAAATCAAAGGCACGAAAGAACGCGATTCATTTCTGCCCGTATTTGTTGAGGCAAACGAGAAAGGAAAACTCGTTATTGAATCTTTGCATTTTGGCGGCTCGTCAAATTTCATTGCTTTTTCGCGCGCGAATGCTTTGGCTTTTGTTCCGAAAGGTAATATTTACAAACCGGGCGATGTTGTCGAAATTGCATATTTGCCTTGAGAATCAAAAGCCATCTCAAAAATCACTTTGCGTTTCCTTTGCATAACCCTTTGTGTTACTCCGCGCTACTGATTTAGTTGGTATCGCAAAGGTTCGCGAAGGGTTACGCAAAGAAGCGCAAAGAAGAAATTTTATGAAGAAACTTTCACACTTGGACAGCGACGGAAAAATTAAAATGGTTGACGTGAGCGGAAAGCCGCCCACCACGCGGCGGGCGCTTGCTTCCGCCAAAGTTTTGCTCAACAGAGAAACAATTATAACTCTAAGAAATCAAACAAACCCGAAAGGTAATCCGCTGGAAATTGCGCGGATTGCCGGAATTATGGCGGCAAAGAAAACTTCCGATTTAATTCCTCTATGTCATCAAATTGCGCTTTCACAAGTCGATATAAAAGCTGAAATTAAGGAATTTGGAGTTTATTTACAAGCCGAAGCAAAAACAATTGCGGGCACAGGCGTTGAGATGGAAGCTCTCGCGGCAGTTTCCGTCGCGGCTCTGACCATTTATGATATGTGCAAAGCCGTGCAGAAGGATATTCAAATTACAGAAATTCAGCTTGAATCAAAAACCGGCGGAAAATCAGGAGATTTTATTCGGGAAGCGTAATTATTTTTGTGTTCTAGTGCTGTGTAATTTAAGTTTTTGGAAAATAGCCGAAACTGTTGTTATCATTTAACAATGGCTCGTCAAACAGAAAAGAAGTTCGATTACGAATATGAACGCGGCGGCGTGGCTTCAGTGTTTGTCGCCTTCGAGTCTTTAACCGGCAAGCGTCTGGTCAGAGTTTACCCGAGAAGAACCAAAGCCGATTATTGCTGGTTTGCAAAGGCTGTCGGCAACCAGTGGTTAAAAAATTAAGTCGAGAGCAAAATTAAATTTGGTCTCGACTCTTAACTTTCAACTTTTGACAAATTTTTAGACGTATTTATCAATTGTTTCGGCAAGCTTTTCCCGCGAAACTGCGCCGACAATCCGTTCCTGTTCCTGTCCGTCCTTAAATAAAATCAAAGTCGGAATACCGCGAATGCCAAAGCGCTGCGGGACATTCATATTTTCATCCACATTCATTTTGTACACGCCGGCTTTGCCTTCATAATCTTCCGCAATCGCTTCGACCGACGGCGCAATCATCCGGCACGGTCCACACCATTCAGCCCAAAAATCAACCAGAACCGGCTTGTCCGAACCTAAAACATCTTTTTCAAAATTTGAATCTTCTATTGTTTTTGCAAAATT
>MWVV01000980.1_pt1 | contig 10233 bp, 5 predicted proteins | sample 1047281 | NCBI WGS metagenome assembly MWVV01 (sample SAMN06349986, study PRJNA376086) | soil metagenome | isolation source: PT-2 sample Antarctic (ecotone) soil | place: Antarctica | collected 2015-01-13 | reverse complement strand
TTCATTCCCCCGCATTTGTTTAGCGGCAAGATTTGAGCAATGAGCCTTTTGTTTTATTTGAATCTCTAATCAAATTCTAAGCTGGGCGAAATTAAGTTTGCTTAGATTTTCATTAGATACTTCCGGCTTTGTCTCATAACCCTGTTTTGTCTCAAAAGTAATTGAATAAATAAAAAACCCTTAAAGCACTTTGTAAGACTCTAGCGCATAATCTTTGCGTGCTGATTCAATCAATGCGCGAACTCCAAATCAAGTTCGGATTTTGTAAGGAAACCATTCATTGATAAAATTGGTTAGGGGAGAGCCGCTTCGGGCGTGTGGAGGTTCGGTAAGTGATTCAGAATCTCGCTCCCCTTTTCTTTTGCCTTTTGAATATTGTATTAAAACTGCCCAAACTTGTCTCAAAAACCAGTCTCAAAAGTGGGTTTTAAGACAAAGCCGATAAAAGCTAAGTTTGGCGGAAGTTTAAGAAGTAAGACAAGGACGGCACAGATTAACGAGGCATTATGTAAGATTCTGGCTCATAATATCTGTGTGTTGATTCAATCAATGTTTGAACTTGGTGTTAAGACTGAGTTTTGGAAAAAGATTTAATCAGAAAAATCTGGCTCAGAGGCAAATGGTGTAGTGGAATCTCAAAATGAAACCCGCTCTAACACCGCCGTCATAGAGCCGAATGATTTAAGTTTATATCAGAGCAGACCAAAAATCAACGAAAATGATGTGTCGAAAGTCGTTGACGAAAACGGCGAGCCGCTGGTTGTTTATTCAGGACACAGCAATTTTGAACTTTACGGCGATAAATTTCAGCCCAAGAGAGGAACGTCCGGCGGTTTTTACGCTTCTGAAAGTTCTGATGTCGCGTCAAATTACTCGACAGGCAAAATGGGCAATATGGAAGGCTACGAAGACGGCAGCCAATACGTTTTTCAACTGAAGAACGGCAAATTCGGCAAACGACTCGACCAAATCGAATTTAACCCTGAACAACAAAAGATTGTTGACCAGCATATTCAAGAATTAGGTTATGACGTTGTTCAATACTGGAAAGACAACCGTGCTTACGATGTTGACGCACGAAGGGCTTTAGCTAGAGGTGGACTGCGCGACGCTCAAAGCGTTTTCAAATTCCTTGAAAATATGGGCGAAAATATATGGTATGCCGACCATAACGATAACCGCCCGTATTTTGAAAAACAACAAAAAAGCAATTTCGAGGAAATTCTCGATAAGACGGGCATTAAATGGCAGCCGCACGAAAGAGCGCAGCCCGGCGTTTTTGCGCTCTACCAAAACATTAAAAATCCGATTGACGTAGATAAGCCGTTTCCGCCTGAATTACTAGCCGCGCTCAAACAGAAAGCGGGGCGGGTTCGTGATAAATACGACTCAAGTCAGACGCAATGGACACGCGATTACCCGCTTCGAGATTGGATTGAAAGCATTGAAAACGGCGATGAATACTGGAACCCAGATTCCAGCCAAAGCGATTGACATTATCAAGGCGCACGGTTACGACGGTATAAAAGAACTTGGCAATAAAGGCGTTGACGACCGGAACAAACGGCAAGTTAATTGGATTTCGTTTGAATCAAACCAAATCAAATCCGCAATCGGCAACACGGGCGAGTTTTCACCCGATAACGATTCGATTCTCAAATCCGTAGTTTCCGAAAACGGCATCGGTTTTCCGACGCGCACGATAAATGCCGAACAGAGGCAATTTGCCAAAGACGTTGATGCAACCATTGACGGCACTTTAGATTGGAGGGAAACGCCGGAAGTTCTAACACAAGCGCCGCCGCTTCTGCGTCGTCTCGGTCTGGTTAATAAACAGATTCACATTCCGCAGTCGGTTATTAGAAAAGCCGTCGGCAACGGAACAAAAGACCATAACATCGCACCGGAAGTTGTTAAACAGCTTACTTTTGAATTAAATAATCCGGTAATGGTGTTTGATTCTTCGTCTGACAAAAACGCATTGGTCGTTCTAACGAATCTCGCAAACAGAGACGGGTTTCCGGTTGTAGCGGTAATAAAATACAACGGCAATATTGGCGAGGGCGTGGTCAATGTCATTCCGAGCGTTCACGAAAAAAACCAATTCCGGTTTATTACAGATTGGGCGCGTAATAACAAACTTCGCTATATCAACAAAGAAAAAAGCCAACAATGGTTTCAGCAATTCGGAGTCCAATTCTCCGATACTGAAACTAAATTGTTGACCTCTCCAAATATACTAACAGAAGACGATTATTGTCAAAAAAACAAATGACAGCCAGCCGCTTTTCAAAGTTCGCAACCACGAAGACTTAGACCTGCTCGCCGAGCATCTGCCCGTCGCGCCGTATCAGGAAATTCTCGACAGCGCGACCGGCGGACGCATAACCGAAGGCAATGATTTGGAACTTGCGCCGCACGACGCCGAGCTTATCCGGCGCGGATATGCCGAGTTTTATTTCCAAAAATACGGGCTGCAAATAAACGAAACGCCGGTTGAAGGCGTTCTGTTGCGACCGAACGATTTCAAAAACCTGCTGCCGATTTTCCACGCTAAAATTGCAGAATCGGTCGCCAAACGTTACACAGAGGACGACCTTAAAGGCTTCAAAACTCTGGCACGCAATTTGGAGCAGTTAGCAAAACTCAATCAAAACACCGGCGCGATTTTCGTCTTTGAGGAAGCGCTACCGAAAGAAAAATTTCATCAGGAAGATTTTCTTGCCGGAAATACGGACGAGGCAGGCGCGCAAAATGTAACGGCGTCGCCCTTGTGGAAAGCCGCGCACGCTTCCGGCTCGCTTTTCGCGCGCGAATACGGTCGCAGCCCGGAAGCTGACCGCATCTCGGAATTCGTCGCTAAACTTGCCACCAATCAAGAATCGAAGTATGGTTGGGACAAGTTAGAGAATTTTGCCGCCGAACGCGACAAAGCATTAAAAGATTGGGCGCAGGGAGTTGTTCGGAAAAACTCTGCCGAGATAGAAGCGAACGGAATAGAAGCGTTTCGTAAAAAATTCGAGAGGATAAGTAAATATGCCGATTTTACGCAAATTAACGGAAGAGGAATTGCAGAAACTAACCGAGAAGGAAGCTCTCTCGAAGATAATCGGACAGGCAGCCGAAGAGATGAGAATCGGACAGACCAAACCAGCGGCGGCGAACCAGCCGCCGGACGCTCCCAAGCCGACGAATCGCTTTCACATCGAACCGAAGAAACCGAAAGCGTAAACGAGGATTCGCCCGAAACCGCAAAACGCAAAAAAGCGGCGTTCTCGCGCATCTTGGGCGAAGAGGTTTTCTACGACCCGCAAACTCACGCCGAAACCGAGCGGCGCGCCTCGGAATTAGAAAATCTAAAAGGCGTCAACCAAGCCGTATCCGACGCGCTATATTCAGATAAGCCGTCAGCCGAATCAATGCGCGTCATCTACCGCGAGCTGACGCGCCTCAACGATTTGGCGGACGAGCATTTAGCCGCCGCCCGAACCGCCGAATACGAAGCCGTCGCGGGGGAGATCGCGCGTCTCACCAATCAAATCGTGCAACGTCAAGTTGCGTTGGGACAGGCGACGGAAATCGCCAAAACTTTAGCCCCGCTCTCGCCCGAACATTCTCTTACCGTTGCCGCGCGTCTCAAACAAAAAGCGCTCTCTGATGATGCGGCGACTTTGACGACCGAAGAAACAACCGCCGTCAAAAACGCCGCCAACGATAACACCGTTTCGACGAAAGAGCTGGCGCGCGCCGAGAATAAAATCGAACGATTAAAACAGAAGATAAAAGAACTTCGGGCGGGAACTCGCATTTTGAAAGAGCGGAAAGTTGGCGACCCGAAAGCGCGCATTCTCTCGCAAGTCGAGAAGAAAATCAGCGCGGATTTGACCGAAGGATTTAATAAGCACGCCGCCGATTTGAAATCTTTGTTCGATGTCGCGGCGATGATGAAATCCATCTCGTCGGCGTCCGAAAAACTTCTCGCGCCGAACGGCAAGCCGTCGAATTTAACGCCGTTCCAACACGCGCAGGTCAGAACCGAGAATTTTGAGAAATACGCTGGCGATTGGGAAGCGGTTGCAAAGAAAAAAGCGCTTTATGCGATGAGGGCTGTTCAGATTAACATTCCGACAATCGGTGGTTTTACCAGCAAGAGAGATAGAAAAAATCAAGCCCTTTCGCTTTTTAGTCCCTTACAAAATAAAACAGTTACTACTGTTGACGGACGCGAAGCTGTCTTTACCGTGTCTGGCTTAGACGAAACACTTCAACACAGTGCGGATTTGCGAGTTTTGCAGGTTATTCCTCAACTGCCTGAGCTAATCAAAAACAGTATTCATCTATGGTCTGAACCGTACACTAAAACCAATAAGCCGAACATTCTTGCTTTTCATAATTACGCGGTAAAAACCAATTTCAACGGAGTAGAAGCATTTACACGAATTACTTTAAGAGAAGATACCGACAAACATATTTATTATGACAATCATTCGGTAGAAGTGGGCAGAATTGAAAAAGCCCTATCTGACATTCAACCTGACCGTAAAACAAATACGGGGGAAGAAGCAGAAGGGCTTTCTAAAGACAGATTATTCCAATGGCTCACAAATGTCAATGAAAATGATGTTACCAAAGTCGTTGACGAAAACGGTGAGCCGCTGGTTGTCCGGCACGGAACAGGCGTGGATGTGGAGTCTTTTGATACCGACTTCAACAGCGATTTCACAAACAGTCTGATTAAAACCGGCGCGTATTTTACCGATAGCACGGAAGAAGCGTCTGAATACGCCGAAGCTGGCGACCAGCCGAATATCGTTCCGGCGTTTCTCTCTATCAAAAATCCGTTGATACAAAATTTGGATTTTCCCTTTCGAGTGTCTTCGAGAGAAATCAAGTCCGCTATCAGGCAAGGTTATGACGGCATTATTCAAAAAATGCCAAAAAAAACTCATTATGTCAACGCGGCGCGTTAATGCGCGATAGGCGTTCAGCAATTCTTCCGGTGAATTATAGAAAAATCGTTTGTCGGTTCTCAAGAATTGAAAAAATTCCTGCAATGTTCCTTTGAATCCGACCTGCGCTTTGATGCGTTCCATCTCGGCGCGAATCCGCGCGACTTCCGACAAGCCTTTATCGTGAATCTGTTGCGGTGTCATATTCGTGGTCGTGTTCGACCGCGCTAGAAATGCGTAATAATCAGCGCCGTCAGTTCGCTGCCAAACGCCGACCATCGGGTAAGACGCAGACAGATATTCTCTCACGAAATAATCTTTCAACTTCGCGTATAGCGGAACGACATTTTTTTCAATCGCCGCCTTAGCCGCTGTTTTCAAACTTTCCTGCGCATTTTTAGGAATATCTTTCGGAAACGATTTGAACGGCGCGAAAAACGGATGGCGTTCGCCTGTGGCGGTCATTTTATCAATCTGCGGCGGAACGCGCTCCATAATCGCCTTCGGCAGCAGAATCTTTTGCTTCACGCCTTCGCGCATCAGCGTCAAAGTTTGTTCCATCAAAACCGGAAAAGCGTTCATCCGCGCAATCCAGTCTTCATAATCCTTCACGGTTTCAAAGTTCATCAATTGAGTGATTTCGTCAATCGTCTGAATGCCGCCCTGCTGCGTAATCGGTGTCAGATAGCGTTTGAATTTCGCGGCTTCGATTGCTTCCTCCAAATCCTTCTGAAACAAATCGTAATTAAGCCGGTCTGATACGGAAAGTTCATTGCGACTTATTTTCTTCAGCGCGGCTAGTGTTTCGATGCCGTGTCGGTTGCGCTTTTCAATCGCCGCAAGACTCGAATCAGTCCAGCGATTGTTATACCGCTTGTCGCCTAAGAACGAGGCGAACGTCGGATTTTCCTTTAAACCCAATTCCCATTCCGAGTCGAACAAGGCGTAAAGCCGTTGGGTTGATTCGTTTTGAACAGAAACATTCTGCGCGAAAACGGTTGCGAAAGCCGAAAATAAAACAACGGCAAAGACGAGAAAAGACAAACGATTTAACATAATTTTCTCTTTTATAAGGTCCGGGAAAAATTTGACTCGGCTAACTAGTTATTAGACCGCAACTTTGCGGTCTAATAACTAGTTAGCCGCATTATGTCTAAATTACTCCACTATGTGCGGCACGCCATTCGTTTGAAACATTATAGTTTGCGGACGGAAGAAGCATACATATTTTGGATTAAAAAGTATATCCATTTTCATAATCTCCGACACCCTTTAGAAATGCGAGAAGAAGAAGTCCGGCACTTTCTCACTCATCTCGCCGCGACATCCGAACGGTTCAGGAACTACTTGGTCATAAGGACTTAAAAATAACTATGATTTACACGCTTGTTCTCAATAAAGGAACGAATGTTAGAAGCACGCTTGATTTGTAACAAAGCATATTTTTTGAGTGCCTATTGAGTGCCAAGTATGCCAAAGACAGCAAAACTTAACGAAACTGCAATAAACTGAAATGGGAAAAATGCTGAATAAAAAAAAGAAAAATGAATTTAGAAGAACTCAACAAAACAAATGTGTAAGACTACGAATCATGGGGTCGCATGTTCGAATCATGCCGGGTGCATTCAATTTTCAAATGACCGTTCGCGTTTGCCGGACGGTCATTTTTATTTTGTATTAAGTGTGCATACCGTCCGTCGTCAAAACATTTTAGAAAAATTTAATCACAAATTAAAGTTTTTGATTAAAACTTTGATAGTAAAAACTGTTTTGTTTTGATACAATAGCGGCGGTTTTTACAAAAGTCTCTGCGTTTTATTATCGACGAAAAACAAGAACAATAATTTTTGTCCGAAGCGATTTCGGATGTCTCGGTAAAGGTTAGTCAAAAAAAATAACTTAATTTTGAACGGTTGAGTAAATCGACTGCGAATATGGCAAATAAAGCATTATTGATTGACGACGACGCGGCGACGCTCGAGTTGATGAAATTTCAGCTCGATGCCGAAGGCTTTGAAGTCAGCACGGCGGACAACGGGCAGAAGGGTTTGGATTTTATCAAGGAAAATGAGTTTGACATAATCCTGACCGATTTGAATTTGCCGGACATCGGCGGCATCGAAATGGTTAAGCGCAGCAAGGAAGCGTCGCCCGATACGGAAATTATAATGGTAACCGGTTACGGCTCGGTCGAAAAAGCCATCGAAGCAACGAAGGCGGGCGCGTTTTATTATGTGGAAAAGCCGGTCGAATTTGAAGAACTTCTAGTTTTAATCGAAAAAGCAATCGAGCGCAAACAGCAGGCGCGCGAAATCCGCGAGCTGCGCGGAAAATTGACCAGCCGCGCTTCGTATCAAGGCGTCATCGGCGGCAGCCGCTCGATGCAGGATATTTACGAGATAATCGACAGCGTCGCCGAATCGGACGCCAACATTTTGATTTTGGGCGAAAGCGGAACGGGCAAGGAAGTTGTCGCCAACGCGATTCATTATAAAAGTCATCGCTCGAAAAAGCCGTTCGTCAAATTAAATTGTTCCGCATTGCCGAAAGAATTAATCGAATCGGAATTGTTCGGTCATAAAAAAGGTGCTTTTACCGGCGCGACGGGCGACAAGGAAGGTTTTCTCGGTCGCGCCAACGGCGGTTCACTTCTTCTTGACGAAATCGGCGAGATGCCGGCGAGCCTTCAGCCGAAACTGCTGCGCGTTCTTCAGGAGCGAATTTATTATCCGGTCGGCAGCGACAAGCCGCAGGAAGTCGATTTTCGCCTGATTTCTTCGACGAACCGCAGCCCGTTCGATGCCATTACGGATGGAAATCTGCGCGAGGATTTGTATTACCGCATCAACACCATTGAAATAAAAATCCCGCCCCTACGCGAGCGTATGGAAGACGTGCCGATGCTGGCAGAGCATTTTTTGGAGATTTACTGCGAAAAATACAGCAAGCAATGCGAGTTTTCTGAGCAGGCTTACAACCAGATGCTTAATTACAACTGGCGCGGCAACGTGCGAGAATTGCAGCACGTCATTGAGCGCGCCGTGCTGCTCTCGAAAGCCGGCAGAATAATCGAATTGAACATACCGCAAAATTTCAGCAATCCGATCTCCTTGGCGAGCATTTCAAAAAACGGTATGCTGTCGGCTTCCGTTGCCGCTGCCTCCGGTTCGACCGCAAACGGAAACGGAAAGTCGCACGAAACGACCGGCGGCATATTTCCGTCACAAATTGATTTGAAAGGCGACGCGCTATTTGCCGAAGTCGGTAAATTCGTCGTCGAAAATCTTTCCGAACCAATCGACGGTGCGGAACAGAAAGACATTTTCGATTCGCTGGAAAGCGGCATCGTAAAAGCGGCGCTGCGGCGCACAAACGGCAACAAACAAGCTGCTGCCAACCTCTTGGGACTTTATCGCCCTCGTCTTTACGGAATGATAAAGCGTCATAACATCGACGAAAAGGCGCAAGCATCTTAAATAAAAAAATCCGATTACGATAGTCGTAATCGGATTTTTTTATTAACATAGAAAACCAAAAAGGATCTAACTATTTAGCGAGCCGGCGCGCTGATATTTATATCAATTTTCTCTTTTTTTGTGCTGTTGCCGCTTAAAAAACCGCTGTAATATAATGCTCCCGCGATGATGGCGACGATTAAGAGAGTCGTTATCGCCCATATCAAATTGTTGCCCGTGTTGTTTTCTTCCGACATAAAAATTTTCCTCCAGTAGGTTTTACCGAAATTTTTCCGAATGCGTTCGAGCAACAATAATGCCAGAGAGAATTATTTTTGTAAATCGTTATGCGAGGCGCGGGCGCTAGATAATTCAATTGCCGACGCCGGTAATTTTTCTTGCAACAATATCAGACAAGCGTGTAAATAAACGATACAACTTATTGAATGCCAATGGTTTTCAAGAAAATCAAGAAAAATTATAAAAATATTTTTTGTTTCGGCGCGCGGTGAACTTAACAGCAAAGCGGTCAGCGAGTTATTTTGCACGGCATAATTTTTGCACTTCCTCAATTTGGAAACAAAAAATTAAACAACCCCTAATGTTTATTTTTTATAAATTTTATTTCGGTTCAGGATTTGATTGTGCGTTATACGAGCAAAAATCTGACGGAAAAAGAAAAGCGACGAAACGCCCGTTTTCCTTACTGGGTTTTGGCAGCGTCGATTTTTCTCACCCTTCTGTCAACTTACAATTTCTACACGAACGCGCTGAACAAGGACTCGATTCGGTTTGAAAACGAAGTCGGGCGCGTGCAGTCTCAAATCGAAAACAAAATCAGTTTATACACGGCGCTTCTCAAGGGCGGACGCGGCTTTGTCGAGTCGGCGACGGAGCTGAACCGCCAAAAATTTTCAAAATACGTCGAAAGTCTCGAACTCGACAAAAATTACGCGGGCGTGCAGGGCATCGGTTACACGAAAATCGTTTTGCCGGACGAGCGCGAAGAATTAACCCGTCAAATGCTCGATGAAGGTTACTCCGATTTCAAAATATTCCCCGAATCGGATGATAAGAGTTTGCAGCAGCCGGTGATTTATTTCGCGCCGGAAACCGAAGACAATATGCGCGCGGTCGGTTTTGATATGGCAGCCGAAGCCATTCGTCGCGCAACCTTGCTGCAAGCCGGAGACAGCGGACGAACCGTCGCCAGCGCAAAAATAAATTTGCTCGGAGAAAATCCTGCGCAGCCGATGCCGGAAACAGCGGCGACAACCGCAACGGCAAACAACTCGGGTTTTCTGGTTTTTCTGCCGATTTATAAAAACGGCGGAGCGCCCGCCGCCGAACGCAGAAAAAATCTGTCCGGCTACATTTACGGCTCGTTTCGCGCCGCCGATTTTTTGAGTGAGATTCAAAAAAACACGATGTCCTACAACATCGCCATCAGAATTTTCGACGGCGAAAAAAAGCCGGAAAATCTTTTGGCGCAAACCGTTTTGGGCGAAAACGAAAGTTCGTTTGATGGCGCCAATGCGACTGACGGAAATTTTTCCTCCGAGAACCAGTTAAATGTAGGAGGTAGGCGCTGGCTTCTTCAATACAGCACGCTGCCGACCTTCGCTCAGCAGTCTAGCGTCGGCTGGACGTTGCTGATATTTTTGAGCGGCGTCATTTTCAGTCTTCTGCTTTTCGGTATCACGTATTGGGAAGTTTCGGCGCGAACGACGCTCCAGCAAACCGCCTCCGAATTGTTTGAACTTCAAGGTCAAAAGCAAATCCTGCTCGAAAAAGAACAAAAAGCCAGACTGAGCGCAGAGAGCGCCAGC
>MWVV01000978.1_pt1 | contig 10254 bp, 9 predicted proteins | sample 1047281 | NCBI WGS metagenome assembly MWVV01 (sample SAMN06349986, study PRJNA376086) | soil metagenome | isolation source: PT-2 sample Antarctic (ecotone) soil | place: Antarctica | collected 2015-01-13 | reverse complement strand
CGGCTGGCGGGGGCACCGGGGCGCGGGGAGTGAGTTGGGTGGGGTTCAGCTCCCGCCCCAGCACCGTCGTGAGCACCTTGCGCAAGGGGGCCAGTTCGGGCAGGGCCGCGTAGGCGGGGGGGGGGGCGCTCAGCAGGTTCGGGTGCCGGTACTCGGGCTTGAAGGCTTTGCGGATAAGGTAGGTCAGCCACTGCTCCACGTCCGATAGCTGGGGCTCCGTCAGGTCATTCGGTCCACTAGCCTGCTGGCTGAGCGTATGCACTTCGGCTAGAATCGGCTTGAGGTACTGCTTCTCCTGCTCCCGGATAAATCCAATGGTGCGCTTGTCCAAGGCATCAAGCTTGCCGCCGAGCTTGGCCAGGATGCTGGCCAGGTCCGGGCCGGTGGGCTGGCGGGGGTCAGCCTTGGTCACCCGGAAGTACTGCACCATCGCGGCCAGCAACTCGGGATTGCTCAGCTGGTACTCCTTGGCCAGTTGCCGGAAGGCGTCATACGCGGGCTCGTCGGCGGCTATTGTTTTGACCTTTGACGTCATGTTTAACGTTAAATAACTGTTGATTATCAGTTACTTACATACGTAAAAAGTTTTTTCAACGTTGCTTTGAAATTTCTTATAAAATGCAAAGCATTGTCTAACAACTTGTTGTTAGCGAGTGGAACGGTATGAAGGGAGGCTTAGCAGACCGGAATAGCGTTCCTGCTCGCTTCTTTCAGAACGAAATCGTTAGGGGTACTCCCGCGCCGTTTGCCCGTCCTCGTTGCCCGATTCCGGTTAACTAGGTTAACACAACAAGAGGGAAGAAAGAAACCCGCGCACCTGAAACTACTTCCCTGCTGCTCCCATCTCCCGGCCTATCCTGAACTTAGCTTTTAAGGGTTAAGAGGAAGTTTGCCCCTAGCTAGTTTCCGGTCGAAAGGATAGGTTTTATAAGTGGCACTGAAAGAGTCAGCAGCTGCCCGCCTCCCCAAAATATGCTACCCAGCTACCTCCGGCCTTCCGCTTGTCTTAGTACCCATGCAGCGGCCCGTGGTCCTCGTCGGCCTCTGATTCGGTGGGCAGTGGGCTAGTGGCTGGGGCTTCGGTTTTTGCAATTGTAAACGCCGGGGCCTCCTGCGCGGGGCCTGCTTCGCCGCCCACGATGGCTCGCACTTGGGCCTTGATGGCGGCAAAGTTCTGGCGCACTTGGTCGGCGCTGGCTTCCTGGAACGGGGCAATTTTCACGGCTTTGGTGGGCTCGGCCTGGAAGGTGGCGCGGAACTCCGGCCGGCTGCCTTCTACCGCTAGGCCTGCGAACTCGCCTACCCGAAACCGCATCACCTCCTGGGCCTCCAGCTTGTCGCGCTGCTGGATGCTCACCGACTCGCTGGTACTGCTCGTGTGGGTGCTCGGCTTGAAAATATTGAGCGGCGAACTTTTGCTTTTGCCCTTGGTCGTGGACCGATACGTTTTGTCGATTTTGCCGAACATCTTGCTCACCCGCTCGGCCGTGGCCGTGTTGGTGGTACGGCCCCAAAACTGATTTCCAAGGTTGGCTAGAATCATCTCCGATTCCTGCCGACTTGTCAGGGCCTCCATCTGGGCCACGTCCTGCACGGCGTACACCGTGGCCACGCGGTTGCTGCGGGCCGTGGCTGGCAGCTGGGCAAAGTTGGGAATAAAGAGGGTCGGCGCTTCATCGAGCAGCACCAGGCTCGGCAAGCGGCCCTGCTGGTTTAGCCGCTTGATGGCCGTGGCCACAATCAGGGAAATGAGCGGCGAGAAGGTGCTGCTCAGGGCCGGGTCGTTGCCCACTACTAACACGCCCGGCGTCTCGCGGGTGTTGAGGTCAAGCGGCACCTGGTCGCCGCTCATCACCCAAAAAATCTCGGGCGTGTTGAGCACGGCCAAGTAATTCTGAATAGTCGAGAACACGCCCGCAATGGTGTTTTCCGATTTGCTGGCGCTGGCAATCGAGGCAATCAGGCCCCGTACTTCCTCGTCCTGCTGCAAGGTGGCCAGCAGCTGCGGCGCGTCGCTGTCGAGAATCAGGCTCACGGCGGCCGGCAAGGAGCACTGCTCCGGGTGGTTGCGGCGCAAGTACCAGATGCAGCCGGCCAGCAGCACCTCGCCCGACTGAATCCAGAAATTGCGCTGCTGGGCGGCTTTGGCGTCCAAATTGGTGATGATGGTGGCCGCGGCCTCGCGGGCAAAGCTGGCGGTGGTCAGCAGCTCGGGGGCCAGTGGGTTTACCCGGTGGCTCCGGGTCAGGTCGGTAAAGTTGACGAAATAGGGCGTTACGGTGCTTCCCTGGTAGCTGCCGGCCACTTCCTCGGCCAGCGTGGGGAATTTGAAGTCATAAACGACACCCGTCAGGCCCAACGCGCCCGCCTGCTGAAGAATGGGCTCAATAATCGACTTGCTCTTGCCGCTGCCCGCGCCGCCGGCAATGAAGGTGCCCCGGAACGGGTTGCCTAGCCGCACGTTGGGGCCGCTGGTGGTACGCAGCACGAAATTCAGCGGCTGGTCCCCGCCTCCGGGCTGCCCGGCCGGCTCCGGGCTGGAAACGGCGCGAAACACGTTGTAGCCGAACCAAGCCAGCAGCGCCCAGATGGCCAGCCCGCCCAACCCTAGAAAGCCGCCCGCCACGGTGGCCAGCAGAAACAGGCCCGCGAAGCGCACAAAGGACACTAGCCAGTCGTCCGGGGCCTGGCGCAAGCCGACCGCCCGGTACAAGCCCCGCGATACCTGGGGCAGCGCCTGGTGCAGCAGCCGGGCCGCGAGCTGGGCAATGGCCGCGTAAATCAAAGCCCCTATCAAATGGCCTAACCAATAGAAAATCATCGTCATGCTAGCAAGGTAAAATGTCCGGGGCTACGGTACAGCTTTTCGCCAAGACGGGCCTAAAACGAGGCAGTAAACCGGGGCACAAGGCCGCACAAATAAGCACAACAATAGGATTTTATACCGCTGATTGCCAATAATATACAGTTTATAAAATGTGCACAAGTTATTGGCTTCTAGGACTTTGCTGTTTTTGTTTGGGCTGCGCCGCTTGGCCGACTGAACCAACTTTAAAAGCCTTTTTACCTCGCGCGAATCACAAGTTGTGATATTTTACTTATTTGTCTTATTTGAGGGCTTCACAACTAATTGATTAATAATATTTTAAACCACTTAAAACGAAGGGTTCATGTATTAAAACGAAGGTTTCGTGTGTCAGAACAGTAGAGTTCATGTGCGAAAGCGAAGGTTTCGTGTGTCAGAACCGAAGGTTTCGTGTGTTAAAGCGAAGTCTTAAAACAAAGCCTTTTATAATACCCTTCGTTTTGTTGTATAATTGCCTTCCAATCAGCTAAAATCCCCTTATGAAGCAGGAACTAGAAGTCCGCCAACACAATGCGCTGACCAATGCCCGGTACGAGTACACCGAATTGCAACTAGACCTGCTGTTCTTCCTGCTTTCTAAGCTGCGTAAGAACAACACTACCGGCGTTTATGAATTAGTTATTAAGGAGTTATCTGAAATTACGGGCAAACGGTACGATTACACCTATTTGCGGAAAGCGACTGAGGGCATGGGCTCTCGAATGTTTGAAGTAGAAACTGACGCTCAGGTACTTCAGCTTTGGATGTTCCGATACGTGAAGTACCTGAAGGGGCAAGGAATCATCGAAATCAAGCTTTCTGAGGAAATGCTTCCCTATCTGTTCGACCTGAAAAACAACTTTACCTCGTTTGAGCTGCTGTCGGCCCTGCGTTTGACGAGCAAGCACGCCAAGCGCATTTACACCATTTGCAGCCAGTGGAAGGACTTGGGCGAAACGAAAAAGTATGATATTCTAGACTTCAAGCGAATGCTGGGCTTAGTCGATGAGAAGGGAAAAGAGGAATACACCGAAATCACAATGTTCAAGAAATTCGTCTTAGACGTGGCCGTGCGGCAAATCAACGAACACACTGATTTACGTATCAGCTATCAGCTAGAAAAGCGTGTCAGAAGCTATAAAAACGTTGTTTTCAAGGTCGAGCTGCAAGCGGTGGATATGGTGGCTACGCTGCCCGACTTAGGAACCACGGCCCAACCGTTGCCGGGCGTAGCCGCGCACCAGGTAGAGAACGCCGGCCGGCTACTCGCGCAGCTAAGCATCACTACGCCCGACTTGGTGGCGCAAATCCTGGCTAGCCCTGCGCACGTCGCCGCCTGTAACAAATTCGCTCACGACCTAAAAACGGGTAAACATGCAGGCTCGCGCTCTCTCTCTGGATTACTGCTCACCATCCTAGGCATTAAGAAGGCCAGCAATGGGCCACTATTCGACAAGCACACTAAAGCGCGCTGAATGGGGGCGCTGCTTTCCCCCTACTTGCCAAACACGCGCTGCCAAAAACCCTTGCGGGCGGGCTCGGACATACGGGCGGCAATCCCTTCGACTAGCTGGGTCAGCTGCTCTACCTGCACCTGCAAGTCGCGGGGGCTGGCCGGCAGCTGCGATTGGGTGAGCTGGCCCTGACAGAACGAGCGCACGTCCTCGTTCACAAACTGGCCCATCGTCTTGCCAGCACGCTGCGCGGTCTTCTCGACAATGGCGCGTGTTTCCAAATCTACCCCCCGAATGGCCCAAAGGCCCGTGTCTGGGGCTCTGCGGGGCCTCCCTCCTTTAGCTTTAGGTTTAGTTAGACTGTTTTTGGGTTCTGTTGCGGCCGTCTCAGTGGGTGTTATACTTAACTCGGGTTTTGTTTCGGCACTTTCGGCAAGTGTTGTACTTAACTCCGGTTCTGTTTCTGCGTCCTGGGGGTGCATGGCAGTTCTGTTAAACGTTTTGTTTAACAGCTAAAATAGTGTCATTTTAGAGTAACCGTTATAAAAACTAAACCCAGGGTTTAGTTTTTATAACTTAAAAAATTGATTAATAACTACTTAATTCGCGTTGCCTATGGATAAGAAATACAAGGTGCGCCATGCTTTGTTAGGTGCTTTGCAAGCTAGATTATCGAAGTTTGGCGATGTAAGCCATCTATCACGAAAGGAAATTCAGCATCTCCAAATGACACCAGAAGCCGTGTCTAGCGTGACAGGGTACCTTAAAACTGACCTTATAAATCAAGCAGATTACCTACTCCTATTAGAAGAAGTGAGTATCTACCGTACAGGGTCTAATATAGAGATGTCTATCCTTGCACCCGGCTCTGTCGCCTACTTTGACAGCAAATACTTGCAGGAGGGCCGTAAAGTATTTTGGAGTAACCTTTTTGATGTGGCCAAAACCATTTCCACAGTTGTCCTTTTAATTTTCGCGGTTATCACGTTCATCACCGGCATCCTGCGCAGTCAGCGCACAGAGGAAGATATTAGAGGGTTGAAGCAAGAAGTCGAAACTTTGAAGCACAATCAGTTGTCGAGGCCGCTACTCAAGCCGAGGCCAGCATCCGCTCCGATAGTTCGAAAGCCATCCTGAGCGTGATAGCAAAACAGGACTTTGGGGGTAGTGGCGGGCGGCTCTTTTTCCCTCTTGTTCCTTCCTTTTGTTACTTAACATAAGATTCTTTCTCGGACAACTCTTGAAATGTGTACGCCTTTCGGCCCGCCCAACCGCCGCGTCCGCCGTGGTACTTTTCCGGTGGGGGGGCCTTGTTTTCGACGCTCTCTTTCGACTAGTGCGGCCTCGGCCAGCGCTAGGTGCCGCGCATGGTGGGCCGCCAGCTGGGGGTACTCGTCCCGCACCCGTTCGCGGGCGCCGCGCGCGGCCACGTCCGGGTTTATTAACAGCTCGTCCTCATAAGCTCCGACCTCCCAATGTGGGGCCCCGTTGTCAAAAAATGCTTGGCGGACCGCCAGCAGCGCCACGGTTCGCGCCCGGTGGGCCGGCCACTGCTCTAGCAGTTCGTCTAGCTCGTTCGTAAAGGCGTGGTACCTCGGCAGCTTCCAAAAATCGTAGAGGGTGTACCTCGGACGGGGCGGTTTTCCGGGCCGGCAAATCTCGTGCGCGGTGGTCGAAACTATCTGTTCTCTCGTCCGGTAGGCCATGCTACAAGATACGCCAGAAACCGCGCATTTACCCCTGTAAAGGCTGTTTTTAAGGCTATAACGCTTAAAATAAGTCGGGCCGATTTACTGCAATTTTGGTGTGCTCAGGGCTTCCTCAGTAGCTTACGCTTCCAAAGTCTTCCGGCTCCGATATGAACGCTTCTCTATATCTACCCAACCAGCCGCCGCGAGTAGTGTCCGCTGCCGGATTGTCGCTGCCCTCGCCCAAGGGTTACGCCCAAGTAACCGATGAGGTAGCTGCTCATTTAGGCTGTGCTCGTGGTTTGGTGGACGTGTTGGACTGCGGCCCCGATTACGTGGCCTACTCAGTTTTTGACTTTGAAGGAACTATGAATCAAGTCGCTATGGCCGCGTTAGAAGCCATCTCGGGGCACCGGTACGACATTGAAGACGACGACCAGGTGTTACAAGGGCCGGTGTTACTGGTGACGCGCTAACAGCCCCTAGCTCATTCCTCGCCCGCGCTGGTGCTTAAACGTTAGACGCACTCCTGAAATACTGTACAGTGTTTTTTTGGGCTATCGCAATTGGTGCGGTAGTCCTTTTTTGTTTTATAACAATCTAACAGTCAACATGACTCACCCATTTTCTTGTCTGATGTATGGGTCAATAAAATCGACAAAATAGGAACGAATACTATAGTCTGTTGTGAGCACTTTTTTATTGCGCAACTTTTGGCTCAGTGGAGAACGACGATAATAAGTTAGGGGCTGCTACTGCCATAACAGTAAAGCGCTTGCGTGCCATAAGTGGCAAGTCGCAGGATGAATTAGCTGATAGCGCTGGCTTACACCGAACTTATATCAGTCAGCTTGAAAGGGGCATAAAGAGCGCTACGCTGAAAGCTCTGCTTAAAATCTCTGGGGCCCTGAAAGTGGGGATTGTAGAGTTTGTTGCGGCAATAGAAGATGAGCGCGAAAAGTTACAAGCTGACTGCAAAGCAACAGGAGAGGTTAATTGAGGCAGTCCACACAGTAATGACCATCCCGGTCATTGATAGTCTGGAAGATTTTATCTGGGAAGGTGTGTTCTGCTACGCAAAAGGCATCCAGCTGGTGGACCCGCTTTTTACAGTGAGAAGCAAAGAGCTTTTCGATATTGTAGACCCGGCCACTAAAATTGGTTGGTCGGCTAAGACCATCTTAACAAACCTAAGCGCGTTAGAGCCCAAAGCGCTAATCGTTATCCAACGAGCCAATGTGATGGGTAAACGTGTCGAGCTTGGTTTTCCCAATCTCACGCTAGAATCAAAGCCCGCTGAAATTGGCGCTGCCATCATGAAGCACTGGCAGATGAAAATCGACGCCGATAAAACCGCTCAAGGCGTTGAAGACACCAGAATTTGCATTCTTGTAAAAGGCACCGGCCATACAGAATATGCTTACATAGAAGAAGAACTTTGCGTTTATGCGCCGGATGAAATCGAATGGAGGTGGGCCAATAAAAAATCTGGCAATCAGCTTCTTGGCTTGCATGGGATACACAAAAAAACTGGCCGCTCCATCTATAGTTGGTATAGAAGTGGCGGCCAGCTCTTTGAAACTTTTTATATTGACAAAAACGCTTATAGATTCAATGTCAATTTAAAACGACTACCTTTTTCCGAGGTGATTGGGCGCCTTGCTTAGCTGTGGCAACGCATTTGATTATGTTGGGTGCCATTGAATACATCAACAGGGAAGGAACAGCATTGCCAATCTGGTGCGCCTTCTCGATGAAAGTGCCTAGAAAGTGGAAGTCATCCGTGAAACTCTGCAAACGGGCGGCTTCTCTCGTTGTCAACAGGCGTGCCTCCCGTGGATGGCAATAGCGGCCGGAGCCCGGATGAAACACCCAACGGGTAATGGTCGGCGCAACTTTCTTGAAATCCAGACGGCCGTATGCACCGCTGTATCCCCCTTTCGGGCGCAAGTGGTCGGGCAGGTCCTTGATGCCCTGTCCGGCCTCCAATGCTTGCACCCGTTCCAACTGCGTGCCTTTTAACTCACGAGTCTTGTGGTTGTACAGGTCTTTGCTGTCCTTCCGCATGAACTTTTGAAAGTCGTTGGTCACCGGGTCGGTATAAGCCATCACCTCTTCGCCTTCGCCATTTTGCAGTAATGGCAAGTCAGAAATGGCGTTCCAAGCCGAAACGTACTGTTTTTTAGCTTCAAACAAGGTCTGAACATCGTCCTCGCCGTGAGTGGCGTCTGGGAATGTCGGTGCAATACCTGTACGAGAGCCAAAGAAAATGCAACGCCGGCGACGCTGCGGTACGCCGTACTCTGGGGCAAACATGACTTTCACGTCAACCTCGTAGCCCATCTTCTCCAGCCGTTCAACAATCTCAGTGCGAACAACGCCGTCGTAAGCGTTGTAAATCTCGGCGACGTTCTCCATCACCAGCACTTTGGGGAAGAAGGCTTCAACGTAGTGCAGGTATTCGTTGAAGAGCTGGTTCCTTTCGTCGCCCAAGAAGCGGTTGGCCGCTACCACATTCTTCGAAAAGCCTTGGCAGGGAGGTCCGCCAATTATAACATCGAGGTCCCCACGCTTCATGCCAAGGTCGGCCATCACCTTAGAAGGTGGGATGGTGCGAATGTCCCCGTTGTAAACGAGACTTTCCGGGTGATTGTGCTTGAACGTCTTTAAAGCAATGCCCCAAGCATCAACAGCAGCCATTACGTTAAAGCCAGCCTTATGCAACCCCCAAGACATTCCTCCGCAGCCCGAAAACAGGTCTAATACAGTCATACGTTTTTTCTTGCAATACTATAGTATTCGGTTCGCATTTCCAACTAAAATCGAGTTTTCTTAGCGATTCGACTAAAATAATTCGTAACACGCTCAACGCCCCTCTCCCAAATAATTATCTAGAACATGTTGGGCAGCCTCAGTATTCCAATAAATTTCATACCGTGGGTTGTCAAAGATAACGTGGGTGTCTATCTAGCTCGCTACCGCGAAACCGGGGCAAGGGAGCATTGTAGGGACAAGAGCACTGGAAGGTATTGCGGAGGCAGCGGGCTGTTGTAAGCTGTCCGCCATGTCGGGGCGCGGGATATGAAACACCCTTTCTTCGGTCATAGCCTGGGGCCTCGAACGCGCCGCTGCTCGGCTGCCGGGGCCTGGTCTATTTCAGGCGTGGGCTGCGGCCGGGGCGGTTCCGACTGCTGCGCCTGGCTGGGAGCCTGCACGGATTGCTGCGGGCGTCGCTCGGTCGCCTGTTGCTCAACTGTTGCTTGCTGCACGGCCTGGCGCTGCTGCTCCTGAATAGCCTGTACCCGTAGGACCGCGCATTCTTCGGGGGTGCCGTGCTGCATGGTGTGGGCGTAGTGGAAAGTTTCGGTCAGGGGCCGCTCGTAGGCAAACACTTGGTCAAATGCCTGTTCTACCCGCTCCGAATACTGCCGGCGCTCAAAGCCGCCCTGCACTACCCCCCGCTGGGTGTCTTTGTGGTTGGTCAGCGGGCTCAGGTGGTACGGGTTTTTACGGTCCAGCTCCCCCGACTGCTTGCGCTCAGCGTAGCGGGCTAGGTTCTCGGTTCGGCTAACGATGACGTGAATGTGCGTCTGCGGCCCCTCCTTCGCCTGGCCCCTGGCCACGTCGCCCAACTGCACCGCCCGGTCCTGGGGGCCGGTGGTGCGCTCGTGCTCCACTTTGGCAAAATACACCAGGTCGCGGCCCGCAATGCCTTTCTCAAAATTAGCCGCGTACTGCTCCATCGCCGCCCGCGTGTAGGCGCGCAGTTGCTCCGGGTCGCTGCCAAGGTGGCGCAGCTCGGCTTGGCTGGGGGCGAGTATCACCTGATAGTACTTGTCAGCGTCGCGGTTCAGGTTGCGCTTATTGCGGTCGAGCGTCTGCGTTACCTCGGCGGCCGGTACGTCCTCGCGGTCGAGGCTGAACCACTGGCCCGGCACCTCCTTTTCTAGGTAAGCAACCAAGCCCGCGCAGCTGCCGGTGCGCTGGGAAAGTCCCTTGCCGGAACTGGGGATTTTGGCAACCATTAGGCGGGCGGGGTAGCGGGTGGACTGGGCGGTGGAGTAGCGGCGGCTGGCGGGGGCACCGGGGCGCGGGGAGTGAGTTGGGTGGGGTTCAGCTCCCGCCCCAGCACCGTCGTGAGCACCTTGCGCAAGGGGGCCAGTTCGGGCAGGGCCGCGTAGGCGGGGGGGGGGGGGCGGCCAGACGGTTCGGGGGCCGGGACCCGGGCTTGAGGGGTGTGCGGCTCAGGGGTGTCGGCCAGTGCCCC
>MWVV01000977.1_pt1 | contig 10256 bp, 5 predicted proteins | sample 1047281 | NCBI WGS metagenome assembly MWVV01 (sample SAMN06349986, study PRJNA376086) | soil metagenome | isolation source: PT-2 sample Antarctic (ecotone) soil | place: Antarctica | collected 2015-01-13 | reverse complement strand
ACTTTGGCTTGAAAAAAAGGCGATGGCACAGTCGCATTATCAACTGACTGCGCGCGAAGCAAAACTGAAGAAATCCGTGCCGCCTGGAATGCCTGGCGGCACGCCTGACAATCGGTAATATGGGCGTTAATGACCGCTAAATCTTTGTCACTCAAATTTGCAAAACCGCTTTGGTCAATGATTTTTTTGATATGTCTGTTTTTCATTTTATAGCTTTTTGGTTTTTGTAAATTCCATTTTCTTTTTCTTTTAACAATTTCTGTAGCGCTTCCCGCACACGTTTTCGTGCTCGAAATGTTCTAACCTTTACTTTTGATTCGTTCCAACCTGTCAATGCTGCAACTTCTTTAATCGATGCGCCTTCACCGTCAATCATTGTCAATACCATCGCGTCTTCCGGCGGCAGACTGTCTAAAAGCCGCCTGATCAAATCGGCGGCAATCAATTGCTGCTCCGCGTCGTGTTGTTTTGTCGAATCAGCATTCAATAATGTCCGGTCTAACCAATCTGATTCGTCAACGGTCAAATCTGAAATGCTCAATTCGGGCTGCCGTTTGGCGCTTCGCAAAATATTGATGCAAGTGTTAACGGTGATGCGCGTCAGCCAGCCTTCGAGCGAACCGCGTCCTTCAAAATTTTTGAGTTGCACGAAGGCTTTGAGAAAAACTTCCTGTGCGGCTTCTTCAATCAAGCTGTAGGAACGGAAAAATCGTCCGGCAAAGCGAAAAACACGCGGGCTGAAGCGTCGCACGATTTCGGCGAAAGCTTCTTCGTCGCCGTCCGCCGCGCCAGCGACCAGTTGGTTATCAGATAAATTTTTGTATTCGTCCGTCAATTCCGTTCCCGGTTCGATGAATTACACGGCAGACGTCTGCAAAAAACACCTGAAGTCTAAAATGCCGCTCGGGTACAATCTTAGACTTGTTATTGTCCTTTATCAAAAATCTCTGCTACTTCTAATTAAGACACAAAATAATAGGAAACGGTTACAAGCATCGAGTAAATTTTCTCAAAGAGCTTTTTTTGTAACTAATTCAATATTTGGAGTGTCTATTTTTAAGAATGACAAATTTGGACTTTTCACTCGAATAGTTTTGCCGTTTGTCTAAAAGCTGACAGCATTGTAAATAATTATGATTTTTTCCAGACCCGGACGAAGCCGCTTCGCTCGCTTTATTGTTTTAATTTTGTTGTTGTCGGCTCTTTTTGCCGCTTGCGGTGGTCGTTCCGAAACGAAAACAACCAGCCAAATGGCAAGCGATGCCGAGCAGCAGCGAGAGGAAATCGTCAGTATTACGCAGGCGGCGGCGATTGCTCGCGAAATTCCTTCGTATGTTCAAACAACAGGCAGTCTGGTTGCTGATGAAACTTCGGATGTCGCTCCGAAAACAGCCGGTAAAGTTACTAATACAATGGTCAACGTCGGTGAGTTTGTTCAGCAGGGCACGGTTTTAGCTAAACTCGATGAAAATGAAGCCCGGCTGCAGGTGCGCGAAGCCGAAGCGAATGTGGTGCAGTCCGAAGCCGCCGTCGGTCAGGCTCAGGCGCGTCTCGGTTTGAGCGCGAGCGGTAGTTTTCAAGCCAGCCAGATTCCTGAAGTTCAAGCTGCTAATGCGAATTATGAACAGACGGTCGCCGAACTCCGGCAAGCCGAAGCAAACGAAAAGCGATACCGCGAATTAGTCGAAACAGGCGATGTTTCGCTTCAAAACTACGAAAACTATCGCACCTTGCGCGACACGGCGCGAGCGCGTGTGAAAAGTTCAAAGCAGCAGCTTGAAGCCGCCGGTAATGCCGCCCGTCAAAATAATCAAGCGATTCGAGCCGCGCAAGCCGCAGTTGATGCGGCACGCACGCGAGTTGCAACAGCGCAGCAGGGCATTGCCGATACGATTATTCGCGCGCCGTTTTCCGGTTTTGTCAGCAGTCGTAATGTTGCCGTCGGCGAATTTGTGACGACCGCCACTCCGATTATCACGCTGGTCAGAACAAATCCTTTGAAGCTGCAAATGCAGGTTGCCGAAGCTGAAGTTCCGGGCATCACCATCGGAATGGGCGTGTCCCTGGAAGTTGAAGCATTTAAAGACCGAAAATTCGCCGGAACAATTACCGCTATTAATCCTTCGCTTGACCCGACTTCGAGGGCAGCGACGATTGAAGCATCGGTTGACAATTCCGGCAACCAGCTTCGTTCGGGAATGTTTGCGACGGCAAGAATTGCCAAACAAGGCGGAAGTACAGGCGTTTTCGTACCGCGTTCGGCGGTGCTTAACGATGAAACTACGCAATCGTATCGAGTCTTTGTCATCCAGGAAGGCGTGGCAAAACTTCGCGTTGTTCAACTTGGAGCGGAAGAAAACGATATGATTCAAATTTTGAACGGCGTTAACGCCGAAGAGACGGTAGCGACGAGTAATTTAGGTCAATTATTTGAAGGTGCAAAAGTGGCTTTTTAGTTTTAAGTTTCAAATTTTTATAATTTGAATTTAACCAAAAGATTAAAGAATTATGCAATGGTTAGCTGAAATTTGTGTGCATCGTCCGGTTTTTGCGACGGTTATCGTTTTATTTTTAACGGTGGTCGGCGGATTTAGCTTTTTTACGCTCGGCGTTGACCGTTTTCCAAAGATTGATTTGCCGACCGTTTCCGTGCAGACGACGAATCAAGGCGCGTCGCCCGAACAGATGGAATCAGAGGTGACGGACATTATCGAGGGCGCGGTCAATACCGTTCCGGGTATTGATGAAATGCGTTCGTCGTCTTCGCAGGGGCGGTCCAACGTGACAATTACTTTTAATCTTGAAAAAGACCCGGACGTGGCGACGCAGGAAGTTCGCGACAAACTCAGTACAATTATCAACCGCCTCCCGGAAACTGCTGATCCGCCGGTGGTTCGTAAATCCGACCCTGATTCACAACCGGTTTTAATTTTCGCGATTAGTGCGCCGCGCAATGTCGTTGAACTCACTGACTTGGTTCAAAATCAAATTCTGGAACGAATCGAAAATGCCGAGGGAGTGGGCGAAGTCCAGATTTTTGGGGGACGGCAGCGCGAAATAAAAATTTACGTCAATCCAGACCGCCTTCGAGCATTCAATCTTTCGGTGACGGAAGTCGGCAATGCTCTCAGGGCACAGAACCAGGAGCTTCCGGGCGGCTCGGTCAAGGAAGGCTCACGGACTTTAACCTTGCGAACACTCAGCAAAGTGACAGACGTTAAAGAGTTTAACGAAATCGTAATCACTTCGCGCAACGGTTTTCCGGTCAAAATCAAGGACATCGGACGAGTTGAAGATGGTGGAGTCGAACCTTCAAGCACGGCATCGCTCAACGGCGTGCAGTCGGTTTCGCTTGCCATTCGAAAACAATCCGGCTCGAATACGGTCGAGCTGATTGCGGGCGTCAAGCAAAGGATGGCGGAAATTGTGCCGACTCTGCCGCCGGATTTGAAGGTTGCCGTCACGCGCGACCAGTCGGAATTTATCGAAAACAGCTTGCAAGCGATCGAAGAACACTTGATTATCGGCGGAATATTAGCGGCGGTCGTCGTATTTTTATTTTTGTGGAACATTCGCACGACGATTATTGCCGCTTTGGCAATTCCGGTTTCGATTATCGCGTCGTTCGCTGCGATTGCCGCGCTCGGTTATTCGCTTAACCAAATGACGATGCTCGCGCTGACATTGATGGTCGGCATCGTGATTGACGACGCGATTGTCGTGCTGGAAAACATCTATCGCTACGTAGAGGAAAAAGGAATGCATCCGTTTCAGGCGGCGATTGAAGGCACGCGCGAAATCGGTTTGGCGGTTCTCGCTACTACGCTTTCGCTTCTCGCCGTCTTTATCCCTGTCGGTTTTATGACCGGAATCGTCGGGCGTTTTATGTCTTCATTCGGTTTGACCGCGGCGGCGGCGATTGCCGTTAGCTTGATTGTTTCATTTACCTTAACTCCGATGCTCGCGGCGCGTTGGATAAAGCCAAAAGAAGTTCAAGGTTCAAAGTTCAAAGTTCAAGGTGAAGATGAATTTGAGAATCTCGATGAAAATTTAGGCTCAGGCGAGGAAACAATCCAAAATCCAAAATCCAAAATCCAAAATGAAAGTAAAGACTCGTGGCTCTACAGCAAAATTGACCGCACATATACGTGGCTTTTGAAACTTTCGATGGCGCATCGCTGGATTGTTGTTTTATTGTGCGCCGCGGTTATCGTCTCGATTTATCCGCTTTATAAATATGTCGGGATGAGTTTTTTGCCGGATGAAGACGAATCGGCGTTTTCGATAAATTTGCGTGGTCCGCAAGGGTCGAGTCTCGCGGCAACGCAGAGTATTCTCGAACGAATCGCGCGTGACGTGCGCGAACAACTTCCGGGCGTGCAAAATACTTTAGTGCAGGTCGGCGGGTTCGGCGGCGGAACAAACAACTCGGGTTCGGTAAACGTCAGCCTCATGCCGGTTGAAGACCGCGAATCCTCGCAAGCCGACTTAATCGGCAAAACGCGCGGGATAGTCAAAAAGTATCAATCAAAGGATTATCGCGTCAATGTTTCCGGCAATTCTTCAATCGGGAACAGCCTCGGACTCGGGCGCGGCGGTTCGGGCATCGGTTTTTACATTGCCGGACCGGACATCCAAAAACTCGATGAGTTTTCCGGTCAATTAGTCGAAAAATTAAAAGCCGACCAGACTTTCCGCGACGCCGACCGCTCGCTGGAGCCGGGCAGTCCTGAAATTCGCGTCTTGATTGACCGCGCAAACGCGGCGGATTTAGGCGTCAGAGCCGGAGATGTCGCACAGGCTCTCAATATTCTTTCCGCCGGGCAGCGCGTTTCGACTTTCAGCGAAGGTTCAGACCAATATGACGTTCTGGTGCAGGCGGAAGAAACTTTTCGCCGGACGCGCGACAGTTTGCAGTATTTTACGGTCGCTTCGTCAAACGGCGGCACAATCGGGTTGGAAAAGCTCGTGCGGCTCGAAGAAGGTTTAAGTCCGGCGTCGATTAACCGCCTTAATCGTCAGCGGCAGGTCACGGTTTCAGCGAGTTTGCCGCCGAATGCCTCAGAGTCCGACGCGCTCGTCGTCTTACAGCGTCACGCCGCGTCGCTCAATATGCCGCAGGAATACCGCACGGGCGTTACCGGACAATCACAGGAGCTTAATCGCGCATACGATTCGTTTATGCTGGCGTTTCTGCTTTCGTTCGTTTTTATGTATCTGATTTTAGCGGCGCAGTTTGAATCGTTTATTCATCCGATTACGATTCTCCTGACCTTGCCGCTCTCCATTCCGTTCGCCTTGCTTTCGACTTTAATCGCCGGACAAACGCTGAACATTTTCTCCGCGCTCGGCATTTTGCTTCTTTTCGGAATCGTCAAGAAAAATGCGATTTTGCAGATTGACCATATGAACGGACTGCGCACCAAAGGAATGGAACGTTACGCCGCGATCATTCAAGGAAACCGTGACCGTCTGCGCCCGATTTTAATGACGACGATTGCGCTCGTCGCCGGGATGATTCCGCTGATTGTCGGAAGCGGCGCGGGCGCGGCAACAAATCGTTCGATCGGCATCCTTGTGGTTGGCGGACAATCAATGTGTTTGCTTCTGACGCTTTTGGCGGTTCCGGTTTTTTATTCGATTTTTGAAGATATTCAGGAATCAACCGTCTGGCAGAGGGTGGGCGGAAGCTTTGCCGGATTAGGAGCGAGATTTAAACCGATGCGGGAAAAATTGGCAAATTCGTTTAGTATTTTGACACGCAAAAAGAAAGTTGCCGAGACAACCGATTCGATAAAAGTGAGAAAGGATAGTTATGTCGAACAATCTTCAAGCGAGTAAATTCTCGCGTCAACAAATTACAATTTCGTTTTTTTCGTCGGCGAAAACGTTTGCCTTGTCGGTAGTTCTGGTGTTTTTCGCAACCTTTGCGGTAGCGGCGCAAACTCCTCCGAGAACAACGACTCCGCCGACAACTAACCCGCCAAATCCGCAACAGCAACAACAGCAGCGACCCGAAAACGAGATTCGGCAAAACACCGCGCCGCAAACCCGAACCGAACAACAGCAGACGACTGCGCCGGCGCAGCCACCAACACAGCAGCAAACTCAAACGCAAACACCGCAAACGCCCCAAACATCGCAGCCGAGCGCGACAAATCCGAATATTCCGAATGCTCCGAATCAAACGCCGAATCAAAGCGTCGGAACTTCCGGCGGCATTGCGCCCGCCCAACTTCCCGATGAGCCGCCGCCGATTGCTCCAAACTTTGAAGCTCCAATGCGTCCTCTGCCGAGCGTCGAGCGCGTCGGCGTAGATGTTTCCAATCAGCTTCCCATCAGCCTTCGTGAGGCGATTACGCTGGCTCTGCAAAATAACAATGATATTGATTCGTCAAGGATTAACGTGCAAATCGCCGAATTTGACTTGCGCGGCGCGCGCGGCGTTTATGATCCGGTGATCGATTCGGAAAGTTACTACGAGCGGCGTACCACGCCGACCAGTTCGACGATTGCCGGCGGCGCGAATGGATCAGTAACGCAATCGGATTTTACCAACGCGTTCGGCGTTCGCGGATTTTCCCCGTACGCGGGCGGTTCTTACACGCTCGATTACTCAAACTCGAGGCTCAACACGACCAATCAGAACGCGACGCTTAACCCGCAGTTTCCGTCAGCTTTAACTTTGACTTACGCCCAACCGCTGTGGCGCGGTTTTCGGTTTGACAACAATCGCCGTTCGATTGAGATTGCCAAAAAGAATTTGAGTTTGACTGACGCCCAATTTCGTCAACAGGCGGTTGAAATAATCGCACAGGTCGAACAATTTTACTGGGATTTGGCTTTTTCGCTCAGAAATTTGCAGGTGCAGATCGATGCCGTCAAACAAGCCCGCTTGCAGCTGGAGAGCAATCAGCGTCTGGTCAGCAAGGGAGCGCTCGCCCCGATTGATATTATCGCCGCCAACACGCAAATCACAACATTTGAGCAGAATGTTTATACCGCGCAGGAAGCAGTCACTAGAGCAGAAAACAATCTAAAAGTTTTAATGCTGCCCGACCGGTCGGCGGAAATCTGGGGACGCGCTCTCGTTCCGGTGACGCCCGTCGAACTTGAAATTCCAGACGTGCCGCTTGAAGAAGCGGTCAGCGCGGCTTTAACCAATCGGCAGGAAATTGTCCAACTTCAAGCAAGCGAGGAAATTAATCGAATCAACGAGCGTTATTTTCGAGACCAGACGAAACCCCAAATCGATCTGGTTGGAAGCTACACGGGAAACGGTTTAGCAGGGACACCAACGGCGCGGACAAATACCGGCACCAATACTACGAACACATCTCTTCTCGCGCGGGTCAACGAACTTTCAACCCTTAACAATTTGCCGCTTTTGCCCGTTGTGACAACTACTTCGACCGCTACTGTTCCGTCAAATCTCGTCGGCGGCTATCTGCAATCGCTGTCGAATTTAGCGACGGCTGATTATCCGACTTTCCGCGTCGGCGTGCGGATTTCGCTGCCTTTCGGAAATCGCATCGCAAAGGCGAATTTGGGCAGAACGCTGGTTGAGGGCGAACGCATCAAAAATCAACAGGCGCAAATCGGACAAATCATCGAAGCCGATGTGCGCAACACGACGCAATCTTTGCGCTCGGCGCAGGCGCGTCTTGCCTCGTCTGCTGCTTCGAGAGCCTCCGCCGAGCAGCTTTTTGAAAGCGAACAGCGCCAATTTCGCGCCGGAACTGGCACGGTCTTTCTCGTTCTTCAACGCCAAAATGAACTCGTCGCCGCACGAGGGCGTGAATTACAAGCGCAAACCGACCTCAACAAAGCGATTTCCCAATTTAATCGCGCCACCGGCACAACACTTTCCGCTAACAGCGTCGAAATTACCAAAGGCGGTTTGCCGAATTTTCTATTCAGTCGCCCGGTTGAATTCGGTTCTAGTATATTTAGCTTCAGACGCACAATTGATGAGGATCAAAAAGTTTTAGGTAAATAAACAAAATTGCGAGAGATGTTTTTTCACCGCAGAGGCGCAGAGACTCGCCAAGAAACGCGGAGAAAACATAAATTTCTCGGCGAATCTCTGCGAAAACTTTGCGTCTCTGCGGTAAGAATTACCAATTTTCCCCTTCTGGTAACTTGGGGAAATAAATAAATGTCTGCTCTTTCCTAAACTTTCTTCAGCCAGAAAGTATTATTTTGACCTGCCAGTTGCCAGGATTATTTGTAAGATAATCAATAAAAAGCAGCTGACTAAAACGACAAAAAAACCGGCGCGCAAATTGTCAAAAGCGGTTGAAGTAAATCCAACCAGCCAGGTTGTAAAGGCGCCGCCGAGTGAGCCGAAAACAAATAGCGGCGTCGCGTTGTGAATTGCTTGATGACCGAAAAATTTTGTAAAACGCGACAGGTTTGTCGGATAAACCGTCGAAGTTCCGAAGCCGAGAATCCCCGCTCCAATGTTTAGGAATAGAAAACTTTCCGCCCGCAAAATTAAAATTATCCCCGCCGTCATAATTATCACGTTGCCTAAAAGAACGGCGTTTTCAGTTAAAGATTTAAAAAATAAAGGTGCAATGCCTCGTCCGAAAACCATAAAAAAGAAAAAAATAAATGCGGCGGAAAGCCAGCCGCCTTCTGGGTTCTGCGTCAGGCGCGATTCAAAGGTTGTAATCCATCCGCCAACGCTGCTTTCAATTCCGATGTGGATAAAACTAAAGATTGCAATCAGCCACGCGGCTGTCGTTATCCAAATTGGTTTTGCGGCGCCGGAAAATTTTTCTTTCTTAAGAAAGTTCTCCTGATAATTTGAAAATCTGATGCCCGCGCCAATTAATAAAAATGACAGACAAAGCAAAATTGTCGGTATTAAAATATTATCCGGCGATTTGAAATAATCGACGAACGGCTTGCATAGAATTGCGCCGACACCCCAGAAAAAATTGAGCGTGTTCAACGCCGAAGAAGATTTTTCTTTGTTAATTTCAATGACTAATAAATTTATCGCGGGAATCGTTAAGCCAATGCCGACCCCGTAAACGTAGATCGCTGCTGGCAACCAGAATAAAGAGTTAATGTTTAATCCGATACACCCGAAAGCCAAAAGGCAAAATCCGCCGAATAACAATTTCAGAAATCCGAATTTTTTAATTGCGCGGTTGTAAAATAAAGTTCCTGTTAAGGAGCCGGCAAATTGAGCGATAAAAAGATAACCCGCGTTCAGGTCATTTAACGATAGTCGTTCGGATAAAACTGGCAAAACTTGTCCGAGAAGGACTGTGATTATCCCGATCAAGAGAAAACCGGCGTGCAGAGAAATCAAAAGTCTTTTTTCTGCCGATGGCGGTGAACGGTCGCTGCTCGTCATAAAGAAAATTTCGAGTTGATTATTTCCGGAAAAGATTATTTTCTGACTTGAGCGGTTGATTGACGCACGATCAGCTTCGGTTCGACGGTCAGCGTTTCGGGAATCTGACCTTTGCCTTTTGCTTGTTTTTTCGCAACTCTCTCTAAAAGTGTCTGCGCGGCGAGGCTTCCCATTTCAAAAAGCGGCTGCCTGATTGTGGTCAGCGCCGGATTATAGAATGCGGCGGCATAAACATCGTCAAAACCAAGCACTGAAACATCTTCAGGCACGCGCAAACCGATTTCCTGCAAAGCGCGAATGGCGCCGATGGCGGAAATGTCGTTAAAAGCGAAAAGCGCGGTGAACGGCTTTTTGGCGGCGATAATTTTTTGCGCCGCGATGTAACCGATTTCCGGCGAGGGAATATCGCCTTCAAGCTGTGCGATTAAATCTATATCCAATTTTATCCCGCGTTTTTGTGTTGCTTGTGCGATAGTTTCCCAACGTATTTCCGTATCGGAACTAAAATTCTGTCCTTTGATAAAAGCGATCCGTCGGTGTCCGAGCGTAAAAAGATGTCCCATTCCGAGTTCCGCCGCGTGCCGATGATTCAAAACAATATTCGTCACGCCTGTTATTTGATCGTGTCCCGAAACGGAAACGACCGGTAAATCGGTCTCAAATCGAATCGGCGTATCAACCGCGATAATTCCTTCAACCTGGCGTTCGAGCAACATTTTCGGATGATGTTCGAGTAAATCTTCGCGGTGCAGATGGCTTGCCGTCAAATAAAAAAAACCTTCTTTGGAAAGCGCGGCTTCGACGCCGTTTAAAACCATCGACGAGTAACCGTCGGAAAGTTCGGGAATAATCACGCCGAATGTAAAACTGCGCTGCGCCCGCAAAC
>MWVV01000976.1_pt1 | contig 10260 bp, 15 predicted proteins | sample 1047281 | NCBI WGS metagenome assembly MWVV01 (sample SAMN06349986, study PRJNA376086) | soil metagenome | isolation source: PT-2 sample Antarctic (ecotone) soil | place: Antarctica | collected 2015-01-13 | reverse complement strand
AGCGACTATTTCATACGAACGTAGTCGCGCCGCGTGGTCATAAATCATCGCGTTAATCATTAATTCATCGGCTTTTGTCTGATCCAAAATTTTTGCCAATTCTTCTCTGACAGTTGCCGCGTTGCCGATTACCGAGCCGCCGAGTCGCGCGTCAACCAAAGCTTTTTCCTGCGTCGTCCAAAGCCCGTCCATCGTCTCAACCGGCGGCAGCATCTGTCCGGGCGTTCCGCGAATCATCCGCAGAAAAGACTGAAACTGCGTCGTTGCAAGGCGCCACGCTTCCCGGTCGGTTTCGGCAGCGACAATGTTCAGCGCCAGCATCGCATACGATTCTTGAAGCGCGCCCGAGGGCGTGAAACTTTTCCGGTAAAGTTCGAGCGCGGGCAGAATATATTCGGGCGAAAAATGTCCGGCAAAGGCGAACGGCAAACCCAGCTCTCCGGCAAGCCGCGCCGAAAAACCGCTTGAACCCAGAAGCCAGATCGGAACATCAAGTCCCGCGCCCGGCACGGCTCGTACTTTTTGATTTTCAGATGCCTCTCGAAAGAAGAAACGCAGTTCTTCGAGCAGTTCGGGAAAATCGTCGCCGTCTGAATGCAGCGTACGCCGCAGCGCGTGGGCGGTCGGGCGATCGCTTCCCGGCGCGCGTCCCAAGCCTAAATCAATCCGTCCGGGAAACAAAGACTCAAGCGTCCCAAACTGCTCGACAATCGCGAGCGGTGCGTGATTCGCCAGCATAATGCCGCCTGCGCCGACGTGGATTTTCGACGTGCCGCCCGCGATATGACCGATTACAACCGAAGTCGCCGCGCTTGCAATGCCCAGCATATTATGATGTTCCGCCAGCCAAAATCTTTTATAACCCAAACGTTCTGCGTTCTGCGCGAGCGATAAAGAATTGCGAAAAGATTCTGCCGCCGTTGACCCTTCATTTATCGGCGCCAAGTCCAAAATTGAAAATGGAATATCGGAAAACTGATTTATCGCAGAATTGCCAACTTTTTTATCGTTCATTTTGACTTCCCCCTTGTCTAAAATTTTTCAAATTTGATACGAACCATCTTCAACGTCGTTCTTTAAACATCTCAACCAATGAACCATTAATTTTCGAAATAAAAAATTATGCGATTAAAACCACTTTGCCCATTGTTTTTCTGCCTTCGAGCGCGTCGTGCGCCGCCTGCGCCTGTGCGAGCGGAAATTCATTGACGATTACCTCAAGGCGATTTTCCTGGATGTGCGACATTAGTTCTTTGGTAAATACCGTCATATTTTCGCGTGTTTCGAGATTCAGATTATAACCTTTGACCGTTTGCATTCTGCCTAAAAGACTTAGCGCGGAAATTTGAAAATCTTCGCCGCTCGCCGCTCCGTAAACTGTCATCATGCCGCCGGTCGCTAGACATTTAAAATTTTGTTTGCCGATCTCGCCGCCGACCATCTCGATAATCAAATCAGCGCCCTTGCCGCTCGTCGCCTGCAAAACTTCGTCTGTCCAGTCAGATTCGGTGTAATTAATTGTGACATCCGCGCCGAGAGCCGCGACTTTTTCGAGTTTTTCCGTCGTCGAAGCCGTCCCCAAAACTTTCGCGCCCTTGTGCTTTGCCAGTTGGACGAGAAGCGAGCCGACGCCGCCCGCCGCCGCGTGAATCAAAATCGTCTGCCCAGCTTTCAAATCCGCCAGCAGACCGAGCGCGGTCAAACCCTGCACCAGCAGCGCGGTCGCTTTACCGAAATCCAGACTCTCAGGGATCGGCACAATCGTCCGCCAATCAGCAACTGCGTATTCGGCATAACCACCGCCGCGCAATGTCGCCAAAATACGCTGCCCAACCATTAAGTTTTGGACGTTTGCGCCAAGAGCTTCAATCGTTCCCGCCACTTCAAAACCGAGCGTGAACGGCAGGGACGGCGAAAAAAGATATTTGTTTTGCCGCAGCATCGTGTCAGCGTAATTGATTCCAGCCGCCGCCGTTTTGATTAAAACTTCATCCGCGCCCGGAGTCGGAGTGTCGATTTCATCAAGACGCAGATTTTCCGCGCCGCCAAATTCGTGAATTCTAATTGCTTTCATAATTTTAAGTCATTCCAATCCAACTTTCGTCAGCGACATCTTGCCAACGGCGGCGAATCGCTTCGTATTCTTCATTCGACAGTTTTCCTTCCGCGACGTAGTTTGCGTTTTCCTGCCAGCGATCCGGGCGCGTTGTGCCGACAATCATTGTATGAACGCCCGGAATCGACATCGTAAAGCGCAGAGCCATTGCCGTCGCTTCTTCCAAATTTTTATTCAAAAAATCAAATTTCAACTTCTGAATTCGGTCCCAATATTCGTGATGATAACTCTCAGACGGTTTTGAATCGTGCCGCCAGACGGCGTTGGCAATCGGACGTTTGGCAATCACGCCGAGATTTTTTTCCGCCGCGAGTTTGATATTTGTGTCAATCGGCGTTTGATCGGCAATGTTAACCGAAGTTTGGAATGAATCGAAAACATCCGTTTCAATGGCGTAACGCGCGTCTTCATTGTCGCCCGAATAGCCGATGTAGCGCGTGTATCCTTTCTCCCGCGCCTTTTGCAGACCTTCAATCGCCTCACCGCGTTTCAGGATTTCGCGGTCGCAGCTGTGCAGCTGAGCAATGTCGAGATAATCGGTTTTCAAAATTTTTAAACTCGTCTCAATCGTCTCCAGAATTCCCTTCGCCGTCCAGTCCGAGCGCGTAAAACCGTCGAGCGCGCCGCATTTCGTAATTAAATAAAATTCCTCGCGGCGTTTTGAAACCGCTTCACCGATCATCTGCTCACTTTTCAAATAACCCGCCGCCGTGTCGATCAAATTCAAACCAGCATCGAGCGCCGAATTTAAAAGCCGGTCAACATCATCTTGCGTTTGCCGCGGATTAAAGCCAATTTCCGCGCCGCCGAAGCCAAGCACAGATACTTCCATCTCAGTTTTGCCGAATTTTCTTTTTTCCATATTTCCCATAATTTTTTATAAATCGAAAATAAAACAAGTCGTCGTCGCGTGCGCGTAAAGTTTGCCGCCGGCGTCGATTAATCTTCCTTCGGCAGTCGCAATCTGCTTGCCGACATTGATAGTTTCGCCAACGGCTGTCAGCAGACCGGTTTTCTCGAAAATCGGACGCGTGAAATTGATTTTGAACTCCAGACTCGTCGAACCCCTTCCCGCTTCGAGTGTTGAATGAATCGCGCACGCCATCGCCGAATCGAGCAGAGTTGCGATAAAGCCGCCGTGCGTTGTGCCGAGCGGATTGTAATAAGCGGTTTTCGGCGCGCCGACAAATTCAGCGCGTCCGTTTTCAATTTTTGCCAAACGGAAATCGAGCGTTCCTGCAATCGGCGGCTGCGGAAATTCGCCCGCCGCCATTTTGCGAAAAATCTCCAAACCGCTTTGCTCACGCCACACTTCCGGCGCGATTAAACCGAATTTCGCATATGAATTTTCGCTCATTCTATTTTGCCAGTTCCGCTTCCACCCGCTCGATCAAACGAGCGTCTTCCGCCGTTACGTCGGGTGCGAAACGAGCGACGACCGCGCCGTTTTTGCCGATTAAAAACTTCTCAAAATTCCATAAAACTTCACTGCCGGTCGAACGCTCCGAGCCGTAACCTTTGAGCTTCGCTTCAAACGCGCCGTCGTTAATATCGGTCTCCGGTTTTGTTTCAGTAAGGTATTTATAGAGCGGATGCTGGTCTTCGCCCTTGACGGAAATTTTTGAAAAAAGAGGAAACCGGATGTTGTAATTGGTGTCGCAAAAATCTTTTATTTCATCTTCGGTTCCCGGTTCCTGTTCCATAAAATTATTGGCGGGAAAACCCAAAACTTCAAAGCCGCGCCCTTTGTGTTCTTCATAAAGCTTTTCCAAACCTTCATATTGCGGGGTCAAACCGCACTTTGAAGCGACGTTAACCACAAGCAAAACTTTATCTTTATATTCACCGAGATTTGTATCCGCGCCGTCGATTTTTTTGACGGGGATTTCATAAATTTTGTCTTTCATTAAATTTAATCCTCTTTATTTAGTTTATTTATCCAAAATATTTTCAACAGTTTGCTTAAATCTTTCAGTTTCATCAACCGTAAAAAAGATTGATTTGAACTCTTTTTTTACCCCATAGAAACCGTTTAGAATTTCCTTGTTACGCACAGATATTTTTAGATTCGGTGCTGTCATTTTCCCCAACGCGGAAAGGACAACGGAATCTTTTTCCCTTTTGTCTGTCTTATCAATGATCACGATTTTTTCGATGTTTCTCACATCTATTACAGCGTCACCGCGCAAACCGCACCGAACAAAAATTTTTCATTGATAATTTCTATCGGTCTCTGCAAAAACGCTTTGCCGTGCGCGGTAATTTGAAACAAAAAATATCCGCTCAAAATAGTCAGAATCCAGGCGATTGTATTGTTCCAATCGGCTAATAAAACGTGCAGAATCGTTGTTTCAATAAATACTAAAAAAATGATTATGGTGAGAAGCGCGACCGCACCATTTTTTTTGTGATATGTAAAAGTATTTTCGCCGCGCTTCGCCTTCCAACCGATGAAGGCATAATAAAACACGGCAATTTCAAACGCTAAGGCATTCGCCGCTAATGCTGAAGGAACTTCCTTAACTAATACTTCCCGCAAACTCTCCATTACATCAGAGTTTTTTTGACTCAGCGACTGAAAAGTTTTACCTGATTTATAAATGATAAAACCGATGTAGCCAAAAGTCCCCAATTCCACAAAAGGCAGCGCGAAGAGTTTTATCCAGGCAAGTAGATTTTGGTTATCGGCTGGCAAAATAAATGACGCGAAAAATATTCCGAAAATAAACAGAGGCGCGACCGTAAACTTTGAAATTTTTGTTTTTCTAATAAAAAAAAGGTAGGCGAGCGGAACGGTCAAAACTAAATCAATCGTCACCGCAGTCGCCAATTCGGGATGCGCCAAAATCATCGAACTTTGCGTGACAACAAACGAAGCGGCAAATATCAAAAGCAAAACACCGAATTTCAAAGTAATTATCCGATTGAAAATGTTGTTCAAGTTCATAGTGCAAATAAATGCTACAAATTACTCTCGCTCTTTTCTGACGATCATTAAACCGTCGCGCACACCAAGCAAAACGTTGCTGACGCGCTCATCTGTCTGAATTTTTCGGTTAAACATTTGCAGAGCTTCTGTGCTTTCATCGCTGTGTGTTTCAACGTCCAAAACTTTTCCGCTCCACAAAACATTGTCGGCGATTATTATTCCGCCCGTTCGAAGTTTTGGAAATGCAAGCTCGAAATAATTGTGGTAATTGGGTTTATCGGCATCGATAAAAACAAGATCAAAAATTTCGTCGATACTCGGAATGATTTCCGATGCGTCGCCGAGATACGATTCAATTTGCGCGTTAAAGCCGGATTTTGCCCAAAATTCTTTTGCTGTTTTATTAGTTTCCGGCTGTATGTCGAGCGTGATAATTTTCCCGTCCGCACTTAAGCCTTCCGCCAGGCAGAGCGTCGAATAACCGACATAAGTTCCGATTTCTAAAATGCAGCGCGGAGCGATCATTTTGCTCAACATCGCCAGCAGACGACCTTGATAAAAACCGGAAAGCATCGATTTGTCTGCACGTTCAACAAAAGTCTTTTGGCGCAGCTCGGCTAAAACTTCGCTTTCGGCGGATGTATGATTTTCCGCGTAATCCTGAATTTCCGGCGCAACAATGTTCATCACTTGTTTAGATTCTTAAGACGCCCCATCGAGTTTCGATTCAAAACGCAAACTAAACAGAGTGTTTTTTCCGTCCGTAATTTCCAGAATATTTTCGCTGCCGTCGGTTTCATATTGTACGGCGACTCCGCGCACGTGTTCGATTGTGTCGACCATCGTTTCAGATGTTCCGGCGCTTTGATCGTCACGCTTCACGATTACTTGTGTTTCATTCCCGGTTTTATTGAGCGCGACATCTTCGAGATGTCCTTCTTCGCCTTCTTCAACCGTTTCGCCCGAACTGAAAAAGATATTGAACCTCGCCCTTCGATTTTTGTTCCTGGCTGAAAATTTCTTTAAAAACTCCGCCCATTCGTTTGGTTCGATCAATTTACTCATAAATTTTATCCTCAACTAATTTTGATAACTATTTTTCCAAAATGCGAACCGCTTTCCATATATTCGAGAGCTTCCCGCGCTTCTTCAAACGCAAAGGTTTTATCGACGACGGGTTTCAGATTGTGCTGACAAATGAGCCGGTTCATATCTTCAAACATCTGCCTTGAGCCGACAAAAATCCCCTGCATTTTGACGGCTTTCATTAAAACCACGGTCGGATTAAACTCCCCTTTCCCCGATAAAACACCGATCACCGCGACGTGTCCGCCCATTTTTACGGCGTTCACGCTTTTTTGCAGAGTTCCCGCGCCGCCGACTTCGACGACGTGATCGACGCCGCGCTTTTCAGTCAGATCAAGAACAACTTTGTCCCAATCCTCGCGCTCTCTGTAATTAATCAAATCGTCCGCGCCAAGTTTTTTGGCACGTTCTAATTTTTCGTCTGAACTCGATGTAATAATTGTCCTGCAGCCAAGAACACTCGCAAATTGCAGAGCGAAAATTGAAACGCCGCCGGTTCCCTGCAAAAGAACCGTATCATCGGGCTTCAAACAGCCGGATGCGAATAGCGCGTTAAAAGCCGTTACGCCCGCGCACGGCAGAGTCGCTGCCTCTTCATAATTCAAGTGGTCAGGAATTCGCACCAGACCATTTTCGTCAAACGCTCCGAACTCGCGCAAACATCCGTCAAAATCTCCGCCGAGAGTCGTTCGCGCTTTCTGGAAATCAACCTCGCCGTCAATCCAGGTTTGCATAAAAATCGGGCACACCCGGTCGCCGACTTTCCATTTCGTCACCGCTTCGCCAATTTCCACAACTTCGCCCGCGCCGTCTGACATTGGAACAAGCGGCATTTTCAGTTTTGGATTGTAGAAACCTTTGACCATCATCAAATCACGATAGTTTAAGGACGCGGCGTGAAATTTAATTAAAACCTGTCTAGCGTCCGGCTTCGGCGTGTCGCGTTCGGTCAAAGTCAAATTCTCGATTCCAAACTTGTTTATTTCGAATACTTTCATAAATTTAATTTCGCATTTCAAATTTTTTACGAAACACGAATTTTAGTTCGCATTCCGTAAGACTTAACCGTTGACTGCAGTTGATTTGTTGTCGATCTTATTCCAATGCGTTAACAAATCTTCAAATTCGGCTTGCACAGATTGATTTTTGTCGCTGTTATACCAGCGTTGCAAGTTTTCCATCATCTGCGGTTTCCCTAAATTTTGCGCTTTCATTTCATCGAAATAATTTACCGCCGCCTGCGGTCTCGGTCCCCACGCACCGAGTTGTTCAAATGTTTCCGCGTCAAAACAAATCAGCTTTGGAATCGAGCGAGCATCATTAGTCAAATATCTATCCATCAAATCTAAATTTTCGTCGCGCAAAACATAGCGCGTTTCTATCTTAGGATTTTCAGCCGCGATTTTTTCGATCAGCGGAATATTCTGCGCCGCGTCGCCGCACCAGCCTTCGGTAATAATCAGCCAGATCATTTCGCGCTGTAAATTTCGCGCTTTTTCCTTAACCGATCCATTCAACACGACTGTTTTTTCCAAACGATGCATTCTTTGCCGATTCAATTTGCCGTAGCCGAACATCGCTTCCGACTGCGTTTCGCCCGTCGTTTTGCCATCAAGCAGCAAATCGTCAATCAATTTGATGTATTCGGCATAAGTCATCGATTTTTTAATGTATTTTTTCATAAACAATCTGCGGAAGATATTTTATTCGCTTTTTCTAATTAATCTGTCTACGCTCCACGCGCCGCCGCCGGCAAAAACTAAATAAAAGAAAATAAAGCAGTAAACGACTGCCAGCTCGCCGCGATTGACCAGCGGCAGAAAACCGCCGGAAGCGTGTGCCATAAAGTATGCAACCGCCATCATTCCGCTTAAAATAAAAGCGACGGGGCGCGTAAAGAGTCCGATCAAAATCAAAACGCCGCCGCCAAATTCCAAAATTCCGGTAAATGTCATAAACGCGCTCGCCTCCGACACTTTTTCCGCCGGCGGAAAGTTGAAAAGTTTTTGACTGCCGTGCCACAAAAATAAAAATCCCGTAATAAAGCGCAGCACGCTTAAGATTCGCGGCGACCAGTCGCCTAAAAATGAATTCATCTTTCTTCAATTTTCCTTAATCTCTTCAACTTTTATTGCTCTGTTTTGTGTAATTCGCAGATAAATCATCAGATTCTCTGAATTAATTCTTCGTTCAAAAAACGAACTTTCGGCAAATTCGCCATCCAGTCGTTTTCGCGGTCACGATAACCGAGCGGACAGAGCGCGACCGCCGAATAATCTTCTAAGCCCAATATACGGTTGAATTCCGCCGGATCAAAACCTTCCATCGGGCAGGCGTCAACTTCTAAAAGCGCGGCTGTTTCAAGCAGAAATCCGAGCGCGATATATGCCTGTCGCGAATTCCACGTTTCGATATAACCTTCATTGATAGCCTTTTGCGCCGAAGCCTTCATCGTATTTTCATAATCCGCCATCGATTCGCGCGGCAGGTTGCGAACTTCAACAATTCGGTCAACAAAATGCGCGACATCCGCGTCGGTCAAAACCTTTTTATACGCGACCACGACAAGATGCGAGCAGTCCGCAATCTGTGTTTGTCCGTAAGCCGCCGGCGTCAATTCCTTCTTCACCACTTCATCGGTGACGACGATAAATTTATACGGCTGAAGACCATAGCTCGACGGTGCAAGAATTAGCGAATGCTCGAGAGTGTTCCAGTTTTCATCCGAAATCCTTTTCGCCGCGTCAAATTTTTTAACGGCATATCGCCAGTTTAACTGTTCGACAATTGTTTCGCCGCTTGGTAAGTTATTTTCCAAAATTTTCTCCTTTTGCAACATTTATTAGTACAGATTTAAGCTATTTTGGCAACATCTTCAATTTTTTCAAGTATGTCGCGCAAAGTATATTGATTGAGTTTATCTTCGATGGATTTGTCAATTTCCTTTTGCAAACCACACAAAACAGCTTCGATATGTTTGCCGACTGGACAGTGTTCATCTGGTTTATTTGTGTGCAGAGCAAAAACTTCGCCGCGTGAAACCGCTTTGTAAATCTCAGACAATCTGATGTCTTTAGGCAGTTTACATAAAGAAGTTCCGCCGCTCGCGCCGACCTGCGAAACTACCAAATCCGATTCGCTCAGATTGCTCAGAAGGCGGCGAATGACAACCGGATTGGTATTGACGCTGCGGGCGATGCAGTCGGATTTAACGCGCTCGCCTCCGCTCCTGGCGATAATCGTCAAGATGTGAACCGCGATTGAAAATTGACTGGTTGCCGCCATAACTGTAACCAGAATAGTTACAAATAAAATTAATGTCAAGTTCGATTTATTGTTTGAGGAAAATGAGGAAACTTTTTACGCCGCGTTTTCTTCTTTTCTTTTAAGATGGAGATTAACTAATAAGCCAACTATCGCATTGATAACAAGAAGCGAGTTAGTAAAGATAAAAACCGGATTCCACAACAGAAAACTGTAAACCGCAAACCCGACTGAAGCCGTCATCTGCCCGACATAAAGCCATTTTGAAACGCCCTCGCTTTTGCCCTCTTTCCACTGTTTATAAACTTGTTTAATGAGCGTGACAATCAAAATCAACGAACTCGCCCAGCCGATTATTTCGGTCATAAGTTATTTTTTCAAGCTAAAAATAAAAAAAGAAACTGGAAAGGCTAAAAAGCTTTTCCAGTTTCCAGATTCTAAGCGATTCGTTTCGGCTCAGTTTGGTCTTCACGAATCGGCGGGCGCTTCGTTTCCGGTGGTTCTTCGACAGGCGCGGCGGGTTCGCTGTCAGGCGGAACCGGAATTGCATCACCGGGTTGCTCGATGTCGTCATTTTGATTGTTCTGTGAATGGCTTCCAGAATCATCGTCGCCTTCGGGTGAATTTACATCTGGATTTGGAATATTTTGTACGTCCTGCATATTTGTTCTCCTTGTAATTCGTGAAATTTCTAAAATGTAGGTGCAACAATTGTGCCTTACCAATTTAATATTTTCTCATCGCCCGAAACCAGCAACTAGACAGCGGTTTGAAATCTTTTTGATAATTATCAAACCGCTTAATAAAACAAAAAGCAATCTTTTGTATGGAATTAGAGCAACGTATGGACAGTTAAAACGCGTTT
>MWVV01000975.1_pt1 | contig 10263 bp, 11 predicted proteins | sample 1047281 | NCBI WGS metagenome assembly MWVV01 (sample SAMN06349986, study PRJNA376086) | soil metagenome | isolation source: PT-2 sample Antarctic (ecotone) soil | place: Antarctica | collected 2015-01-13 | reverse complement strand
TCACTGCGCCGCTTAGAACTTCTTGTTTGCCTTGGAGAAATGAATCCCGGCATCGCAAAACCGAGAAATTCCCAATTACAACTGTCGCACAGCAAATTGTACCTAAAAAGCAGCTTCGACAATATCGGCGTCGAGCGATATCCGCGCCTGATGCGCGAGCTGTGGCATTTAGGACATCTCTGACTTAGCATTAATTTTCAATAATCCCCTTTCATACTGCCTTTATTGATTTTGCGGCAAACTGAATTCCTGTCTTTCATTAGAAGTTTTGATCAGGTTTTCAATTTCGCATTTAATTTTTTCGATGATTGAATCCTGCTCATCGCTGCGCCCGTTTTCGCATTCCAGATAAAAAAGCGCATCACGGTAATGTTTTATGGCGCGCTTGTAATTTTCTTTATAAATGCATCTTTTGGCTTGTTCAATCCAATGCGTAACTTTCACGGTGGCGGTAAATTCCCGCACCACTTTGGCGGAATCCACCAATTGCCTTTCGTTTGGATAAAAACCGATTGCCGAATCCAGTATCTTCAAAGCCCTGGCGGCAAGTTCCAATTTCTTTGATATTGTAACAGATGCTTTGGCTTCGCGCATAAGCGAGCGTGAAGATGCCGAAGACCACGCCAGCAAATGAATTTTATGTAATTTCCGAACCTTTTCTCTGCCCTGACGCAAAGCCGCTGTGCGCGGCGAACCGACTCCGACAGTTTCCAGTTCCTTTGTGGTTCTTTGTAAATACTCCTCGCAAAGCTCGAAAATTTCCAGGTGAACTTCGGAAAATCTCCCCAAAACATTAGCGGCTTCCGATTTTTGAGTAATCTCTTTTAAGGTCGCCGCGTTTTTTTCCAGAGTCAGCTTATTTTCATCACGTAAATTTGGTTTTTGCGGCTGAATGCCTTTGAGATTGTAATCAAGTCGTCCCTGAGCCAAAAACAGACGATTTCTTTTTTTCGGCAAAACCATTTCCCGCAAAATGACTGCTGCCGCAAGAATAATGCTTGCCGCGATGCCCGCCGGAAGCAGAGACATATCTTCTTTGCCTTCCGGGAAAATTTCCCAGATGAAAAAAGAAAATGCCGCCGCCGACATTACCGCTAAAGCGTAAAACTGTGCTGGGGGAATCCAAAACGGCTGCCGCTGATGCATGCGCACGCCCCGTTTGTTTCTGACCGAATGTTTTGCGGTTAAATTCTGATTGTTAAGTCGTCTCGCCAAATTCAGCCTCCAAATCGTCAGCAAACAAATTTACAATTTACGGTTTTTGGCGTAGGGCAATGTCTGACTTTTTATTTTGAACCGAGTCTTTTTATAGTGAATTTTTCTTCTTTTATAGTGAATTTTTCTTCTGGAGATGTCAACAGAAAAAGTCCGGGGATTTTTCAGGCTGTTTTCTGCTATAGTTTCCTCAAAATATGAAAAAGAAAAGGAAAATTGAACAGCCAATTTTCGATTCAATCAGAAAACCGACTGCTCCGCCGAGCCGTAAAATCGGCGGGGATAAACCCGAAGAAAAGGCGCATCCGTCGCGCCGAAAAGTAAAACACAAAAAATCTGTAGATGAAGAATCATAAAACTAAGCAGTCTTCGGATAGAACAGTTATAGCGAGTAGCAGTAAAATTATTTTATGAAAATTTGTAGAGGAACGCCGGCAGACGTTTAAATCCAAGATGGTTTCGTCTTGAAAAATAAGGCTAAAAATCATAAACCCGCCCGACTTCCAATATCTCCAGATTTTCAATTTGTAAGTCTTCCAGTTCGCTAACAATTTGCTGCCGGTACATTGGTTTAAGATTGATGGCGAAAATCGGGCAGTTTCTATGTCGAAATTTTCCGAGTTCTGCCCGCAGGATTTTTGGCGTCAGATGATGCGAAGAATATGCCAAATCCTTAAGGTTGTCAGGAAAAGCACACTCTACCAAAAGCGCGTCTAAGTTTTTTTCCTTATTAACCGCCGACCAGAATTTATTCATCTCAGCCGTGTCGCCGCTGAGGGCAATTTTTGTTTTTTTATCTGAAATGATAAAGCCCACTGAAGGCACTTTATGATTGACCTCAACGGCTTTAAAGTCTAAATGCGCCGCCTGAAAAACTTTCTCTGATTGAAACGGGCGATAATTTAAAACCTCTCCGTATTGATTATTTAATTCGGAAAAGCGCGGATAAACCGACCAGTTAAACACATCTCTTTCAAGCGTTTCGATGACTTCCGGGGCGGCGTGAACGCGAATCGGTTTTTTTAGACTCGCAAACAAATCATCAACAAACAGCGGCAATCCGGCGATGTGGTCGAGATGGGCGTGAGTTAAAACAATGTCGCGGATTTTTTCTCTCTGAATTTCACTTGCCGCCATTGCCAGACTTCCGGCGTCAATCGCCACGCAGTCGTCAATCACAAAACACGCCAAATGCTGCTGAGCGGTTGCTCGACCAAATTCGTCAAAAGTTGTCGGAAGAAGCTGAAGTTTCATCAAATCTCTGTTTGCTGTCGCACAGGCACTATAATTGACGACACGTAACCTATCCGCTGAACTTTTGGCAGTTTATCATAAAGCGTAGCGGAGCATTCAGAATATAATTTGTCAAAAAAAAGACAGCCCCGATTGACTGTCCTCAAAAATAAACTGAAATTTTTCGCGGGCGATGATTGTCGCCGGATTCTTTATTATCTTATACGTTATATGCTGGTCGGTTGCGTGGGCTGCGAAAAAAGCTGTTCAAAAGCCTGCTTGGTTTCTTCGCGGCGGCGCTGCTGAAAATCGCTTACCCAGTCGCTGACGGTTGAAACAATTTCGCGCGCCGCTTCCTGCGGGGATTTTTTTTCGACTGTAGTAATTCGCTGAACCTTTAACTGCTCGCCTTTCTTTATTACTTTAATTTTCGCCTTCGCGGTCATAGCTGCTGTCCTTTCCCACAATGGGTTTGATTTATTTAATTTGATGAATGCTTTGAATTTTTGCTTTGAGGCTGATTTTCAAAACTGATTTTTTATAAGCAACTTCAGTGCCACCAAATGGCGGCTGAAAAATTGTTTTGACAATCTTTTATTTGCCCGTTTGCATTGTGCCAAGCATCCGGCGGCTTTTGGCGCTTTGCCAAATTTGTACAAACGAAATTTTCGCTGCATTGGTTCAATATATTTTTATAAGCGCCATTTCTTATGGGTTCGGCAAGTAAATGCGCTGATTTTTATAATTGCTGCACAGGTGGCACAACCCTTGCCATCTTTCTGATATTAATGAATGTCACCGACTTTTTTATAATTTATCTCTCCTGCGGCGCGCCGTTTGGAGTTTATTTTTTTCTTCAAAAACGAAACCAATCAAACAGGCGGAAACTTTATCTTAAATCTCTGCTGACTCTTTTTGTGTGGATTCCCTACGCTTTTCAATTGCTGTCTGATTTTGCTACAAAAAAATCACAAAAAGAAAAACTTGCCGCAGAGGAAAAATTGCTTGATTTTCAAAAACAGATTGCGCAATGTCTGATTGATTCAGGAGCTTCAGGTAAGTTGTTTGAGTTTCGGGAAATTTTAGAGCGTTATGCCGGATTAACTCTTGCCTGTAATTCGGCGCGAAACGAACCGAGCGCCGCAGAAAGGGAGATTTTTCGCATCGCGCTGCAATGCAATATCGAAGCCGGCGCCAATTGCCTGCACAGGCGCAACCGTCTGCGGCTTGAGTTTCATCAAACGCTTGCCCGCAAAGATTTTTTGCAAGCTGTCGCCAAGCTGCGTTTGGCGGCTTCCGACTCCGAAAAACTAAAGTATTCGGCAAACGGATTTGTTAAAATTCTCCAAGACGCGGAAGCGCAAAACAATCTGGCTGAAATTTTCGATGAATCTTTGCAAAGCAGAGACAATTTCAACGTCCCGGATTCAGGAAAGGAAGAATGCAATCTCATAAAACACAAACCACTCGCATCAAACCAAAATCATTTTCAAGCCTTGCCGGCATCTCCGCCGCCGAGACGCGCGGCGACAGCAGCGACAACGAAAAATCGAACGCATTAACCTTTCTGCTTGCTGCCAATCTGGAAATTGAACGCGAGAAAAAACTTTTTCCGAGCTTTCAGGAACAACTCGACGCCCGGTTGATGGAAAATCCTGTTTCCCCCCAAATAGCTTTTGCTCAGTTCGGTCTGCTGCTTGGCACTTTTCCGCCCGCGCGAAAAAAGCTGTTCAAAAGCCTGCTTGGTTTCTTCGCGGCGGCGCTGCTGAAAATCGCTTACCCAGTCGCTGACGGTTGAAACAATTTCGCGCGCCGCTTCCTGCGGGGATTTTTTTTCGACTGTAGTAATTCGCTGAACCTTTAACTGCTCGCCTTTCTTTATTACTTTAATTTTCGCCTTCGCGGTCATAGCTGCTGTCCTTTCCCACAATGGGTTTGATTTATTTAATTTGATGAATGCTTTGAATTTTTGCTTTGAGGCTGATTTTCAAAACTGATTTTTTATAAGCAACTTCAGTGCCACCAAATGGCGGCTGAAAAATTGTTTTGACAATCTTTTATTTGCCCGTTTGCATTGTGCCAAGCATCCGGCGGCTTTTGGCGCTTTGCCAAATTTGTACAAACGAAATTTTCGCTGCATTGGTTCAATATATTTTTATAAGCGCCATTTCTTATGGGTTCGGCAAGTAAATGCGCTGATTTTTATAATTGCTGCACAGGTGGCACAACCCTTGCCATCTTTCTGATATTAATGAATGTCACCGACTTTTTTATAATTTATCTCTCCTGCGGCGCGCCGTTTGGAGTTTATTTTTTTCTTCAAAAACGAAACCAATCAAACAGGCGGAAACTTTATCTTAAATCTCTGCTGACTCTTTTTGTGTGGATTCCCTACGCTTTTCAATTGCTGTCTGATTTTGCTACAAAAAAATCACAAAAAGAAAAACTTGCCGCAGAGGAAAAATTGCTTGATTTTCAAAAACAGATTGCGCAATGTCTGATTGATTCAGGAGCTTCAGGTAAGTTGTTTGAGTTTCGGGAAATTTTAGAGCGTTATGCCGGATTAACTCTTGCCTGTAATTCGGCGCGAAACGAACCGAGCGCCGCAGAAAGGGAGATTTTTCGCATCGCGCTGCAATGCAATATCGAAGCCGGCGCCAATTGCCTGCACAGGCGCAACCGTCTGCGGCTTGAGTTTCATCAAACGCTTGCCCGCAAAGATTTTTTGCAAGCTGTCGCCAAGCTGCGTTTGGCGGCTTCCGACTCCGAAAAACTAAAGTATTCGGCAAACGGATTTGTTAAAATTCTCCAAGACGCGGAAGCGCAAAACAATCTGGCTGAAATTTTCGATGAATCTTTGCAAAGCAGAGACAATTTCAACGTCCCGGATTCAGGAAAGGAAGAATGCAATCTCATAAAACACAAACCACTCGCATCAAACCAAAATCATTTTCAAGCCTTGCCGGCATCTCCGCCGCCGAGACGCGCGGCGACAGCAGCGACAACGAAAAATCGAACGCATTAACCTTTCTGCTTGCTGCCAATCTGGAAATTGAACGCGAGAAAAAACTTTTTCCGAGCTTTCAGGAACAACTCGACGCCCGGTTGATGGAAAATCCTGTTTCCCCCCAAATAGCTTTTGCTCAGTTCGGTCTGCTGCTTGGCACTTTTCCGCCCGCCGCGATTTTTCTTAAACTTTTTCCTCAAGTAACAACTGAATCGGGACTTTTTGTTATGTTGCTTGTGGTCAATATAGTATGCGCGGCTGCCGGTTATTTTTCCGGCAAAATCATCAGCAGTAAGATTTTTGAGGCGGAAAATCATTCGTGGAATTCGATGCTGATAAGGCTTCCGTTTATCGGAGCTTTGTGGGGCATAATGGCAGGTGGCGCAGGCGGTCTTTTATTCTTTTTCATCGGCGCGTTTTTCGGAGCATTTATCGCCGCAGTTGTCGGCGGCATTGCCATACCCGTGTTCACGATTTTTCACCGCTTCCTCAAAAAAGGTGAGATGATTGAGCGAAAACATTTTCTTCCGCTCGCCTTCGGAATTTCTTTGGCAGCCGCAGCCTTTATTCTCGGCTTGTAATTTTCGACGGAATTTTCTATGTTGTTTGTAACATTAATTTAACATTTTTGTAACCTAGAAATGAAAACCCGATTTCTTCTCTTTTTATCAATAATACTTTTTTGTTCTTCGTTCACTTACTCGCAAACGCCCGTAAAAGACTCTGTATTTCAATCGTGGAATGAAGTGCAGTTGATTCTACCGGTTGTTACACGGAAAGACGCCAAAGGTAAAAACTTTGACCGCGCAACCGCCAGCTTTAATGGTGTTCTTCGTATCGGCAGGAAAAATCTGGATTTTTTAGACAATCGCATCGGCGTGACCATAGATTTTCGGGTCAATAAATATGTCTCTATGGTGACGGGCGCTTTATATCGCAAAGACGAACTCGCTGTAAATCGTCGGAATTTTGAAACGCGCTTCAACATCGGTGCGGTTTTTTCAAAAAACTGGCGCGGTTTCACTTTTAGAGACCGCAATATGTACGAACATCGTTTTCGCAATTCCCGGAGCGATACCAACCTTTATCGTCAGCGGTTTCAAATCGTCTACCCGATAAAACGCGAAAAAAAAGATTTTTTCGCCCCCTTTATTTCTGAAGAAGGCTATTACGATTTGCGTCTTCATAAATGGGTACAAAACGAGTTTTTTGTGGGCGTCACGCGAAAAATAAATCCGAAAACCTCAATTGATTTAGCATATATCCACAGCGACAGCCAATTGATTAATGTCAACGGGGTGAGTATTAATCTGAAAATCCGGCTCAGATAATTTAAGCGTTTTAGAAGTTTTGCGTTAGAATCAAATCCGACGCTATGTTGGTTTTGCTTCATCTTTTCGCGCTTTCGCTGCTAGTTTTGCTTGGCTTCTACGTTTTTGTCGCCAATCCGCGCTCCCGCGCTCATCAGACGTTTGCGGCGTTTATCGCCTTTCTCGCCCTCTGGACAATTAAAGATATTATTTTGTGGGACTTTCACGGCGCTGGAGACACAGCCGGGTGGTGGGCGGCGGCGAGTTTTGTAGTTTCGCTTTTAATGCAGTTTTCGCTCGTTGTTTTCGCGTGGGTTTTTCCTGAAAACTCGCGCACGCCGCGCCGGAAAGCCGCCGTCCTTTTCGCGCCCGCCTTTGTTCTAATTCCCGCCGCCATTTTCGGGCTTCTGTGGCGCAAAGTCGGTTTTACAAACGGAAAATTTGAAATAGAACTCGCGCCTTTGGCTTATGTTTTTGTCATCTACGTATATGCGGTCTTTGCTTACGGCGCGGCGATTCTTTACCGGAAATACCGTAAATACAGCGGTACGCAGCGCGGTCAGCAAATCGGCGCGATTCTCTGGGCAATTGGAATCACGGGCGTTTTAAAGACACTCGCCAATATCATACTGCCGTTTTTCGATAACTACTCGCTGCTTCCCTTCAGCACAATTTTCGTTTTGCCTGGCGTTTTGATTTGCGCTTATGCGATTTCAAATTTCAAACTCTTTTCGCTGCAAACCGCGCTCGACCAATTTCGACTGTTTCCGATTGCCTACAAAATCGCTCTCAGCATTGCTTCGGTGGCAATTGTCAGTTTTTTGATTTTTCAAATTCCGATTGTCTGGCTGTCGTTTCAAGATGGATTAACTTTTGAAGCGTGGCGCAAATATCTGGTTTTCAGCATCATCACGGCGCTTGTGCCGAATTTGCTCTTGGTTTTGCTGATAGTTCGGACAATTTCGCGCCCGCTTCAGCACCTGACGGTAGCCGCGGTGCAGGTCACAAACGGCGAATACGGAACTGAAGTTGATTTGCGGAAAAGCAACGACGAAATCGGGCTACTGGCTGATTCCTTTAACGAAATGAGCCGCAAAATGGCTGACGACATCGAGCAATTGCGGCGCTTAAACGAACAACTGATTCGCTCTGAAAAGCTCGTCGCGCTGGGGACACTCTCTGCCGGCGTCGCGCACGAAGTGAACAATCCTTTGGCTTCAATTTCGTCGCTTGTTCAGATGCTGCGAGCGCGAAAAAACCTCGACTTTGAAAGCGCGGAAATGTTGCGTCTTGTTTCCGAGCAAATTTCGCGCATCACGCAAGTTACGCGCGATATGATGGATTTTGCGCGCGCGCGTCCGGCGGCGAGAAGCTATTTTGATATTAAAGATGTGCTTGAAACAAGTCTGCGATTAGCGTCTTTTGATAAATCGTTTCAAACACTGAAACTTACAAAATTCTATGGTGAAAACCTACCGCCTGTTTTTGCCGATTACGACCAATTGCAGCAAGTCTTTTTAAATTTGTTTTTAAATGCGCGTGATGCCGTAAGCGGAAATTCCGGCACAAGCAGCGCGAGCGGCGAGTTAAAAATAAAAACCACCCTGAAGGCTGATAAAATTCAAATTGAAATTGCCGACAGCGGCGCGGGAATTGAAGAAAAGGATTTGAAGAAAATTTTCGACCCGTTTTTCACGACTAAACCGGCGGGCAAAGGAACGGGTTTGGGTTTAGCAGTTTGCTACGGCATTATTACGGCGCACGGCGGCACAATTGAGGCGGAGCAACCTGGCGGAAAAGGAACTTCCTTTTTGATTTCTCTTCCAATAAAAAAAGACGGCAGGAAGAATTCGCCTGCCGCCCCAGAACCATCAACTTCATAGTTCTAGTAAACTCGTTTTCGGCGTTTGGTGTAGATGTAGCTGCCGCCCGCGCCGCCTAAACCGCCGATAATCATTCCTTTTTTACCGCCGAGCATAGCACCCGTTCCAGCGCCGAGCAAAGCGCCGCCGGCAATTTTCGAGTAACGTCGCGTTTTGCTGTTGCGATGGCGTCGCTTAGTCCCCTTGCGGCTTGAAGCATAAAGCAAGCCCGCGCCCGCGCCGACCATTGCGCCGTTGCGCCCGCGTCCGATTAACGCTCCGGCTACCGTGCTGCCGCCGACAATCGTTGCGTTTGTTGCTAAACCGCGATGGCGACGCCTGCGGTCCTGCGCCGCCGCGTCAGGTGCAAACGCCGTTACAAAAAAGATAAGTCCTAAAACCAATACGATAATTTTTTTCATCCTTGCTCCCAAAATCGTTATAATGCGGTAATTTATTATTCAAAGAGTGTGCCAGAGGAATTTAATTCACCATAATTTCAGGCTATCCCTTTTTGCAGCAACCAAATAAGTTTGGGGTTTGTAATCTATTTATAAAACACCTGTCAAAATTTATTGCTCCGTATCGTGCCATATTTCTTGACAGACGCACGGTTTCGTTGCAAATTGGGCTTCCGGTGTGACAAATTTTCTGGTCTATTTTTTGAGAAACTGTAATAAAGACGAGGCGGCATCTTTTCAAAATTCAATGCAAAAATAAATCACTTTCTGAAAAATTCGCAGCTTACCGCGTCGGCTTTAGCCAGAAAATTCAAAGCGTAACGATAACCGATATAAACGCTCTGGGCATTGACGTTTTCGAGTTGGTCTTTTGAACCGTGCAGATAATCCTGCCAATTGTTTGATAACCCGTGCAGTGTAATGGCGGGGATGTCCTTTTTAACAAAAGATGTCGAATCGGCGTCGGCTGCTCCAGCAAGCGAAGCATTGGCGAAAGGAATTTTCATTTCGCCCGCCAAGTCTTTGGCAGCTTTCGTCATTTTGGCGCTCGAAGCGTTATTCAAAACCTGCGGGTATGTAAATCCAAAACTATCAAAATTGGCCATCGATCGATAGCTTACTCTTTTTTCGTTTTGAATCGCCTTTGCCATTGCCGCCGAGCCGAGCAGCCCGAGTTCCTCACTGTCGAAGGCGACAAAAACATATGTTTTTTCAGTATTCAAATCTTTAATTGTGCGGTAAAGATTGGCTACAATAACAATTCCCGTCCAGTTATCAATCGCGCCGCAGCCTTCGCTGACCTTGTCATAATGCGCGCCGACAATGATTATTTCATCGGTTTTGCCTTTCTTTGTAACCACCAGATTTTTTAAATCTTTATAGGTTTCAATCTTTATTTGTTCGTCGGCAGCGCCCAATTTTTGAAATAATTTTTTAGCCGCTTCCAGACGCTCGCCGTTTTTACACGGCACGAGTTTTAAGTCTTCTTTGATTTCATCTTCGGTTGAAATTTTGACGGCGGCAGTTTGGGCGAAAGCGGCGGCGGCGCAGAAACAAATAATGAGAAACAAAATCGGCAGATTGTTTTTGAGTTGTTTAAATTTACACATCGTGTTTGGTATTTCCTGAAATTAAATTTACGGCGTGCTGCAAAACAGGCTTGATAACTTCAAAAC
>MWVV01000974.1_pt1 | contig 10266 bp, 9 predicted proteins | sample 1047281 | NCBI WGS metagenome assembly MWVV01 (sample SAMN06349986, study PRJNA376086) | soil metagenome | isolation source: PT-2 sample Antarctic (ecotone) soil | place: Antarctica | collected 2015-01-13 | reverse complement strand
ATTATTTTGCCGGCTTGAATATCATGAGCGGCTTCTTCGATGGTTTTTAGCGGCATCAATTTGATTTTCGATTTTAGATTTTGGATTTGCTGGTGAAATCTAAAACCTTTTCAAATGTTGATTTTAGCTGAAACTTCCGCTATTTACCATTTACCGTTTACCATTTACCATTAAAAAGATGTCTTTTGAACTGAAACTTGCCTGGACATATTTTCGGGCACGTCGAAAAAGCTTGGCGCGTTTTACTTCTTTTGTCGCCGTCACCGGAGTTGCGGCGGGCGTGGCGAGTTTAATTTTAGCGCAGGCGCTCGCCCGAGGTTTTGCCGACGAAATGCAAAATAAAATTTTAGCCAACACGCCCCACGTTTCTGTTTTTATGAATGAGGAAGCAAAAATAAACGATTGGCGGCAAATCAAAAAAGATTTGGAAAAGCTGGAAAATATTACAGAAATCTTCGCGACGACTTTTGAAAACGCTCTTATCGCCGGAACACAGGCGACTAATTACGCGGTTCTGCGGGTTGTCCAGAATTCAAACACTGAAGTTCAAAAACTGAAGTTTAAAGTTCAAAGTTCAAATCTTCAAGTCCAAAGTCCAGAGTCCAAAGTCCAAAGTGAAAATGCGGAGGGTAGCAAACAGATGGCGGAGGAAGGGCGGCAATTGATAATTGAAATTGCGCTTGGGGCGGAACTTGCCGAAAAAACCGATTTGAAATCAGGCGATGAAGCGGAAATTATTACGCTTGCTAATCAAGTCGAGCCAAAGCGCGTTCGGGTTATTGTCAAAGAAATTTTTCGCACCGGTTTGTTTGAGTATGATTCGACGTGGGTAAATATTTCGCCCGAAAATTTCGCCGCGCTTCACGGAAATCAAAGTTTTTCGCCATCAATTTTGAGCGTTTCTGTTAGAAATATTTTTGAAGCTGACAAAATCGCCGAAGAAATCCGCGCAAAATTAGGCGCCAATTTCCGTGTGCTTGACTGGCAGGAAGCGAATCAACCGCTTTTTGCCGCGCTCAGTTTAGAAAGGCAAGTCGGGCTGGTAATCTTTGCGCTGATAATTTTTATCGCCGCGCTGAATATTACAACGACGCTCGCCCTACTCGTCAATGAACGAAAATTCGACATTGCGATTCTCAGAACCTGCGGCGCAAAAACACAGAGCCTGATTATAATTTTCCTGCTCGAAGGTTTATTTCTCGGATGCGCCGGGATATTTTTTGGTGTTGTTTTCGGTCTTCTCGGATGTTTTTTCGGCAACTACTTTAAGATTATCAGTCTTTCGGCAGAAGTTTACTCGCTCAACTACATTCCGTTTCATTTGAATATTTATAATGTTTTGTTGATTGTTTCAATGACCCTTGTTTTATGTCTGACGGCGGCAGTTTACCCGGCATTCAGAGCGAGCCGAATCAAGCCTCTGGAAAATTTGAGAAATTAAAAAGGTTAATAGAAAATTAATATCAATCAGCGCGAGTTCAATTTCTATCTGTATTAATACAATCATTTAGGCAAAGTCGAAAAAGTCAGCCTTGAAAAATTTGATAATAAAGTTCAGACTTAAATTTCAGAAGTTATGCAGTTGAATGCGGAAGCTCGCACGAAGTAAGGGCGCAAGATAAACCGGAACACACCTAACGAAGTGCGTATTTCTTTCTTTTCAACTGCGTAACTCATAAACTTTATTAACATTACAAGTTACAAAAAGTCACAGCAGATAATTTATGTTTGAACGCTATACAAAAAAGGCGCGGCAGGTTGTTTTTTTCGCGCGTTACGAAGCACTGCAGTATGGTTCAAAGGTGATCGCGCCGGAACATATTCTTCTCGGTTTGATGCGTGAGGATAAAAATATCTTCGTCCGATTTTTTAGTTTTCGCAATAATTTAACGACTGAAATTGTCCGACGTGAGGTTGAAGACAGAATCGTTTTGCGCGAACGTATTTCGCAGTCTGCCGAACTCAATTTAGCTCCAGAAGCGAAGCGCATTTTGGCTTTTGCGAGTGATGAAAGCGCGCAGTTGAATAATCGCCACATCGGTCCGGAACATCTACTGCTCGGACTGCTGCGTGAAACGCGCTCGATTGCAACGGAAATTCTTGCGCAATACGGGCTGCAAATTCAGTCTCTGCGCGAAGAGATTATCCGGCAGACCGGTCCTGCAAACCTCCGCTCCGTGAATAAAGAAAAATCAGACACTCCATATCTTGATGAATTTACGAGAGATTTGACCACTGAAGCAGCAGGCGGAAAACTTGATCCGCTCATCGGACGTGAATCGGAGATTGAAAGAGTCGTTGAAATTTTGTGCCGCCGGACAAAAAACAATCCGGTTTTAATCGGTGAGTCGGGTGTCGGCAAAACGGCAATTGTCGAAGGTTTAGCGCAAAAAATCGTTGAACGGCGCATTCCTTCATTTCTTGAAAACAAACGAATTTTGTCGCTTGATTTGTCTCTGATTGTCGCCGGCACAAAATATCGCGGACAGTTTGAAGAACGCTTAAAGCAGATTATGCGCGAACTTCGGGAAAACGATCAATACATTATTTTCATCGACGAACTGCACACGCTCGTCGGCGCGGGTTCGGCGGAAGGTACTCTGGACGCGGCGAATATCTTAAAACCGGCGCTTTCACGCGGCGAAATTCAATGCGTCGGCGCGACGACTCCGGGCGAGTTTCGCAAATCAATCGAAAAAGACCGTTCGCTCGAACGCCGTTTTCAAGCGGTGAAAGTCGTGCCGCCAAACGAAGAAGAAGCGCTGCGGATTGTCGAGGGATTAGCTGAAAAATACGAAGCGTTTCATCAAATCCGTTATTCAAAAGAAGCGCTCGAAGCCGCTGTCTATCAAACCAGCCGCTACATTCCCGAACGATTTTTGCCTGACAAAGCAATTGACGTTTTAGACGAAGCGGGAGCGCGCGCCAAACTCCGCGTCCAGCAGAACGACGGAAAATCTGAACCGGCGTGGAAGGAAACAATTGAAAGTTGGAAACAAATCACAAATGAAGATAATTTGCTCGCGTTTGAACTGAAAACTTTGGAAAACTCCTTAGTGGCAGTCGAGGTTTCCAAAGATGATGTTGAAGAAGTCGTGGCGCGTTGGACAGGAATTCCGGTCGCCTCGATCAAGCAGGAAGAGGCGCAGAAACTTCTGAATATCGAAAAAGAACTGCACCGACGCGTTATCTCGCAACGGACGGCGATTTCCGCTCTGGCTCGCGCGATTCGCCGTTCACGCGCCGGGCTGAAAAATCCAAACAAACCAATCGGCTCGTTTTTGTTTTTGGGTCCGACCGGCGTCGGCAAAACAGAAGTAGCGCGAACTCTGGCTGAATTTCTGTTTGGTTCCGAGCGCTCGCTGATTCGTTTTGATATGTCGGAATTTATGGAAAAACATACGGTGGCTAAATTTATCGGCTCGCCGCCCGGATACGTCGGACACGAGGAAGGCGGGCAACTGACCGAAAAATTGCGCCGCGCTCCGTACTCCCTTGTCCTCTTCGACGAAATTGAAAAGGCGCATCCCGACCTTTTCAACGTTTTGCTGCAGGTTTTTGAAGACGGGGTTTTAACCGATTCGCAGGGAAACACGATTGATTGCAAAAATGCGATTTTCATAATGACTTCCAACATCGGTACTCGCTTTATCCAAAAACGCGCCACGCTCGGTTTTCAAACCGGCGCGGACGCTTCGCGCCAAAAAATGGAAGAGCAGGTAATGAGTGAAGTCAAAAAAACTTTTGCGCCCGAACTCATCAATCGGCTCGACGAAATTATTATTTTTGACGAATTGCTCGACGCTGATTTAATGCAGATTATAGATTTGCAAATCGGCAAGCTCAACGAAATCTTAGAAAAACGCGCCTTACAGATTCGTCTTACGGAACAAGCTAAAAAGTGGCTTGTTCAAAAGACTTACACTGACCGAAGCTACGGAGCACGCCCGCTGAAACGCGCCCTACAGAAATATATCGAAGACGAACTTTCCGAAAGTTTGATTCAAGGCGATTTGAGCGAAGAAAATTTGGTGGAAGTCTTTTGCGAAGAAGATAAATTAATGTTTCGTTCAATTCGGCTTGAGGAAATAGCGAATCAACTTCTTGTAAAAGTCTAAATACACTTTAACAATGGGCTAATCAAAAAGGGCAAGGGATTTTGTATATCTCTTGCCCTTTTCAATATTCTACTTATTTTCAGCTACACGGTTTCTTCCTCTGTTTTCGTGCCGCATTCGGGACAGAACTTTGCACCCGGAGCAAGTTCGGCTTGGCAGTTCGCGCATTTGGCTTTTTCCTGCGATGAGCCGCATTCCGAGCAAAATTTCGCGCCTTCGCGCAGTTCCGCGCCACATTTTACGCAGGGAACTTTTTGCACTTCCATTTTCGCCCCGCAGTCACCGCAGAATTTTGTGCCTGCCGCATTTTGTTTGCCGCAGCTTGGACACGCGACCATTTGCGTCGATTGTCCGCCGCCCCCTTGCGCGTTTTGTCCGCCTTGTTGACCGATGTTGCCGAAGGCGTTTGCCATTTGTCCGCCGACCGCAAAGCCCGCGCCTAAACCTGCGCCTAAGCCTGCGCCGCCGCCTTCGTTTTGCGCCGCGTCGCGCAACGCGTCCGCCGCCTGAAACTGCATATATTTACCGGCATCACCGAGCGCGCCCATCGAACTTCGCTTGTCGAGCGCTTTTTCAACTTCTTCGGGCAGAGAAATATTTTCAACGTAGAATTTTGTTACTTCCAAACCGTAAGATTTAAAATCTTCGTTAATTTTCGCGCGAATCTGCTCGCCAATTTCTTTATACTGCGCGGCTAAATCAAGCGCGGCGATTTTCATTTCGCCGATCGCGTCAGAAAATTCGGAAACAATTGCTCGTTTAAGCTGTGAATCAATATCTTCGGTTTGAAAATGGGCGTTTGTTCCGGCAACTTCCTTGATAAATTCGCGCGGGTCTGCAACGCGCATCGAATACGCGCCGAAAGCACGCAGGCGAACGATGCCGAAATCATTGTCGCGCAGCATAATCGGGTTTGCCGTTCCCCATTTCATATCCGTGAATTGTTTTGTGTTGACAAAATAAACTTCCGATTTAAAGGGAGAATTAAAACCGTATCTCCACGCGCCGAGCTTCGACAAAATCGGCGTGTTGCCGCCGTCAATCGTATATCGTCCGGGTCCGAAAACGTCCGCCACCTGTCCTTCGAAAACGAAAACAGCCGTTTGCGATTCGCGGACAATCAATTGCGCTTCGTTTTTTATCTCCTGTCCGGCAACCGGAAAACGATAAAGAATCGTATCCTTTGTGTCGTCGAGCCATTCGATAACTTCGATAAATTGATTTAGCGCTGCTTCTTTTACTTTGTCGAAAATACTCATTGCTGGTTTCTCCTCTCTTGATTTATTCCTTTTTCTTTAACGAAAACTATCGCACAAAGTTTCAAACGAGTCTAGAGAGTGTAGAAGGTCTGGGGAGTCTGCAGTCTTAGGTTAGCTCAATCTATTCTTGACTCACTGAACTTTTCGCATTCTCCAGACTCCAAAAACTATCAACATAAAACTCCCGCCCGCTACATCAAGCCAGACATCATAAATCGAACCGGTGCGTGCCGAATTGAAACTTTGATTATATTCATCTGTCAGAGCCGTTAGGATGACTACTAAAAGTGAAAAGATAAACCAAAATTTGCGCAAGACACTGACCGAAGAACTCGAAAAAGCCCGCGCCGCAAAAAAAGCCAAGCCAGCGTATTCAGTAGCGTGTGCGAGTTTGCGGATGTAGTTATGGTAAGTTAAAAGAATTTCTTCCGGGGAATTTGGAAAAAGAAATTCGAGTAAAGGGCGAATAAAACGCGAAGTATTCGATATCGCGCCTTGTCCGGTTGAAAGAAACAAAATTAGTCCAGCCCACAAAAAAAGCGGCGCGTAACGAATAATACGCTCGCGCCACGTTGATTTTTGTAAATTATTGACCATTTAAATTATTGATCATTATAACGGTAAAAAGGATGAGCAAAACTAATCGCTTTGCTCATCCTTCAGCCTTCAAACTTCAGCGTTCTACTATTGCGCCGCTGCGGCGCCGGAAACGACTTCGATAATTTCTTTGGTAATCGCCGCCTGACGAATGCGATTCATATTTAAAGTTAAAGAATCAATTAATTCGCCGGCATTTTTTGAAGCGCTGTCCATCGCGGTCATTCGCGCGCCCTGTTCCGACGCAACCGATTCGAGCATCGAGCGATAAATTTGCGTTTCAACTTGTTTCGGCAGTAATTTGCCAAATATTTCCGCCGCCGGCTGCTCGTAGATATATTCAGCTTGCGCGGCGCTTTGTGTCTCCGCTTCGTTTATTTGCGTGCGGGGAATCGGCAAAAGCTGTTCCGCCTTTATTTCCTGAGAAAGCACAGTTTTGAATTCGGTGAAAACGAGAAAAACTTTGTCAATGCTTTCGTCATCAACAAAAATTTTTGTAATTCTCTGGGCAATTTCCACCGCGTCCGAATGAACAACCTGCCCGGAGCCAGTCAAACCGACATATTCTTCAAGCAAAACCATCTGTCGCCGCTTGAAAAAATCGCGCCCTTTCCTTCCGACCGGAATCATTTCGGCTGATTTACCGGCGTTTGTCTTTAAAAAGTTTTGCGTCGCTTTCATCAAATTCGTATTAAAACCGCCGCACAAACCTTTATCAGCGCTGACCAGAACGATCAGATATTTTTCGTCACCGCGCGTCGTGAGGAGCGGAGAAGTAAAATCATCGCCGACATTCGCGCTCAAATTGCCGAGCACCTGCGACATTTTCTGAGCAAACGGTCGCGCCGCCGTCACGCGGTCAGTCGCGCGTTTAAGCTTCGCAGCAGCCACCATCTTCATCGCTTTGGTAATCTGCTGCGTGTTTTTGACGGATTTAATCCGCCGCCGCATATCTAAAAGACTTGCCATAAAATTTAGTTAAACAGTTGCCGCTGCTGTTCTTTCTGTTTTGTCTTGATTCCAACGCGTCGATTTAAAGTCTTCAATTGCTTCCTTCATCGAGGCTTTCAAATCGTCGTCAATAGATTTCTTCTCGCGCATCGTCTGCATTACCGCCGGATGCGAATTTTCGACAAAAGTGTTCAATTCAGTTTCAAAACGCTTCAAATCTTCAACCTCGACATCATCAGCCAAACCGTTGGTTACTGCCGAGATTATGAAAACCTGTTTTTCAACTTCCATCGGCTGATACTGCGGCTGTTTCAAAATTTCGGTTAGACGCTTTCCGCGTTCGAGTTGATTTTGCGTCGATTTATCAAGATCAGAACCGAATTGAGCAAATGCCGCGAGTTCTCGATACTGCGCGAGGTCAATTCGCAGAGTTCCCGCAACTTGCTTCATCGCTTTGATTTGCGCCGAACCACCGACGCGCGAAACTGAGTTGCCGACGTTGATCGCCGGGCGAACGCCGGAGTTAAACAAATCTGATTCAAGAAAGATTTGCCCGTCGGTAATGGAAATTACGTTGGTTGGAATATAGGCGGAAATGTCGCCCGCCTGAGTTTCGATAATCGGCAAACTCGTCAGGCTTCCGCCGCCGCGCGCGTCCGACATTTTCGCCGCGCGTTCGAGCAGGCGCGAGTGAAGATAAAAAACGTCTCCGGGATAAGCCTCGCGTCCCGGAGGTCTTCTCAAAAGCAGGGAGATTTCACGATACGCCGCGGCCTGCTTGGTCAAATCGTCGTAAATTGTCAGCGCGTGTCTGCCGTTGTCGCGGAAAAATTCGCCCAGTGCAACGCCCGCGTATGGCGCGAGATACTGCATCGCCGCCGGCTGGGACGCGCCCGCCGAAACGACAATCGTATATTCCATCGCGCCATTATCTTCAAGCTTCTTAACGACTTGCGCGACGGTTGATTCTTTTTGACCAATCGCCACGTAAATACAAATTACGTCTTTGCCTCGCTGGTTTATAATCGCGTCGATGGCGACGGCGGTTTTCCCCGTCTGGCGGTCGCCGATAATCAGTTCGCGCTGTCCGCGACCAATCGGCACCATCGCGTCAATTGCTTTTAGTCCGGTTTGGAGCGGCTCTCTGACCGGCTGACGGTCAATAATCCCGGGCGCGATTTTTTCAATCGGATTAAATTCACTGGTGACGATTTCGCCTTTGCCGTCAATCGGTTGACCGAGCGCGTCAACCACGCGACCAATCATCGCGTCGCCGACCGGGACGCTCATAATGCGATTTGTTCGTTTTACTTCGTCGCCTTCCTTAATCTTTTGGAAATCGCCGAACAGAACCGCGCCGACTTTATCTTCTTCCAAATTGAGCGCCAGACCGCGAACGTCGTGCGGAAATTCGATAAGCTCGCCCGCCATAACTTTTTCGAGTCCGTGAATCTCGGCGATTCCGTCGCCGACTTTAATGACTGTTCCGACTTCGGAAACCATCATTCCCGAATCAAAATTCTCAATCTGCTGCCGAATAATATCGTTAATTTCGTTTGCTTTTATTGCTTCCATAATCTTTTTTTTATAAAACTATTCTTTAAAATGCGGATTTTACTTGATAAATAACTTTCTGCAATCTTGGCATCATTTGGTTTTAGACTCCAATCATTTGCTGCTTCAGTTCTTCCAATTGAGTTTTCACTGAACCGTCGTAAACGGTTGAACCGATGCGCGTAACGACTCCGCCGATCAGTGTTTCATCAATTGCAAAATTGAGGCTGACGGTTTTGCCGGTCAGCTTTGATAAATTCATCTGCATTTCCGCTTTTTCAGCTTCAGACAAAACGCGCGCCGACGTGATTTGCGCGGAAATTGTGCCGCTGCGCTCTTCTAAAACGCTTGCAAACTTTTCGTTGATTTCCCTAATTTCAGTCAGGCGGCTGTTTCGCAGCAGAATGCGCAAAAAATTTGAAGTCGTTTTTGTCGGCTGAGTTTTAGCGATTAAATTTTCCAGAACCTTTTCTTTGTTAACCTGGGAAATGACCGGATTGCCAAAAGCAGTCTGCAAATCGGCATTCCCGCTGATCATATTTTCCCAGGTTTTCAACTCAGTCTGAACAAAACTCGTTTCATTTGTTTTAGTTACAATATCAGCTAGCGCGGCGGCGTAGCGGCGGGCAACGGTTTCGACACTCATTTTTAGTTTAACCCTCCAATTGATTGAATGTTGGCTTGAACGAGCCGCGCGTCTTTTTCCGCATTTATCTCGCGCCGGATTTTTTCTTCTGCCAGACGGATACTTTCTTCGGCGGAAAAACGGCGCAGTCCAAGCCGCGCCAGCTGCGAGCTGCGTTCGATTTCGCTGGTTGCCTGCGAGCGCAGTTTACCAATTTCAAATTCGGTCTGTTCACTGATTCGTGTTCGTTCGACGCTTGCTTCCCGAGCGGCTCTTTCGCGGACTTCTGCCGCTTCCGTTTCGAGCCGGATGAGTTTCGCTTCCGTAGTGGTTAACTGCGCGAGCGCCGCCTGTTTTTCTTCTTCGGCGCGAATTAACTCAGCCCGAATCGCTTCACGCTTCGTCTTAAAAGCCTCGCTCAGAGGTTTTTTGAGAAGATAGACAAGGATACTGACAAAAATCGCCAAGTTAATAAACTTCCATGCTTCAAAGCCGGGATAATTCAAAACCGGATCGGCGTTGTCGTGCCACCAACCGAGAAAGCCGCCACCGGCGTGTCCGCCTTCCGCCGCAAGTAAAATAAAGCTGTAAACAAAAGCTAACATTTGGTTTCAATTAAGAATTAAAAATTTAAAATGCAAAATTCAATAATTTTTTTAGTAAACTTTCCTTTTTTATTCTCTAAGCTGTTTTCAGGATATTTGAACTGATTTTTTCCGCGATTTTATCGGCTTCGACTTCAAGAGAAGCTCTGGCTTCGACTGTTTGTCGCGCAACCTCCTGTTGCTGTCGCGCCAATTCCTGCGTTACTTCTTCTTCTACCGCGCCAACCCTCTGTTGTCTTTCGGCAACGGCTTGATTACGTTCTCTTTCAATCAATTCATAGCCTTCGGAACGCGCCTCAAGCATCGTTTTTTCATAACGTAGTTGTTTTTCATTAACGCTGCGCAAAATTTCTTCGGCTTCACCGAGCCGTCCGCCTTTGTTTTTCTCACGCGCCTGAATGACACGGTTGATCGGGCGAAAAAATGTGCGATTCAAAACCCAGATCATCAACAGAATAAGCGCGATGTGAATAAAGATTGTGCCATCCGGCACAAGCTGAACTTCTGCAAAAGCTAAAAAAAACATATCTTCAATAAAGTTTTACGGTAAATTGCTT
>MWVV01000973.1_pt1 | contig 10268 bp, 11 predicted proteins | sample 1047281 | NCBI WGS metagenome assembly MWVV01 (sample SAMN06349986, study PRJNA376086) | soil metagenome | isolation source: PT-2 sample Antarctic (ecotone) soil | place: Antarctica | collected 2015-01-13 | reverse complement strand
TAACAAATTTCATCAGTTCGCAGGGCATAGTGAGTCTCCTTTTGACTTTTCTTTGGTCAGAAATATCAAAATCAACTTACTTGCTCTGCGTTTCGTTTTCAAATATCAAATTGGATAAAGTCGAGCTTAGAGATAAATGAAGTAAATTTGCAAAAATAAAAAGGTGAACGGCTTAATCGTTCACCTTTTTTGATGGAACGCCGTCATCACTGACGGCAACGAACGCGAAGCGTTCATAGAACTTTGCGTAGAATCCAAGATTGAATTTCACTCACATCTTCATTCGCGCTACCAGTGAAAATTACTTCTTCGTTAACTCAATGCCTGTCGCTTCAAATGAAATTTCTGTTACCGTTCCGTCCGGATTGATTTTGTCGAACTTCGCGCCGTCTTCCTTCGCCAGATGGTCAACTTCCGCTTTGCTCAAAGTTTTGACCGAGAAAACGCCTTCGACTTTTGCCCGCATTCCCGCTGCATCGAGCGGAATGAAAAAAGCGTGGTTTTTGAATTTAACGCGCACTGATTTTGCGTCTGTCGCAGGCGCAAGTTCCATCCAGCAGCCTTCCATTTTACACGAGCGCACAATCAAGCCTTCGACAAGCACTGTTTTTCCGCTGTATTCGCCCGGATTCTTAATTGCTTTCGCCAGCGAAACTTTTTTCACCGTGCCGATTCCCGCGCCGCGTTTCGTCACACCTTTAGCGTCGGCAACCGATTCATTATCATATTCAAACGGCTTGGGTTCGTCTATCTTTTGCATATTTTTATCGGTTTGCGGCTGTTTTGGCGCGTTAATTTTCGGCTGTGTTTGGGCTAAACTAACGCTTGCCGAAGCCAAAGTTAAAATCATTAAACTTAAAAATTTCTTCATAATAAAATATCTCCTTATCCGAATGTTTGTTTCAAACAGTATAATAAAAATCGTTATAACAAATGTAAAAGGCGAATTTAAATATCGTGGTTACTTTTCCACGCTTTCATAGATGAATTTTCCGTCAACGACAGTTGTTAAAACTTTTGTTTTGCCGATTTCAATCGGATTTATCGTGAAAATATCGTCCGACAGAATTACCATATCCGCGAGTTTGCCGACTGTAATTGTGCCTTTCGCATTTTCCTGAAATTCGGCGTAGGCAGAACCGAATGTGTAAGCCTTGACCGCTTCTTCGACCGTGATTTTTTGTTCGGGAATCCAGCCGTTCGGATTTTTGTCGTCTAAAGTCCGGCGCGTGACGGCGGCGTAAATCCCTAAAATCGGGTTGAGCGGAGCGACAAACCAATCAGAACCGAAAGCCAATGTCGCGCCCGAATCAAGGAGCGAACGAAAAGCATAAGTGCCTTTCAGACGTTTTTCATCCAATCTTTTGTAAGCCCAACGCCCGTCGTCAATCGCGTGATACGGCTGCATCGAAGCAACAATTTTGGCGGCGGCAAAACGCTTGATTAAATCCGCATTGAGATGCTGCGAATGTTCGATGCGAAAGCGGCGGTCGCGTGTGCCATTTTCCTTTTCCACCTTTTCATAAATTTTTAAAATCTCGTCATTAGCGCGGTCGCCGATGGCGTGAATCATAACTTGCAAATTTGCACGGTCGGCATTGAAAACATTATCATATATTTTCGGCATTTCGTCCGAAGCAAGTCCGGTCGAATTGGGCGCATCCAGGTAAGGCTCATAAAACCAAGCAGTCGTCGAACCCAAACTTCCATCGGCAAAACCTTTCAAGCCGCCGACGCGCAGCATTTCAGAGCCGAAAGCGCGGCGCACGCCCGCGCGCTGCCAGCGCTGCCAATCGCTCAAAGGCGAAACGGCGTAAATGCGCGTTTTTAATTTCCCTTGCCGAATCAATTCCTGATAAACGGCGACATCCGCTCCGGCGGACATATCCTGCACACTCGTTACGCCCAAAGAAGCGGCGTAATCGGTTGCGGCTTGGATTGCTTCGAGTTTGCGCTCGAACGAATCGGCGGGAATTACAGCGTAGACGAAATTCATCGCCGCGTCTTTCAAAACGCCGGTCGGATTGCCTTGTGCGTCGCGAACGATTTCGCCGCCTTCGGGCGTTTTCGTATCTTTATCAACCTTTGCAAGTTTTAAAGCCAGAGTGTTCGCCAACGCCATATGACCGTCGAGCCGCATTATGAAAACGGGATTGTCGGGCGTAACTGCATCAATTAATTCTTTGGTCGGCAAATTCGCGGGCGACCAATTTTCGTGGTCCCACACGCCGCCCGTAATCCAGCGTCCTTTCGGAAGTTTGGCGGCGAAATTTTTAATTCGCAATGTGAATTCCTGCGGCGATTTCGCGTCGCGCAGATCCACGCTCGATAACTGCAATCCGCCGTCGAGAAAATGAACGTGCGAATCGTTAAAGCCCGGCAGAACGAGCTTGCCTTTCGCATCTAAAATGCGCGTATTTGCGCCGGAGAGCGCACGAACGTCTTTGTTTGTGCCGACGGAGATGATTCGATTGCCCATTACGGCGACGGCTTCCGCGTTGGGCTTTGAAGCGTCCATTGTCCGCACGTTGGCGTTGACGATTATCAAATCAGCCGCTAAATTTTGCGCGTCCACCATCGTCGTAAAAGTTAAACAGAGAAATAATGACAGAATGAAAACTTCGGCAATCTTTTTCATAGAAAAATTCTTCGTATAAAGTGTATTCTTAAAAACGTCAGGCAGATTATATCAATGAAAGAAACACATATCCAAACACTCGGCATTTCTCTCACAACGTTTTATATAATTTTTATCGCGTGGCTGTATTTGGTTGAGCCGAAATCGCTGGAAGAACTTCCGACAAAGGCGCAAACGACCATCGAAAATGTTACGACGAAAACACAAGTCGCTATCGGAACTTACGAAGTTGACCAAGCAAAGTTTAACGAAGGCTTAAAAGCATTTCGCGCGGACAATTTTATCGTCGCGCGTGATAATTTTGAAAAAGCCGACACCGAAAAGCGTGATGCGAAAACGCAATTTTACATCGCATACGGCTTTTATCGACAAGGCTTTGGCAAAATTTCCAACGATGACGCGCTTTTCAAACAAGGCTTGGAACAAATAAATCGCGTCATTGCGCTCGATAAAAATTTCAAATCCGACGATGCTAACTTGCAAATAAAAACGCCTGTCGAACTGAAAAATGAATTTGAAGAAGGCTTGAAGGTTACGGCAAGCGATTTTAATCCGTTGAAAGTTTTGCGCGAAAGAAAGTAGAAAAGGAAAATGGAAAAAGGTGAAAGGCAAAAAGAAAAAACAGTTTCGCTGCAGTCAGGCGACACAGAGGTTAAAGATTTGTCTTTTGTTGACGGTGAACTGTTAGAAATTCCAATTGAGGAAAAATTGACTGCGAAAAAACATACGGAAATCTCTAGCAAAATTGAAACACCAAAAACAAAGAACGAAAATCAACGGCAAAAATCTTGTTTGCAATATATCTTTTTGCCATTGATTTTCTTAACCGTCGCGCTTCTGGGCGGTTTGCGTATCAGCCAGACGGACGGCGCATTTGTTTTCTTGAAGCCGCCGCTGGTGTGTTTGATTTTTGCGACGATTCTGCTTGTTCTTTTCTTTCGCTCCAATTTAATTAAACTCGACGGTTGGTTTTCGGAAAATTTTTCGATTTTAAAAAACGTCGCCAACGCAACGATTCTAGTTTCATTGTTTGCCGCTTCGACGCAAGTTTTTAACGCACTTCTGCCCGAACGAGGTTTGCCGTTTTGGACTTTCGCCTTTTGTTTTTTCTGGACGCTTTGGAATAATTTGTTCGCCGAATTCGATACAAAGCGCCTGCTCCAAAGTTTGGGTGGTTTATTCGGGCTGGCGTTTGTCGTAAAGTATTTGTTTTTAGCCGGTTTGACCGCGCCGGCCAATAACAATTGGATACAGGGAATCTTTGAAAACCCGGCGCAGGAAGCGTTTACATGGCTTTTGGATTTGCCGAAGTTTGCGCCTGCGACCGGTTATATTCAATTTTTCACGCTTGTTTTTTATTTGATTGGATTGTTTTTATTGAAACCGGAAGCGAGTGAATAGTGAGTAGTGAAAAAGTATTTTGGCTGTCAAGGAACGCCAGCATCTTGCTGGCAAACGCCGCGCGAGCGGCGTAAAAGGCGCGTGAATCAAACGTCTTTGAACGCTTGCGCATTCAGTGCCAGCAAGATGCTGGCGTTCCCTTTTTCACTTCTTATATTTCATCTTCCAAAATTTCTTCCGAAACGATTTCATAAAGATTAGCGGCATCGCTGCGGGAAACTTGCTTTTTGTCGGGAACTTGCAGAACTTTAACCTTTGTCAGCCGATTGTGTTTTTTTATTTCAATTTCGTCATCGGGTTTAACTTCACGCGAAGATTTCGCCGTCAAATCATTTACTTTCACCATTCCCGCATCGCAGAATTTTTGCGCCAAACTGCGGCGGATAATTAAACGGCTGGCTTTTAAGAATAAATCGAGACGCATGCTTTGAATGGATAACGGAAAATGGATAATGGATAATAAAAACATTCGTTAGCCGAATACATATTTACCACTATTCATTTTCCATTATCCATTATCCATTATTCACTACTTTTCGCTTTTCTTAACTTCCGTTTTTCTATCATCGGCGAAAAGAATTGGCGAAACCATCGGGCGATAGTTTTCGCTGATTTTGATATACGCATCTTCTCGCAGAGTCGTCATATATTTTTTGCGTTCATTGGGAAGTTTTTCAAAAGCCATCGCTTTTCGCACCTCGGTTTCGTCGAAAAACGATTCGCTGCTGGCATTTGTTCTCGCGTCCACGCGCAAAATCTCGATGCCTTCCGTCATTTCAATCAACTCCGTGATGCCGCCGACTTTGACGTTCTTCAACGGCTCGGCAAACACCTTATCTAAATCTTTAACATTCAGAGTGCCGGCTTTACCTTTGTTCTCTTTAACGTTCGGTCGGTCAGAATTCTCGACAGCGAGCGCGGCAAAATCTCCACCGCTTCGCAATTCAACGAGCAGGGATTTGGCTTTTTCGCGCACTGCCGCTTCGACGCGTCCGGCGAAACTTAAAAAAATTTCGCTGATGCTAATGGTTTCAGGTTTGGTAAATTTCGCTTTATTCGCCTCGTAATAACTTTTTACTTCTTTCGGTGTCAAACCGAAATAAACTTTCGAGTCAACTTCGCGCTGCAGAACAATATCTTTGGTAATTTGCTTGCGCCAAACTTCACGGACTCCCTGTGGTTCAACGCCGCTCGCTTCCATCGCTTTATACAGCGCGTCGAGCGATTTGATGTTCTGCTGTTTCATAATTTCGAGAAATCGCCCGTTAATCTGCGCTTCGACATCGGCTTCAACACCGTTGAGTTCTTTGCCTTTCTGCAAAATAAGTTCTTCGTTGATAAGACTGGCGATGAGTTCGCCTTGTTTGCCTTCGATTTCGGCTTTCGCCTGTTCGGGCGTTTTGCCTTCTTTGACGAAAGAATCAACTGCTTCTTTCATTTCGCGCTTGATTTGCGAGAGCGTAACCACGCTCTCGTTGACCTGCGCGACAACTTCATCAACGACTTTTGCTTCGCTTTCTTGGGCGAAAGCCGCCGCGTTTGCAACGACTAAAATTGCAATTATAAAAATTGCGGAGTTGATATATTTCACTGTTTTACTCCTTTAAATAAAAAACTTGAATGGAAATCTTAAACTTCAATGAATGGTTTGTGCAACTTCCCGTATTTGATGCGCGAAAAAGTATTTGCGTTTGTTCGGTTTTAAATCGGGAAAAAAACCAATTCACACTTTTAAATTACTAACAGTTTAGTTCAGAATTCAAGATTCAGGATTAAAGACTTTAATTTTGAATCTTAATTTTTTAATCTTGAATTATTAGCCAACCTCGAAAATCATTTTCGCCGTCGAAAACCATTGCGCTTTCAACTACAAAACACGGCACTTCAAATTTTAAATCTCTTAATTTAACAGCGTCTTTCGCGGTTGTAAGCAAGGCTTTCGCGCCTGATTGGTCGGCTTGCGCGACGAGTTTTTCGATGTCTTTTTGCGTGTAAGAGTGATGATCGAGAAATTTTTGCGTCGAAACTAACTCAAACTTTTCCTGCCGTAATTGTTCAAAAAAATTATTCGGATTGCCCAACGCACAGAAGGCAAAAACTTTTGTTTCCAATTTTTTGTCTTTTGTCATTTCTTGTTTTTCAGAACTTTGCGCGCTTTGCGCTTTGGCGGAAAATTCTTCCAATTTAACTAAATCCGATATTTTGTTTTCCGCAACAAAAATTTGACAAGTTCGGTTATATTTTGAGATTTGAGATTTGAGACTTGAAACGTCTTTCGTTAAATTTGCGCGCGTAATAACAATCGCATCGGCGCGTTTCAGATTCTCAAGCGGTTCGCGCAAAATTCCCGACGGCAAAGTTTTTTCGTTGCCGAACGGATTTGTCGCGTCAATGCACACAACGTCTAAATCGCGTCTGACTTTGCGGTGTTGGAAAGCGTCATCAAGAACAAAGCACGTAATTCCGAATCGTTCCCGCGCCCAATTTCCTGCTGAAACGCGGTTTGCGTCAGCAATAACAATCGCTTTTCCCGCAAGTTTCTGGGCAAGCTCAAACGGTTCATCACCCGCTTGCCCGACATCGGTCAAAATCTTTTCGCCGTCGGAAACCAGAACTCTTTTTTTTGGATTTTCGCGCCCGTAACCGCGTGTCAGAATGCAGACTTTCTCGCCTTTTTTTGCTAAAATTTCCGCGACTAATGCAACGAGCGGCGTTTTTCCCGTTCCGCCGACCGTGATGTTTCCGATGCTGACGGTCAAAACTCCTAGCGAGTACGATTTGAAAACGTTTTTTTCATAAAGCGAATTTCGCGCTCGCGTGATTACACCGTAAAGCCAACTGAACATAGTGATAAATGGTCATCAATATCTTAAATATCGAGAAAGTTTTGTAAGAGTTTTTTGCCCGCGCTCGTTAAAATTGATTCGGGATGAAACTGAACGCCTTCGATTTTAAAAGTTTTATGACGCATCGCCATAATCAAACCGTCCGGCGAGGTGGCAGAGATTTCCAGACAATCGGGCAGAGATTCGCGCTCGACTATCAGCGAATGATAACGTCCGGCTTGAAAATTATTTTCTAAATCCTTAAAAAGCGTTTGTCCGTCGTGCTGAATTTCGACGGGTTTTCCGTGAACCGGCACTGGCGCACGAACAACTTTCCCGCCGAACGCTTGTCCGATTGCTTGATGTCCAAGACAAACTCCCAAAATCGGAACTTTACCGGCAAATGCTTCTAAAACTTCGAGCGACACGCCCGCATCATCCGGCGTTCCCGGTCCGGGCGAGATTAAAATTCTCTCGGGCTTTATTTCGCTTTCGATTTCTTCAAGCGCAACTTCGTCGTTGCGCCGAACAATCATCTCCGCGCCGAGTTCGCCCAAATATTGCACGAGGTTATAAGTAAAAGAATCGTAATTGTCTATAATAAGAAGCATATTCAAAATTTAAGATTCAGGCTTCAAAACTGATGATTAAAACCGGAGTTCACAATTTAATATCAAACAGTTATAATCAAACTTGTCCAAGTTCGCATTCGATACTTGGACTTTAAAATTTTAAATTATCTGATTTTTGCATTTATAAAGATTATAGTAAATCTTAAATTTTGAATCCTGAATTATGAGCAAACGCGATTACTACGAAATTCTAAGCATCGGCAAAACCGCGACGGAAACTGAGATAAAAGCCGCTTACCGCAAACTTGCGATTCAACATCACCCGGATAAAAATCCGGACGACCACACGGCGGAAGAAAAATTTAAAGAAGCGGCGGAAGCCTATTCCGTTTTGTCCGACCCGCAGAAACGCGCGGCTTACGACCGTTTCGGACATCAAGGCGTTGGCGCGGGTGCGGGCGGCGCGGGCTTTAATCCGGGTTTTTCCAATATCGAAGATATTTTCGATTTATTCGGTTTCGGCGATATGTTCGGCGGACAAAGCGGCGGCAACTCGCGCCGCACGGCGGCACAGCGCGGCGCGGATTTACGCTACGATTTGGAAATTTCGCTTGAAGAAGCCGCGCTCGGCAAAGAAGAAAAATTACGCATTCCGCGACTTGAAACGTGCGAAGTCTGCAACGGCAAAGGCACGGAAAAGGGAACCGAGCCGCAAACTTGCCCCACTTGCAGCGGCAGCGGACAGACGCGTTATCAGCAAGGTTTTTTCTCGGTCATGCGGACTTGTCCGACTTGCTCCGGTCGCGGACAAATTATCAAAAATCCGTGCAAAAAATGTCGCGGCGCGGGACGCATCGAAAAAGAGAAAACTCTGGAAGTGAAAATTCCGGCAGGTGTCGAAACTGGTTCGCGCCTTCGAATAAACGGCGAAGGCGAAGCGGGCGCGCAAGGCGGCGGTTCAGGTGATTTGTTCGTCGTCATTCACGTCAAAGAGCACGAAATTTTTGAACGGCAAGGCGCAAATCTCTATTCAGCCGCGCCCATTACCTTCGCGCAAGCCGCGCTCGGGGCGGAGATAAAAGTTAAAACGCTCGACGGCGAAGAAGATTTAAAAATTCCGTCGGGAACGCAGACGGGAACAGTTTTTCGCATTAAATCAAAAGGAATGCCCGCCATTGGCGGACGCGGGCGCGGCGATATGTTCGTCGCCGTAACTTTGATAACACCGAAAACTTTGACCAAAGAACAGCGCAAGCTGCTCGAACAACTCGCCGAAGTTGAAGATATGGATTTTCAGGACGAATCCTTTATGGATAAGGTGCGGAACATTTTTGGTTAACGATTGAGTTGACGTGGGCAAAAACCGCCACGCGCAAGCTGAAAGATAAAAGACGACGTGATAAAAAGTCGCTGTTTTTGCCTCACGTCCAATGATTTGTTCGGCGTGTCTTGTCAAACGATGCTCTTTTCTAATAATGAGATTACGGCTCGGATTGTTTCCTCTAGCTTTTCAGATTTCAATTCTCCAATTTGCTTCGTCATTATTCCCGCGTTCGCCGTGAAAAGTTTTCCCGAACGCGCATAGCTGGTTTTCCTCAATAAGCCGCTTGTTAAGTCGGCGGTTGTGATTTCAACAGCTTTTGGATCGGTGTAAGGCTGACTTGTAACTTAACACAAAATCCAATCATTCCGTCCGGTGTCTGCCAATACGACTGCCGGACGCAATTTTGAGCGCGACAAATCGGAAAACGGAAAGCGCACCAAAACTACTGTTCCGACTGAAGGTATGACCATGCTTCGTCCTCCTCCGGTCTATCCCAATCTTCGGCTAAAGCAGCTTCGCTCAAAAGCGCGGTTTCGGAAATGGCAACGGTTGGTTTTTCTTCAAGAATAGTCACCAACGCACGGCGGACTTGCGGTAGGCGCACATTTTGTAAAAGCTGAACTTTTCCTTGCTCGTCAATAACAGCTTCGATAGTTTGAATCATAACTCTAAATTCCTCTGTCTAAATTTTGCTTGGATTTGAAGAAAAGAGCAAGGCTTAAATTACTGCTATCAAAGACCAAGTTTCGGATTAACCACGAAACGCCGAACGGCGGAGGTGACGTGGGGCGAAACCGAATTCACGCAAGCAACAGGTAAAAAGACAACGTGATAAGAAAGTCGCTGTTTCGCCCTCACGTCCATTGAATTGTTATACCGCCCGTAAATAGAAGGAAAAATCGCGCTTCAATTTATTCAACACGAACAAGTAAGTTAGCTTCATACGATTCTAGTTCTTCATCAGCAGCAGATACCGCTGCAATAACTTTATAAAGTCCCGGAATTTCTGGTGACAAAAAGTTAAATGTAAGCTGATGAACAGCGTGCGGAGAATACTCTTGCGTTTGAGTATAAAGTTCCTTTTCGTAATCATTAGAATCCGTGATTTTCGCTGTAAGCGTAAATGTGCCTCCTCCTGATTGCGAATGACTAAACCAAATCTCGCCGTTGGTTATTTCGTTGGGAGTAGTAGTATTTGGAATAATTGTAAGTTTAATATGTGCATTGTTGGGATTTTTCATTTCTTTTTAAACCTTTTTAGGACTTTCATTTATCAATGGTTCGGACAGAATTACGTTGAAATGACCGCGTAATTCCGCAAGTTTTCATATTGCTCGTGATTTTTTATTAAAGTAGAGTCTAAATCTAACTTTGAAATAAATAGACATTATTGGAAATAATATATTTCTTCAAAGTTCGTTAAATCAATTGTTTGAAGTGGCTGGCGGAAGGTTACTCGCAAATTGTGTAACCCACACGCGATTTCCATCACCACATCTGAAATCTTC
>MWVV01000972.1_pt1 | contig 10272 bp, 9 predicted proteins | sample 1047281 | NCBI WGS metagenome assembly MWVV01 (sample SAMN06349986, study PRJNA376086) | soil metagenome | isolation source: PT-2 sample Antarctic (ecotone) soil | place: Antarctica | collected 2015-01-13 | reverse complement strand
CCGTTATGACAATCCGCCGGATTTTGTATCGCCCTTTACCGCTCCGCCTTTCGACGGGCAAAATGCGCCGGCTGCGTTTCATACGGCGAAGCTCGCCGACATGAATCAATCGAGTTCGCGCAAGGTTGAAAAGATTGGTTTGCCGGAAAATATCCTGACGGCGCTGCCGTATATTCCTTTTTATATCGGCTTGATTGCGGGAGTTTTAATTCTTTTCTTCGTTCCGAAAAGCGAAACGAAAGTCAGATTCCACGCTGCCCAAGGGCTTGCGGCGCATCTGGCGATTTTCATTATCACATCTATTTTAAGCGGCGTCGGGCATATTACGGATTTGGCGGATTTGGGCAACGTGGTTTTTCAAACCGTCACGACGATTATGCTTATTCTGTTTGCGTTAAAAGCGTGGCGCGGAAAACCTGTGCATATCGAATCGGTTGACGATTTGACCGAATGGCTCGAAGAAAAAATCAAACCGCGCCAGTAGAATTGCAAAATTAAATTTACAAAATGTCTTCACTTGCCTGGTTGATAATTATTTTCTTGGTACTCTGTTTTTTGGTTTTGCTGGTATATATTTTGGTTGTCAAGGCATATTACTGGGGCGACAAAACGAAGCCGCCGCAGAAAAAGGAAAAACGGATACGGAAAAACGAAGAATAAAATTATTCCGTATCCGTTTTTAATTGTTTATCTTCCCGTTAATCCGGCAATCCCGATGATTATAAAGTAAGAAATTGCGGCTATCAGCGCCGCCATCGGAATCGTCAAAATCCAAGCCCAGACGATTCTGCCCGCCACGCCCCATTTGACTGCGGAAAAGCGTTTTGCCGAGCCGACGCCGACGATTGCGCCGGTAATGGTGTGCGTGGTGGAAACAGGAATTCCGAAAAAAGTGTTCGCGGCGAGCGTTAACGCGCCGGCTGTTTCGGCACAAAAACCGCCGACGGGCTGGAGTTTTGAAATTTTTGAACCCATTGTTTTAACGATTCGCCAGCCGCCGGAAAGCGTTCCCAAACCGATTGCCGCGTGTGCCGCCAACACGACCCAGAGCGGAATGTCGGGAAGTTTGCCGTCCGCCTTAGACGCCAAAAAACCGCCCGAAACGAGAACGACGGTAATAATCCCCATCGTTTTCTGCGCGTCGTTGCCGCCGTGTCCGAGCGAGAAGGCAGCGGCGGAAAAAAGCTGTCCGACGCGAAAGCCTTTATCAATCTTTGAAACCGAAGTGCGGCGGAAAATCCAGTAGACCGCCACCATCAAAATAAAGCCGAGCGTCGCTCCGATAAGCGGCGAAAGCACAATAAACGAAATTACTTTTATCCAGCCTTTAGCGATTAAAACGGTGGAAGCGCCTGTTAAACCGAAATGTCCGATATACGAAGCAACTGCCGCGCCCGCATAACCACCGAAGAGAGCATGCGAACTGGAAGACGGAAGACCGAGATACCAGGTCAGCAAATTCCAGATAATCGCGCCAACCAAACCCGCGAGCAGAACATATAGCTGTGATTCCGCCGGAATTTTAGCGATGTCAACCAAATCGCCGCCGATAGTTTTGGCAACCGCAGTTCCGAATACGATAAACGCGACGAAATTAAAAAAAGCCGCCATTGCCACTGCTGCGCCCGGCGATAAAACGCGCGTCGAAACGACGGTTGCGATTGAATTCGCCGCGTCGTGAAAACCGTTCGTATAGTCGAAAACGAGCGCAATTAAGATGATGAAAATAACCAGCGCGGTTGATGCTTCCATAATTTTAGCGGTAATTGGTCAATAAATAATGGTTAGTTGTTGGTAATTAATAAAAGAATTTTATCTTTCACTATTTACTATTCACTATCATAACTACGCTAGTTGAAGCTATGCACTTTCAGTGCAAGACTTTAGTTTGCTTTCTTTTCCTAATCTGAAAAGAATAATCAAGCAAATTTCATTTGCGTTCGATTCTTAAAACCTATGCACTGGAAGTGCATAGTGGTTTAGTTTTCACTAATTTATGTGTGTTTGATAACGATGCTTTCGATGATATTGGCGACCGATTCGCAGCGGTCGGTGGCGTTTTCCAGGATTTCGTAAAGTTCCTTTAATTTGATTAGCATTACCGGGTCGGTCGCGCCGCGAAACAATTCGCCGGTGGCGCGGAAATAAATGTCGTCGGCTTCATTTTCGAGCCGGTGAATTTCCACAATATGCTGGTTCATTCCGTTCGGTTTTTCGAGCAGTGAAACGGCTGAATGCAGCTCGATTGCTAAGCCCTGGATGACTTTAGCAAAACTTCTGGCGTGGTCATTGATTTCTCGGACGTCATACATCACGATGGCGCGCGCGGCGGCGTCAATGTAATCAATCACATCGTCGAGCGCGACCGAAAGCGTAAAAATATCTTCGCGGTCAAAAGGGGTGATAAAAGATTTGTTTAATTTAACGCTCAAGTTATGCGTTACTTCGTCGCAGGCGTGTTCGACGTCTTTAATCTGTTTGACATAAGACTCGAAATTTTCGCCCGTGTCCTGCATCATTTCGACTAAAACGTTGGAAGCCTCTTGAATTTTGCCGGTCATCTGCGAAAAGAGCGAGAAATACTCGTTTTCCTTCGGCAGAATATTGAAAAATGCCATCTTTTACGGTCTCCTGTCTGGCGTTTAAAAAGAAATTTCAATATAGCCAAACGAAACGCCCTTGTCTATTTTGAAAAAGTCCTTGTTAACAGAAATGTAACATCTACACGAATTCCGGCACGCGGCATTCCAAATCGAATGGCAAACTTTCCTTTTATTTGTTCATCTGAAAATCACTTGCGGTTCTTCGTATTGATAAAGAACCCGATTTTGAATAAAGTATTTTTTAGCTAAGTTTGAATGAAAAAATGATTTGGGGGAAAAATGAAAAATCCGGCTTTGAATAATTACGGTAAAAATTTAACGGCTGTGGCGCTGGTCTGGGCAGTCGCGGTGATGATGCCGCTTTTGGCATTCGGGCAAACGCGCATTGCGATGCCGAAAAATAAATACAGCGTTCAGCAGGATGTAAAATTGGGACGCGACGCTGCCCGTCAAGTCGAGCAGCAAATGCCAATCTTAAACGACTACGAAGCGACGCGCTATGTTGAGGAAGTAGGTCGCCGCTTGGTTAACGCAATTCCGGCGGAATTCCAGCATCCCGAATTTCAGTATTCGTTCAAAATCGTCAACGCGCGCGAAATCAATGCTTTTGCGTTGCCCGGCGGACCAATGTATGTCAATCGCGGAATGATTGAAGCTGCCAAAAACGAAGGCGAAATGGCTGGCGTGATGGCGCACGAATTAAGCCACGTTGCGTTGCGGCACGGAACGGCGCAGGCAACCGAACAAGGGAAGGCTAAAAATCAACTCGGAACAATCGGCTTGATTTTGGGCGGCGCGATTTTAGGCGGGCAACAAGGCGCGCAATTGGGAGCAATCGGCGCGCAGGCGATAATGACCAAATACAGCCGCGCATACGAAACGCAAGCCGATACGCTCGGCGCGCAAATTATGGCAAAAGCCGGTTACGACCCGCGCGATTTGGCGAATATGTTTAAAACAATTGAGCGTCAAAGCGGCGGCGCAAGCGGACCGGAATGGCTCAGCAGTCACCCGGATCCGGGCAATCGCTACGCCAATATTGACCGCGAAGCGCAAATGCTGCGCGTTTCCGGCGAGCCGATAAAAATAACCCAAGAGTTTATCCGCACCAAACGTCGGCTGCAAGGTCTGTCGCCCGCGCCGACAATGGAAGAAATCGCGCGTAACGGTCAAAGACAAGGCGGCAGCAACGGCGGCGGAAATCCGACGGCGGGCGGTAGATACGAAAGCCGCATCGAACTTCCTTCCTCGCGTATGCAGAGCTACAATTTAGGTATTGCGACCATCAGCGCGCCCGATAACTGGCAGACGTTTGGGCAGTCGAACACGGAAATCTGGCTCGCTCCGCAGGGCGCTTTCGGCGACAGTGGTATTACGCACGGCGCGCTCATCGGCATCCAGCACGGCGGCAACGGAACTTTGCAGCAGGAAACCCAAAGCTATATTCAGGGCATCCTGCAGAGCAATAATTATTTGCAGGCGCAAACCCAATACGCGCGTACGGTTATCGGCGGCAGAAACGGCTTAGGGGTTATGCTGGCAGGAACTTCGCCCGTGACCGGCAATACCGAAGTTGACACGATTTATACTACGCAGCTTAGCAACGGCGATTTGTTTTACGTCGTAACGGTGGCGCCGCAAAACGAAGCCTCAAATTATAATTACGCTTTTCGTAATATGATTCGTTCGATTCGTATAAACGACAGGTAATTTGAATTGAATAAAAGTAAAACAGGCGACCGAAGATTTCAAAGTTTTTCTGTCGCCTGTTTTATTTTTCCTTAACAAATACGCTTCGATAAATCAGCAAATTTTTTTCTTCGACTGCCTGCTCGCGTTCGGTTTTTACGGGAAACGGATTTTCTGTCAGCGCCATTTCGTAAAAATTTTTATTTCCTCTGAAAAGCGCAAACATTTCCACTGCTAAAAACTCGACATCCGTTTGGACAAAAACCTTTCCCGTCGCGCTTAAGTGTCGGGAAACTGTTTCGACGAGTTCTTCATTGACCATCCGCCGTTTGGCGTGTTTCTTTTTATACCACGGGTCTGGAAATTGAATCGTGACCGTTTCCAAAAGATTTACGGGCAACCTTTCGAGCAGACTGCCCAAAGCGAGCGATGCGTTGACAAATTCATAATGCAGATTGATTAAATTTTTCTCTCTTGCAATTCGATTTGCTTCTTCGACCAGAGGCTCGCGGATTTCGACGCCGAGAAAGTTTTGATGCGGCTTAATCTCAGCCGTTTTCAGCAAAAACCGCCCGCGCGCCGAACCAATGTCCAGATGCAGAGGCAAATTCGGATTAGCGAAAACCTGTTCAATTTCCAAAGGCTTCGGCGTGAATCGAAAATACGGCGCAAGTGGATTGACGTGCTGGTGAATGCGGACTCTTGGCATATTGCGGCAAAAATCTAAACCACTCTAAAAATCAACAAAACGCTGAAAGCGCAAACGGCGATAAAAATGCCGAGCGAAAACAATCCGGCAATCTGCGCGGTGTTTCCGCTCGCGCGCGGGTCTCTGTGCAAATCTTTCGGAATCTGAACGAAACCGTAAATCGCGCCCGTAATTAAACCGCCGAGATGACCAAAATTGTCCACCGTTTGGTTGAGAAAAATGCCGTAGAGCGCGATAAATCCGATGTTAAACAGCATATTCTTGAGAAAAGCATTTGAGAGAAGTTTGCGGCGCAGGAAACCGTAAACTGCCAGATAGCCCAAAAATCCGACTATGCCGCCCGACGCGCCGACTGAAACGCCTTCCGGCAAAAAGATAAGACTTAAAACATTTCCGCCAAATGCCGACAGCAGAAAAACGATTACCAGATGGGCGCGACTGGAAAGCGTTTCGATGAGCTTTCCGAGAACGTAAAGCGCGTAGCAATTTAATAAAAGATGAAGCAACCCGCCGTGCAGCGCCGCGCCGGTCAAAATTCTCCAATACTCGCCGCCTGCAAAAGCCGGTTTAAGAAATCCGGCGCGCAAAATTGATTTATCGCCGCCGAGCAGAATCGAATTTGCGCCGTCAACCGCAAATTGACACAGCGAAACGGCAATCAAAGACGCGATTAGGATGATTGAATAAACCGGAAAAACCGCTTGCGCGCGCCGAATATCTTCTTCCTGTTCGATAGGCGTTTCTGCTTGTTCAGATTCCTTTTCGTATTGCAAAGACATCGTAAATATATCGTAAATATGTGGATGAGAGATAAGACTTGAGGATGAAATAAAGAATAAAACTTTCACGTTTCATCCCTCACATTTCATCCCTACATAGCCAGCCCGCCGTCGGCTTGGATGACTTGTCCGGTGATGTAGCACGCCGCGTCAGACAGCATAAAACAGGCGATTTCCGCAACTTCCTGCGTTTGACCATAGCGCCCTAAAGGAATCATTTCAATCAGTTTTGCCTGATATTCGTCCGTTAGCTGTCCGCTCATATCCGTTTCGATTAAACCCAAAGCCAGCGCGTTGACCGTTACCTTTCGGCTGGCGACTTCTTTTGCCAAAGCCTTTGTCAAGCCAATCATACCGGCTTTCGACGCCGAATAATTCGTCTGACCCTGCATCCCGACGACGCCCGAAATTGAAGAGATATTCAGAATCGCGCCGCCCGCTTCGTTTTTCATCATAAAACGCAAAACGGCTTTCGAGAAATTCCACGCGCCTTTCAAATTCGTGTCAATCACCGCATCCCAATCGTCTTCCTTCATTCGCAGAATCAAAGTGTCGCGCGTGATTCCGGCGTTGTTGACAAGAAAATCAATCGTTCCGAGCGCTTCTTTTGCCTGCTTGCAAAATTCGGCGGAGCTTTCCGTATTCGCTACATCGCATTGTCGGGAAAAGACTTTGACGCCCAAATCTTCAATTTCCGCTTTTAACTTTTCGGCTTCGTCGGCGCTTTTTGAATAATTAAAAGCGACATTCGCACCGCGTTTTGCCAATTCCAATCCTATTGCCCGCCCGATGCCGCGCGTCGCGCCCGTGACGATTGCCGATTTTCCAGTAAATTGTTTTTCGCTCAATTTTCTCTCCTTCAAATTATTTAAGAGTGGTGCTTTCAGGATTAACCGGATTTAATAGTCAGGTTGCAGCGGTGAAATAAAGATTAACTCAAAATTTTTTAAGCAAAAAGATAAAAAATTCCCAGCAAAAATAACAGTATCCCGCCAATCCCAATCACCATTATCTTAAAACTATACAGAACGTTTATAAAACTAAAATCCTTTTCCAGCCAACTACCTACTATGTGATGCGCGGCGGTCAGGATTGCCAGAAATCCGATATAAGCCAGATTAATTCCGACCTGTCGGGGACTTTTGAAAACTTCGTGCAACACCGTATCTAATGCTTTCTGCCATAAAACTCCGTACAATACCAAGCCGACTAAACCGACGATTAAGATATTTGTCAGCAGCGATTGGATTATGCCTGTTTGCAGATATATCCGCGCAAGTCCCTGCGGCTGATTGTTGGTAATTGCCCTGACATATTCAATGATTTCAGAAACGCCCGAACTTAATAAAACCGAGCCGATAAGCAGCGCGCCGAGTGCCAGACTCCATGAATACCCTTTTGCGCCGAGAGATAAACAAAGCAGTCCTATTATTATCAAAACAACTTTTTTATAATTAATCGCGGATTGTTTTTCCATTTTCTACTTCCTTAAAGGTTCAGGGATTTCAGGTATTTCTTAAAATCCGCCGCCAAATCTTTGTGCTTGAGCGCAAATTCGACCGTCGCAATCAAAAAACCGAGTTTGTCGCCCGCGTCGTGGCGTGTGCCTTCGAGTTTGACGGCATAAAAGGGAAAACCATCATTTAATAAAATACGCACCGCGTCGGCTACTTGAATTTCACCGCCAGCGCCCGGCTCGGTTTTTTCGAGCGCCGCGAAAATCTCCGGCGTGAAAATGTAACGTCCGACGATTGCCATATCAGAAGGCGCATCCTCAAACTTCGGTTTTTCGACGACATCGCGGATTTTGAAAACGCCCGGCTCGACTTCCGTTTCCGCGTCCATCACGCCGAAACGCGAAATCGCTTCGCCTGCTACCTGCATCGTCGCAATGACGGGGGCGTCGTATTTTTCATAAACGTCAATTAATTGCTGCAAAGCGGGCTTTTCCGCATCAACCACGTCATCCGGCAAAAGCACCGCAAAAGGCTCATTGCCCGCAAAATCTTTCGCCTGATAAATCGCGTGTCCCAGTCCGAGCGCCTGTTTCTGGCGCGTATAAGTAATTTGAGCAAGTTCGGAAACGGCGCGCACCAGTTCAAACATTTCGGTTTTGCCGCGCTCTTTTAAGACCTGTTCGAGTTCAAACGAAATGTCGAAATGGTCTTCAATCGCGCTTTTATCGCGCCCGGTAACGATTAAAATTGATTCAACTCCGCACGCAACGGCTTCTTCGACTCCGTATTGAATTAGGGGTTTATCAACGAGCGGCAGCATTTCTTTCGGAGAAGATTTTGTCGCGGGCAGAAATCTCGTCCCCAAACCTGCGGCTGGAAAAACCGCTTTGCGAATTTTTTTTGTCATATTAAATGCCAAATCGTTTAATGGAAAAGTTTAATTTTGACATATCTTCTGCTTGGCAAACAAACGTCCAAAAACAAACCTTAGCTTTTAATCAAAAACAGTAAGCGATTACCGCTTCCGCCGCATATTCTGATTTTACCGATGGTTAAAACTTTTCGCAGTGGTGTAGAATGTGATTTTATTTTACGCAGGGGATTTGTGAAATGCTTGACATTAATTTTGTCAGAGAAAATTTAGAAACGGTAAAAACGGCTTTGCGGAATCGTAACTTTCCGCCGGAAAGTCTGGATAAATTCGTCCAACTTGACGTAGAGCGCCGCCGCGTGATTGCCGAATCCGATTCGATAAACGGGCAGCTCAATGCTGCAAGCCGCGAAATCGGTGCGCTTATCCAAGCCGGAAAAAAGGCAGAAGCCGAATCGAAAAAAGCGGAAGTCGCTGGATTAAAGGAAAGGCAAAGCGAGCTTGAAAAACTGCGCGAAGAAGCCGAAAACGCGATGCGAGAGCTTTTGTCGCATTTGCCGAACGTTCCGCACGAATCCGTTCCCATCGGGGCGGACAAAACGGCAAATGTCGAAGTCCGCCGTTGGGGAACGCCGCGTGAATTTGATTTCGAGCCGCAAGACCATGTCGATTTAGGAGAAAAACTCGGCATTTTAGATTTGGAACGGGCGACGAAAATTGCAGGTTCGCGCTTTGCGATATTAAACGGCGCGGGGGCGCGGCTTGAGCGTGCTTTAATCAATTTTATGCTCGATGTTCACACCACAGAACACGGTTATATGGAAACCTTACCGCCGTTTCTGGTCAATAGAAACGCGCTTTTCGGCACAAACCAACTACCGAAATTTGAAGCAGACCTATTTCACATAAAAGACGAGCGCGGCTTTGCCTTGATTCCGACGGCGGAAGTCCCCGTAACGAATTATCATGCAGGAGAAATTTTAGGCGCGGGCGAATTGCAAAAGTATTTCGCCGCATATACGCCTTGTTTTCGCTCGGAAGCGGGAAGTTACGGGCGCGATACGCGCGGGCTGATTCGCCAGCATCAATTTGAAAAAGTCGAGCTGGTAAAATTAACCCTGCCGGAAAATTCCGAAGCCGAACATGAAAAATTAACTGAAAATGCCGAACGCATTTTGCAGCTTTTGGGATTGCCGTATCGCACCGTAATTTTATCAACCGGCGATATGGGTTTCGGCGCTGTAAAAACTTACGACATCGAAGTCTGGCTGCCCTCGCAGAAAACTTTCCGCGAAATTTCGAGCTGTTCAAACTGCGGAGATTTTCAGGCGCGGCGAATGAATCTGCGTTTTAAGCGTTCCGGCAACGCGAAAACCGAGTTTGTTCATACGCTCAACGGTTCAGGACTGGCAGTTGGCAGAACGTGGATTGCGATTCTGGAAAATTACCAGCAAGCGGACGGCTCGGTTTCGATTCCCGAAGTTTTGCAGCAATATATGAATGGCTTGGAAAAGATTGTGAAAAACTAAAAGTGAAAAGTGAAAAACTATTGATTTTTCACCTTTCACTAATTCTATTCCTATAAATTTTCTTACGCTTTGGGTGTTTTACCACAATAAAAAACGGCGAGTTTTATACTCGCCGTTAATCTTTCTAAAATAAATTTCAGATAATCTTATCTTCCGACAGTGAATGTCGTAAAGACCGTTCCCGATGGAGCGGAAACTTCAGCGCTTTCCGCAGTTACAAACATACCGAAATCTTTCAAAGCGGTTTCGCCGCGAACTTCGGCTTCGTTTTTAGCGCCTGAGTTAATAAACTGTCCTAACTTTGTATATTGTTTGTCGGGTGAAACCAGCCAAACAATATAACGAGCGCCTTTGGTCGCATTCTGCAAGCCTTGAAAACGCATTTTGATTTGCGTTGAACCGTCTTTGCGCGGTTTGATGTAGGCTTTTCCTTTTAATCCCGCCATACCGGCAGCGTAATTAAATCTTAGTTCGTTGGTTTTGCCGCTGAAACTTGGTATGCCAAGCATCGGAACTTCATAGGTCGAAGTTACGGGCATACTCGTTCCGACTGCTTTGTCAGGAGTGCCGCCCATAGTCGTACTGGTTACCGCCGTCGGTACAACCGCAAAACCACTCGGAACGCTGCTTCGGAA
>MWVV01000971.1_pt1 | contig 10290 bp, 10 predicted proteins | sample 1047281 | NCBI WGS metagenome assembly MWVV01 (sample SAMN06349986, study PRJNA376086) | soil metagenome | isolation source: PT-2 sample Antarctic (ecotone) soil | place: Antarctica | collected 2015-01-13 | reverse complement strand
CGGTGTCGTTAGTGGTCCTTTGAGCGCGACTTTATTTTTTTTAATCGAATCGGTTGCCGCTTCCGGTAGTGTTGTGCCGAGTTTCTCTAACGCATGCGCGCCCAAAATTTGCGTTTCCCATTCAACGGATTAAAAAGATGGGGATACTCGGTAAAGGTCAAGGAAGTTAAAGAACTTGAAAATAATGATCTTATTTTAGCTGCCTTGGATTATGTAGGACTTGCTTTAACAGATAATATGCAAGAAGAAACAATCGTTTTGGACGCTCTTATTAAAGCTCTAAAGAGTGGAAATTACAAAGATTTAGAAGATTCAATGAATGAACAATAATTCAAAAAAAGAATCACTAGATTCAAAAAAAAGGAAATTGAAAAATCGCGTAGCCATTAAGCAAAAATTAATGCTTTTGCTATTGACAAGTTTATTGAAAAACGCCGGCGCGGTGGCAAATACAGCGAGCGTTTACGGCGCATATTTGAAACATCTAAAAAAATCCGCTCAAAAAGAATTAAACATCAGACCCGCGATATTTGAAGTCAACGACAACGAACACGAAGTTTATAACGAAGATGCCAACGAACTAATTAAGCGAATCGAAGGCGACATTTTATATCTCGACCCGCCATATAACGCCAGAGAATACGGCGCGAATTATCACTTGCTAAATACAATCGCTTTATATGACAATTTCGTGCCGCGTGGCAAAACAGGTTTAAGGGAATATGGTCGGTCGCTTTACTGCAAAAAAAGAGAAGTCGGAAAAGTTTTCGGCGAACTAATCAGAGAGGCAAAGTTTAAATATATTTTTTTGAGCTACAACAATGAAGGCTTAATGACTAAAGAAGAAGTTCAAAAAATGATGAAAAAATACGGCAGATATGATTTGATAACAACCGAATATCAGAGATTTAAAGCCGACAAGACGGAAAACAGAAATCATACAGCCCTCGGAACAACCGAATATCTGCATATATTAGAAAAATCTTAATTGAATCTTTTTATCTTTGCTATTGTTGGTTTAAGTTGTAAGTGACTTCTATTGTTATTTGAATTTCCTGATTTGCTAACAACAAAAGTTGCCACATAACCGTTGCGATTGATTCTGATGTTTGTTGCCGGTGATGGGTTAAGATTAGTTAATTTGATTTCGTAACCGGCGAATGAAACAGTTTGCGGTTTTGAATTTGTGTTTAACTCAAAGGTTTTGGCGGCGCTTTTTCCGTTACTGACTTTAATTGTTATTTTAGCGTTGCCTGCCCAAATGCAGTTTGTATCGGTCGGACAGCGCGAGTCTTCGACGAGAGAAACAAATTTTATTGTCAATTTATTTTTGGCAATGGTTTTTTGCTGATTTATTTGGACAGTGAATTTCTGATTTGTTTGCGCTTGCAAAAAACTTCCTGCAACAAGCGTTAAAATAAAAGCTAAAATTGTTTTTCGCATAATTTTTCTTTATCGTTGACCAAAGTTAAATCAAACCGTTTTCGGTTCACATTCTTTGAAGTTCAAACGCCTTTCGACGTTGTAAGAAATAAAAATGACGCGCCTGAAATAATAAAAGGTTAAACAAACTTCGCTACCGGTTTGTTTAACCTTTTCGATATTCGGATTTTACTTTTCAGAATTATATTTCATTGCCCCAATGATAAAATCCTGAACTTGGTTGCTAAATGGCTTTTGCCAATCGGTTTGCCAGTTGGCTTCGTCGGCATACATTCGGTTTAAGCCGGATTGTATTTCCGCGTCGCCTCTCGTAAATTCCTGCACCAGCCCGCTCCAACGCGCCGCCAGTTTTTGTGCTTCCTCGTCGGTCGGCTGTGTGCCGTCGGCAATCGCCGCTTCGATGTCGCGCGTTAGTTCATTCCAATCGCGCGAAATTCTCTCCTGCAATTCCGGCGACCACAAATTTTTGCGTTCTTCGATTTTTGCTTGCGCCGTTTCAGAATAATACTTTTTCGTCCAATCCATATTTTGTTCCATATTTATCACCTCAATTATTTGATTGAAAGATTCCCAATCAATCGCGCCGTTTTGTTTGAACAATTTTTCGGCGCGAGCAATCGCTTCGAGCGCAAGATTTAACCGATTACGCTGCGCTTCGATCACGCGGCGTTGCAGATGCAAAGTTCCGGCTAAATCAAACTCTCGCCGATTGAGAATTTCCTTAATTTGTGTGAGCGAAAAGCCGATGAATTTTAAGGTTAAAATCTGCTGCAAGCGAGCAAATTCACGGTCGCCGTAAAGGCGGAAACCGCTGTTTGTGTAACGGTTCGGCTTGAGCAAACCAAGCCGGTCGTAATGATGAAGCGTCCGCACGGTAACTTTTGCCCGTCGTGCAAACTCGCGTATTTGCCACAAATGTTCCGTTGAATTCATCGGTTTTTCCTTAACACAAAATAAGCCTAGACCATTACCCTGCGTCATACGCAAGCATTTTTTAGTTTTTGTGAAGATTTTTTAATGAGATTTAGGAACGCTATCGTCTTGACGGCGTTCTCGTATTAGACTACGGCGTGAGCCAATCGGTTTCGAGTTCGCCGTTTTCCTTCCAATTGAAAATCGAGCGGCGATTTCCCTTTATGTCCAATTCTAAACAATCAATCGAATCAATTGTTGAAGAAACGACGACAAAATTAGCTTTTCCGGCTTCAGATTCTTCTTTATTCGGAGCGCGGTCAACAATTTCTTCGGGCAAACCGGAAACGGCTTTTTTTGAAATCTGCGAAGGTGCTTCGCCGACATAACAGCGCCGCGAGAAAAATTCCGTCGCCAGCCATTGTTCTTCGTGAAGTTCGTCGTCGCTGTGAATTGTTGCCTTGCCTTTGACGCGGAGTTGGAATTTTTCTTGAGGATGGTAAAAAGCAAAAGAGATGTTCGGATTTGACTGAATCTCTTTAATTTTCGGCGCGCCAAAATGTGTGTGAAAAGCTAAAGCGGGCGGTCTGCGCCAAAAACGACGCAAAACGACAACACGCAAATTCGGCGTGCAGCCGTCGCCGACTGTGCCAAAAACAGGTGTGTGAAACGGGTGTTCGCGTTCTAAAACGCCTAAATCTAAATGCTTCCAAATTTTCTTCAAGATTTCACCGTGTGATTGCGGCTTGTCCCAAATGCTTTCTTTCATTATTTATTTTTACCACAGAGCACAAAGACACAGAGATTTTTAAGAGATAAGTAAAGGCAGGAAATTTTCCCTTTCCCTTTTTCTTTCTCTGTGCCTCTGCGTCTCTGTGGTTCAAATCTGCGTAAATAATTTATGCTTTCAATTTATCAATAATCGCGTTGGCGAAATCCGCCGTTTTCGCCGTGCCGCCTAAATCTCTGGTAATTGTCTCGCCTTCGGCAAAAACCTCGAGCATCGCTTTTTCGGTTCTGTCCGCCGCGTCGCGCTCGCCAATGTGCCTGAGCATTAAAATTCCAGACATCAAAAGCGCGGTCGGATTCGCCACGCCCTGACCGGCAATGTCCGGCGCAGAGCCGTGAACGGCTTCAAAAACCGCGCCGATTTCGCCGATGTTCGCGCCCGGCGCAAGTCCCAAACCGCCAATCAAACCGGCGCATAAATCCGAAACAATGTCGCCGTAAAGATTTTCCATTACCATCACGTCAAACTGCTGCGGATTCATTACGAGTTGCATACAACAGTTGTCAATGATTTTATCGTCGGCTTCAATTTCGGGAAATTCTTTTGCCACATTATAAAAACATTCGAGAAAAAGCCCGTCCGAGAGTTTCATAATATTCGCTTTGTGAACCGCCGTTACTTTCCGGCGTCCTTCGCGCTTGGCAAATTCAAAAGCGTAGTGCGAGATGCGCGTCGAGGCTTTAGCAGTAATGATTTTGATGCTTTCAACGACGCCCGGCACGACCGTGTGTTCAAGTCCGGCGTACAAATCTTCGGTGTTTTCGCGGACGATAACAATGTCGAGTTCGGGATATTTGCACGGAATGTTTGGCAAAGCGCGAATCGGTCGGACGTTTGCGTAAAGGTCGAGCGCCTTGCGAAGTCCGACATTGACGCTCGTAAAACCCTTTCCAATCGGTGTCGTTAGTGGTCCTTTGAGCGCGACTTTATTTTTTTTAATCGAATCGGTTGCCGCTTCCGGTAGTGTTGTGCCGAGTTTCTCTAACGCATGCGCGCCCAAAATTTGCGTTTCCCATTCAACGTCAATGCCCGAAGCCTCAATTATTCTTACGGTTGCCGCGACGATTTCCGGTCCGATACCGTCGCCCGGAATTAATGTGATAGTATGTTTCGCCATTTGTTTACCTTTCAGTTTTTATTTATGTAATATAGCGTGTTACGCGGAATTGTTACAATTTAACCGCTTAAAATTAAATTCACTTTTTGTAAAATTATTAAAAACAGTCCGATGCTTTATAAAAATATTACCTGCCTTCTTTCTTAAGTTTTTTTCGCGCCTTTTCCAACTGCTTTTTTTGTTCTTCATCCATTTTTGGATATTGCGAATGAAAAGATTTGAGTTTGTCCACGATAATTGCTGCGATAGCCGCTTTTGCAAACCAGCGATGTTCGTCAGGAATGATATGCCACGGCGCGTGTTTCGTACTCGTGTTTTCAATCGCTTCTTCATAAAACTTCATAAATTTATCCCAATGCTGACGGTCTTCCATATCTTCCGGCGCAAAGCCGTATCGTTTATCAGTCCGCTCGATGCGCTGAAGTAATCTTTCTCGCTGCCTTTCCTTTGACATATGCAGAAAAAATTTCAGAATGTGAATACCGTTGTTTGTCAAATATTCTTCAAAATTATTGATTTCGCGGTACATCCGTTTCCACATATCTTTGCCTTTGGCTTCATCGGGCAACGTCCAGTTTTCCAATTTTTCAGGATGAACCCGCTCGACTGTTACATGCTCGTAATACGAACGATTAAAAATACCGATTTGACCGCGAGCCGGAAGCGCTTTGACAGCGCGCCAGAGATAATCGTGGCGACGTTCCTTTTCGGTTGGTTCTTTAAAACTTTTCGTTTCGCACGCTTGCGGGTCAACGCCCGACATAATGTGTTTGATTATCGGGTCTTTTCCGGCGGCGTCCATTCCTTGAAAAATTATCAGCAAGCCGTATTTTTCGTGCGCCGCCAACATATCTTGATATTTACTTAAATCGGTAATTTCTTCTTCGATACTCTTTTGTGCTTCTTCTTCATTCGCAAATTCGCCTGTAAAATCAGTCTCAAAATCTCTAAAAGAAAATTTTTTCTTGGCTTTCACGATAAACTGGGAATATCTCATTTGATTTTTAATATACGTTTGATTCCTTTAAGGTCTGTTAGATTATTTTCGGCTATTGCCAAAACCTTTCACAACTGCCACAAGTCTTGTGACAAACGCGCATCTGGGCAATAATAAAAAAGTGTTAATTAAATTTGGCAAACACTAAAATTTCACGAATGATTTAATTTACAACGAACAAGATTAAAGATAAAGCACTTAAAAGGAATGAATTTTATTAGCGACAGTTTTTCCGATGTTTTAATTATCGGCGGCGGCGTCATCGGTTTGAGCTTAGCGCGGAAACTTCACAAAAAGGGTGTAAAGAAAATCACCATTCTTGAGCGCGGGAAACTTGGACAGGAAGCGTCTTTCGCGGCGGCGGGAATGCTCGCGCCGCAAGCCGAAACGGAAAAACCGGATGATTTTTTTCATTTCTGCGACGAATCAAACAAACTTTATCCGAATTTTGCCAAAGAATTACTTGTCGAAACAGGGGTTGATATTGAACTCGACAGAAGCGGAACGCTTTATCTGGCTTTCTCCGAGCGGGACGTTGCGGAAATTCGCAACCGCTACGAATGGCAAAAAGAAGCAGGTTTGCAGGTAGAACACTTGACGGCGCAAGAAGCGCGAAAAATCGAACCGTTCATTTCTCCCGACGCACGCGAAGCTCTTTTTTTTCCGAATGATTGGCAAGTTGAAAACCGTAAACTTTTAACTGCTTTACAAAAATATGCCGAGATAAACCAAATCGAAATGGTTGAAAGCGCGGAAGTAAAAAATCTTCTAATTGAAAACGGAAAAATTCTCGGCGCGGAAACTTCTTCGCAGAAATTTCTTGCTGAAAAAGTGATTCTTGCAACGGGCGCGTGGACATCGCTCATCAAATCGGGCGAAAATGTTCCGTCTCTACCGAAAGTTAGACCGATTCGCGGGCAAATGTTGAGTTTTCATACGGCAAAGCGGCTTTTGTCAAAAGTCATCTACAGTCCGCGCGGTTATCTGGTTCCGCGTTTTGACGGTAGAATTTTAGCGGGTGCGACAGTTGAAGATGTCGGTTTCGACAAAAGCGTTACGACAAGCGGAATTGATTTTTTACTGGAAAACGCTTTGGAAATTGCGCCGAGTCTTGTAAATTTGCAACCGAGCGAAAAATGGGCGGGCTTACGTCCGTTTGCGTCGGACGGTTTGCCGATTTTAGGCGCTCTTGCCAAAACGGAAAATCTGTTCATTGCAACGGCGCATTACCGCAATGGTATTTTGCTCGCGCCGCTAACGGCTGAAATTTTAACCGACAAGATTGCGGGAAATTCCGACTCAAAGTATTTGGAAATTTTTAGTCCGCGCCGTTTTGCGGCGGCAAGGGCAATTTGAAACCGAAAATAATTTGCAAATAAAATTATAAAAACAATGCGTTATTTTTTATTTTTAACTTTACTTTTATCTTTATCAATTAACATCTTCGCGCAATCGCGGCGCGTCAATCCGAACGTGCGAACTCCAGCAAATCCGGCGACCGTCGAAATAAAAAATTTGACCGTTGAAGAAATGTTCACGGAAGCCAGCACTTATGCAAAGCTAAAATTTGCCGAGTTTGAGCGAAAGAAAATTCCCTTCACCGAAAATCTTTACAAATATACGTTTCTGGAACAAAAGCAGTTGGCGGCAAAATACGCGGCATCGCTTTCGACTCGACAAAATCTGGCTGGCGCGGATTTTTATTTTTTGGGAATGCTTAATTGGCTGGCGGAAAACAGTGAAAACGCGAGCGACGCTTTTCAAAAATTTCTCGCTACTGAAAATCCCGCCGTTGAAAAAGCGCAGACGGCGCGTTCGGTTATTATAGTTGTTTCGGCGCGACAGAAAAAATTTGATGAAGCCGAGAAACTTCTCGCCGAATATCTGAAAACAGAGCCGCAAAAATTGAGCGAACGCGCTCGGATGGAAAGCGAGTTAGCGAAAAATTACCACGAAGAAAAAAATTTAGAACGCGCCGCGCCGCATGCCGAAGAAGCGTTCCGCGCCGCTAAAGCGGTTTTCAAGGATTCGTCTTCCCGTGCGCGCGGGCTGAACGATTTACTTGACGCCGGAATGACGCTTTTTGAAATTTACAAAGAAAGCGGCAGGCAAAAGGAAGCTGAAAACGCGCTCGAAGATTTGCGAAAAACTGCCGTTCTTGTCGAGTCAACCGCGCTTTATTACGCCGCGCTCGATGAAAATATCAAGTACCTGATTGAGACAAACCGCAAACCGCTTGCGCTTCAGATGTATTCCAACGCACTTAACCAAGCGAACAAAGATTTCACGGCGAAACCTTTGCAGGAAGATATTCTACGCCGTTTCAAAAAGCGCGAGAAGCAGTATAAATTGCTCGGCGAAACTGCGCCTGAGCTGACGAGCGTTGACCGTTGGCTTTCCGGTGAAGCAAAGACGCTGACGAACTTGCGCGGGCGTGTTGTTCTGCTTGATTTTTGGGCGACGTGGTGTGCGCCGTGCCTGGATGCGTTTCCTTCTTTGACCGAATGGCATCAGACGTTTCAAAAAGAAGGTTTAGAAATTTTGGGCATTACAAAATTCTACGGTGAAGCCGAGGGTTTTAAAGTTGACAACACAGCGGAAATTAATTTTTTAACTAGATTTAAAAAAGCGAACCGCCTGCCTTATGATTTTGTCGTGGCAAAAGACAGCACGAATCAGCAAAATTACGGCGCAGGGGCTATTCCGACCACAGTTTTGATTGACCGCAAAGGCATTATTCGTTATATCGAAACAGGTTCAAGCGCCGGTCGGGAAGAAGAAATTCGTGAAATGATTGTCAAACTTCTGGCAGAAAAATAGTTTTAAAAGTTTAGAGAGTCTTGGAAGTCAAAGGCGTTTACGTGACTCCCTAAACTCTGCAGACTGTCCAGACTCTCTATGGCGCGAAAACCGAAAAAATCAAAAACGCAAAGATTCTATGACCGCATCGCCAATGTTCACAATTTGATAATGAAGTTCAACAGCTATCAAAGCTCGATAGCTAAACTTTTACGTTCGCTCGACTTAAATCTCGACAAAAATTCTCTTGTCTTAGATGCCGGAAGCGGCACCGGTATTGTCACGCTCGGATTTTACGGCGCGGGTTTTCGACCACGAAAAACCTTCGCGGTCGACCTTTCCTTTAATTTGCTGAAAATTTCCAGTGAGCTGTTTGAAACGGACAAACAAACTGACGGAAACAACATTTGTGTTGTGCAGGGAAACGTTCTCAAACTTCCCTTCGCGGACGAAACTTTCGACTTGGTTTTATCGTGCGGCGTTTTGGAATATGTTTCGGTTGAAAATGGATTAAAAGAGTTTGCCAGAGTTTTAAAGAAAGGCTCGAAACTTGTTTTAATAACTGTGAGACCTTCGTTTGTCGGTTCGATTTTAGAGAAATTGTATAATTTCAAAACTCTCTCAATTGAAGAAATAAAACAGATTGCCGAAATATATTTCCAGATTACCGGCGTTCATAAATTCCCTTTCACCGAACCGATTGGCTGGTCAAAAACGATTTTTTTGCTGCAAAAGAAATTTTAATAAGTAGTACACGAATTAAACGGATTAGGCAGATTGACGCGGATTTTTAATTTAAAATGTTAAAATATGAAATCTCAGATTTAACATTTATTTTTATTTGCGCTTATCCGCTCAATTCGCCCAATCCGCCTTCCATTTTTCATTTTCCCAGACTCACGCTAAGATTAAATCGTAACGATAAAAATTTTTGGAGAACGGATGAAATTTTACAACGATATTTTAGGTCTCATCGGCAACACGCCGCTCGTTAAAATTAACAATTTAACCGCACAGCACGGCATCAAAGCACAAGTTTTCGGGAAAATGGAAAGCCTCAATCCAGGTTATTCAGTCAAAGACCGCATCGGAATTTCGATGATTGAATACGCTGAAAAAGAAGGCACGTTAAAGCCGGGAGGAACAATTATCGAAGCAACCTCGGGCAATACGGGAATCGGTTTGGCTCTGGCAGCAGCAGTTAAGGGCTATAAGTGTATTTTTGTTTTGACCGATAAAGTTTCGATTGAAAAATTGCGCTACTTAAAATCGCTCGGCTCTGATATTGTCGTTTGTCCCGCCGCTGCCAAGCACGGAACGCCAGACCATTACGTTGAAACGGCAAAACGCATTGCGTCGGAGGTGCCAAACTCGTTTTATCCAGATCAATACAATCATCCGGCAAATCCGCTCGCGCATTATCAAAAGACGGGACCGGAAATTTGGGAAGATACGGACGGAAGAATTACGCATTTTGTTTCGAGCATCGGAACGGGTGGAACGATTAGCGGAACCGGAAGATATTTAAAAGAGAAAAACCCGGAAATAAAAATAATCGGCGCCGACCCGTACGGCTCAATTTTCAAAACTTACAAAGAAACGGGTCGCTTTCCCGAAGCCACACCTTATCTGGTCGAAGGCATCGGTCAATCACTTCCGGTCGGCAACGCCGATATGAAAATGATTGACGAAATCATCAACATTACCGACCGCGAATCGTTTGAGTTTGCGCGTCAGCTTTCGCGTGAAGAAGGTATTTTTTGCGGTGGCTCGACCGGAACGAACTTTGCCGCTGCTTTGAAAGTCGCTGACAAATTGGATGAAAACGATTTGGTTGTTTTTATCGTTTGCGACACGGGCGAACATTATTTAACCAAATTTCATTCGGACGAATGGATGAAGGAGAAACTTCTGCTTGAACCGCAAAGAATTACGGCGCGGCTGATTACCGAGACGAAAAACTCCGGCTCGCCGACGGAACTGATTTTTGTCTCGCCCGATGAAATTGTCAGCAATGCTCTGGCGAAAATGAACGAAAACGCTATCACGCAGATTCCCGTTTTGGAAGACCAAAGAAGCGTCGGCTCGCTTCGTGAAAGCAAGGTTTTAACAAAATTGCTTGAAAATCGAGATTTGCTAGATGCAAAGGTCAGCGAAGTTATGGACAAAAGTTTTCCGGTTTTGGACGTTGACGCCAGCTTTAATGAGATAAAAAAAGTATTGCAAAAATCC
>MWVV01000970.1_pt1 | contig 10304 bp, 16 predicted proteins | sample 1047281 | NCBI WGS metagenome assembly MWVV01 (sample SAMN06349986, study PRJNA376086) | soil metagenome | isolation source: PT-2 sample Antarctic (ecotone) soil | place: Antarctica | collected 2015-01-13 | reverse complement strand
GCGCGCTTCAGAGCCTCTGACCGCTATTGCGAGGCACGGTAGCAGGATTGTAGGTGCGGCACATCCCCCAAACGGCGTATCTTTGGTGTTGCTTGGGGTTGCTTGCGGGTAGCGAACTTCTCAGAACGCCGACAACGCGAAGTTCGGTTGTGCCCCGGTCCGATAGGCGGGGATTTCTCCGGTAGTTGCGCCGTTGCGAGTCGCAACACCTTGCTACCCAACGGAGCAGCGAATGCTACTTGGTCGGAGCATTTCTACCCCGAAGCGGTGCCACCATGGCGCTCTCGGGTGCCTGGAGCCGAGTTCGGCGGGTCGCTTGCTACGCCGAACTTCCGAGAATCTACATACTCCGCACTTCGCCGCTTGGATATGGCGCGAGGACGAGGTCTAGAAAACCTAGACCTAGCGCGTGGGGGCAGCTCCCGGAAACCGGGAGCTGGTTGATCCTGAGAAGCTACCCGAAACTGTGATCGCCCGAAACGGCAAGGCGCGAGGGTGAGTTGCGGGAATCCCGCAACTGGTCGACCGAGGGCCTCGGTCGCTATGTGTGTGCAGCACGAAGGGGAGATCGCGATCTCCCCTTCCCGAAGATCATCATCATCGCCAGAAGCGTCGCCACCAGGGGCGGGTTAGGGTTTGGCGACGGTCGCCGGGTGCGTCACCCCTCTGCGGCTTCTCCGAGGCCGTCAGGGGCGGTTCTCGCTCGTCTGGCGGGGACTCCTGCGGCGCTTCGATGGCCGGGATGCGTTCAAGGGCTGCGGCCAGTAGATGATCCTTACGCCGTGCCTCTTCGCGCCACGCTTCGACCTCGCTCCTTAGCTGCGCTATCAGTTCGTCGCGTTCGCGTTCGTGGGTACGGTCGTGGGGTCGCTCTGGTTCGGGCGTGGGTTCGGTGTTCAACAGGACGTACAACCGCCCGCCCTCGCGGGTGCTGGGCAGCGTGCCGCGCTTTACCCGCATCCTCACAGCACCTTCGCTGATGCCTAGAGCGTCGGCGGCTTCGGCGACTGGTACGCGGCGTTGGTACGTTCTAGGTCGGTCTGTGTGGCCCTCTCCCACGCGGACACCCTACACCCCCGGACCGGCCCGCGCCGTCCGTCAGGCGGTGTCCTCGCTCGCCTGACGCAAGGCCGCTAGCTCAACCTCCAGCGCGTCGCGCTCCGCCTCCGTCCTGCGGCGCTTTTTGTATTCGCGGGAAAGCCGGTCCGCGCCGATCCGGTCCACGTCCTCTTTCGTGAACATGGGCGCGTCCTCCCCTTCGGCCTCTTGCAGCCGTCGGGCGAGGGCCTGCATCTCGGACGCCAGCCGCTCGGCGTCTTCGGCGGGCGTCCTCACTGGCTCTTCGTGGCGGCCTTCGGAGCGGCCTTCTCCAACACGGCGATCCGGGCGTCCTGCTCCGCGATCTGGCGCGCCTGGTCGGCCACGATCCGGGCCGAACATGGCAGGGATATCCTGATCGGGGCGCTGACCCGGATCGTGGGGTCCAGCTCGGCGGCTTCCAGCAAGGTCTTCGGGGAGCCGACCAGGGTAGGGTTCGAGTAGCGCTCGGCGTAGGCCGCCGCTGCGGACCGGACGCCCGCTAGCAGGTCGCGCAGCGTGGCCAGCGCTTCGGCCCGCTCTACCTCGACGGGGCCGTCAAACGTTCTCGGATCGGCCATTAGAGTACCCTCATTGCCGCGTCCAGCTGGGCTCGACGAGCCGCTTCGTCCGCGAACGCCGCCGCCTGCTCGGCCTCGGCGTTCCTCATCGCCTTGTACGCGGCGCGGGCGTCGGCCTGGGTGCCGCCCTCCTTCACGAAGGCGGCCTGGAACTGCTCGAACCGGCGCAGCTCCTCGGCCTCGGCGGATCGGGCCGCGATCTGCCGGCGGCGCTGCTCTTGGTACTTCTCGACCTCGACGCCGCCCATGCGCTCGATGTCGTAGGCCGAAAGCTCGATCAGGATGCCGTCCGCGTCCTTCACGCCCGTAAGCTCGATGGTCCCGTCCGCCCTCAGGCGGCTTGCTTCTTTAGTCATCGTTTGCTCCTTCCGTCTCGATGTCGTCTATCGCCATCTGCTCCATGCGGTCGATGGCCTCCAGGGGTGCGGGGTCCGTCTCCTGCGCACGCAAGTGCGGGATGAACTCCTCCAGGAACCACGCATCGCCCTCGCGTTCGGCGGCCCGCTCGGCGGGCCTCAAATCGTTGGCGGGGTCCGGCGGTCGGCCTTCCAATTCGAGCCGCGCCGCGTCCATGGATTTTGCCAAAAGCGCCACGATCGGCGGCGGTGTCCCTCCCGGTCCGCGCGTCCAGGACGCCGCCCTTGCCGTCTCCAACCTTCGCAATCTGTCTAGCGTCCCCACCGGTATCCTCCTCTCGCGTTCGCGTCCGGCTGCGTGGCCTCCAACGCCTCGATGCGTCCTTCGATCTCGTCCAACTCGTACAGCCTTCTCTCTAGCTCGATGTAGCGGGCCAGCACGCCGAAGCCCGCGAACATGACCGACGCCGTCCCGCGGTGGATCTTCCCCTTGAGGAGTCCCGACAAGACGCCCCTGATCTCGCCCTTGGCCCGCGTGACCTCGCCCGATCCGGGACGTCCCCGGCCCCCGCTCTGACCACCGCGGCTGGCGTGGCGCTTGCGTTCGTCGGCCTTGGCGGGGTCGTGGTTGTAGCACCACCCAGACCCTGACATAGCCCTGGCCTTGCAGCGGCTTCCGTCGCCTTTTAGAGCCTCGCAACGTCTCACAGCCCTTGCCCCCTACCCCCCTCAGCTTCGCCAGCCAGCCGCTCGGCCTTCGCTAGATGCTCTTCGGCGATGCGGGCGTGGATGCGGTGCATGTCATCGTGGTAGCAGCGCCACTGCTCCCGCCGCTCGGTCTGGGCGGCGACGTTGTACGAGCGGACCGACTGGGCCCACGCTTCCGCAGCGCCGTTGGCGTCCTGGGCCTCCCGCGCCCGCCGCTCGATCAGGGTGTCGGTCTGATTGGATGCCGCCTCTATAGAAATCGTCTGTCCCTTGCGCGTCATGCGCCTCCCTTCACGCCGCGTGTGGTCCCGTCATGCCGCCCCGAATTCGAACCGCGCCCCCCGCGCCTACGCGGAGGCGCGGTGGAGCTTGGACGAGGTGTGGTTGCGGCACTTGTTGGATCGGCACCACCTGCCGTGGTCGCAACCGCAGGCCAGCCGCGCCCCGCGCCCCTCGTACTCAATCCCGACCGCGCCGCACAGGTGGCACTCGCACCAAGCGTGAGGGTAATCCGCGATCCCGCCCGGCAGCACCACGGCGGCACAGTTGGCGGGCGGGTCGTAGGCGGGGTCGGGTAGCTCGACCCCGCCCGCGAACACGTACACGGTCTGCCCGGCACCCAGCCCCAGCCACCACGCCTTCTCCCACTCCCGGTCGGTCGGTACGGCCCCCTTGATCTCGACGTAGCCGCCCCGGAAGCCGGACTGAGGAGGGAGCCAGAAATCCGGCAGGTACGCCCCGAGAACGCCGCCCAGGTCGAACCCCTGCGGCTCGTAGTGGTAGCGGACCCCTAAAACGCCGAAGAACACCGCCCACCGCGCCTCCAGGCGGCTGCGGAACCGGCACCCGCTGTATGCCGTCTCTATCGCCTGCAACCGCCTCACGCGACGCACCAATCGCAGCCGCACTCCTGGCCGTGGACGTAGACGCCGCCGACCTTCGGGGGCTTCCGCTCCGGGGACGGGTCCGGGGTGGCGGGGGCGTCCGGCTCGGGATCGACGTAGAGGTCGCCGGAGATCCGGCGCAACACGAACGGGCCGTAGCGGACGGCGCGCCACAGACCGGAGGCGGACCCGTGGTGGAGGTTGCGCCACCGCTCTATCGCGTCCTGCATCCTCACCCCGTACTCGCCGTCGATCTCGTCGGCCAGGAACGTCGCCGCCGTGGTGCCGACCTTCCGGCGCTGCTCTTCGACCCACCGTTGCCGTTCCTCCCGGGCGCGGTCGGCGATCATGCGCCGGACCTCTTCCTTGCCGCGCAGGGGGTTGGGCGGCTCTTCCGCCGGCGTCTCGTCGCGGTTGCGGTACGCCTCGCGCTGGCGGGCGTGCGCCTGGCGCTGGCGGCGGGCGTCCGCGATCTCCTCACCGTCCCGGCGCTCGCGTTCCAGGGCTTCCCGCCAGTCGGGGGCGATCGCCACGGCGGACCCGTCCCGGACCAGGATCCCCGCCTCGACCAGCGGCCCGATCACGCGGCGGTCGAAGTCCCGCGGGCGCGCCTTCGGGGACGCGAACCGGTCCATGACGGCGCGGACCTCCGCGCTGCCGCCGGTCTCCAGGATGTGCCGGACGATCTCGCCGCGCTTCTCGCCGAGGCGGGCGACGTAGTGGCGGGCCGCCACGACGCGCCGCCCGTCGCGCATAGCCCAGTAGAGGATCACCTTCGGCCAGCGCAACGCGGGCACCTGATCCCCCCGCGCAGAGGGGTGGCCACCAGGGCCGTATCTCCCCTTCGTCCCCGCTTCGTCCCGTGCTTGGCGGTCCCCCTCCCGCTGGTGCTCCGTCTTACCCTTGTGGCCACCCTTCTGCGCGCCCCCCGTCGGCAGGATGAACGCGCCCGCCATCTCCCTCTTCCGGCCCGCGTTGTCCAGGTGGACCTCGCCTTCTTCCCGCAGATGATCGACGGCCTTGTTCACCGCATTTCGGGACTTGGCCGCCCTCTCCGCGAGGGTGCGGCGGTCCATGACGACGCGCACGCCGCCCGCCACGATGCGCCCGCTCCGTTCCGCCTCGATGGTGAGGGCGCGCATGACGGCGACGCGGGTGTTCTGGCCCGTGGTCTTGACCGGTAGGTCGCGCAGGCGGCGGCGGCACTCTTCGATGGCCGCCCGGAACGTCTCGTCCCGGCCCATGCGCTCGCGGGCAACGTCAACCGGTTTGTACGGGCGTGCCATGAGCCGGAGTTCGGCCACGGTCCCGCCGGCGGCGAGGTAATCATCGACGCCCGCCTTGCCGTCGCCGTTGGCAGGCGGCAGGTACACCACTAGCACCGCGGCCCCCAGGCCCTCGAGCATCACGACCAGACGCCGCAGCGCCTCCTGCACGTCCGGGTTGGTCTGGGAGTCCGCGTCGTAGACGATCGTCGCCGTGCGCCCGGAGAGCCGGACGTGCTTCCAACACGGGAGCGGTTCGGCGCACTTGGTCCCCGGCACGGCGTAGTTCCAGACGCCGATAATGCCCACGGCGGGCAGCCCCCGGCTGGCCAGGGCGTCGACCTTCTTCACCCCCTCGGTGATCCACAGCACGTCCGCGCCGGATCGGACCTCCTCCATCATGAGCGGGTTCACGTCGAGGGCGATCCGGCTACCCGCCGGCGTCTCGTACTTCGGGGCGTTGCCGTTCTTGCGGGTGATCGGGCGGTCGGGGCGCAGCTGGTACCCGCGCGCGTCCCCGTCGGGGGAGTAGGTCGGCACGACCAGCCCCACGCGCCGCTGCCACGCGCTGAACACGTCCGGCACGTCGGCGCGGCGGGCGGCGGTGTAGTACCCCCGTGCCGCTATGACCTCCGGCGCGATCGCCGACCCCTTCTCCAACGCCCTGTAGTGCCCGCCGGAGAGGTTGCCGGGTGTGCCTCCTGGTGGTGTGGGGTAAAATTTGTCCTGCATCGCAGCTCCTAGGTTCAACGCTCAGGGTGTCTCGATGTGCTTTTGCCGCTCCTGGCGATGGGTGTCGCCGGGGCGGCTTTTCTCTGTCTCTCGCGTTGCGGGTGCATGGCCCTATCCGGCGGCCTTGTGCCGGTGCCCGTACTGGGCGAAGTTGAACTTCTCGACGCGCGGGAGGACGTCTAGGCGGGCCATCTCCCCGCGTATCAGGTCGGCCACAAGGCCCTTGTCGTACGGCCCCCCGTCCGCCTCCGCCTCCTCGATGATCTGAAGCGCGAGGGCGAGGGGCCTGGACCCTATCGCCCAGAACTCGTCTAGCGCCCGGTCGAAGGTCGCCTCGTCGGGCGGGTTCGCCATGTGGTGCTCCAGCACGCCGACGTTGGCCCACGCCCGCGTCAGAAGCTCGCGTGCCCGCTCCTCCGCCGCCTCCATGATGAACACCCCCGCGTCTACGCCCAAAGCCTCGGCCAATTTGCGCAGGGTCGCCCGGTGCGGCAGGTGCTTGCCACCTTCGAGGTTGCTGATGGTGGACTGGGCCACGCCCGAATACTCCGACAGCGCGATCTGGCCCAACCCGCGCTCCTGGCGTATCCGCCTTACGTTCCTGCCTACCAACGTCGCCGCATCGCTCACATCGCTGCCCTCCCCATCTCGTTTCCGCCTGAAATATAGCATGGAATGGCCGCGCCCCTGAATGTGTTCGGCTTGTTTGTGCTGCGATTGGGCTTCCATGCTCTGTATCTTATAGCAAAACCCTGGTATAATCTAGAGGCAGATACAGAAAAGCCAAACCCCCGCGACATGCAGGTCCGGGGGCGCGGCCCACAGCCCCTAAGGAGGACCGCCGTGGACAAGACGAGTTTAGCGCGTCCCGCGCACGACCCCACCCCCCAGCAGGACCGGTGGCCCGCGATCCGGGAGAGGGCCACCCGCGGCCTCCTGGCGTACAACGCGGGGTGCGTCCTCCGCCTGGCCGGGGACGCGTGGATCGTCCGGGGCACCGATCCCGGCCCCACGGACCGCGTAGACCTCGCCGCCGAAACATGCACGTGCGAGGACTTCACCCACTACGGGCGCGAGAACGACGTGTGCTGCAAGCATCTGATCGCGTGTGCCATCGCCCACGCCACCCGCAGGGGACCGCGCCAGCGGCGCGAGGATCGTCCGTGCGCCTGCGTCGGCGGCTGGGTGTACATCGGCCACGTGGTAGAGCGGGACGGCGAAGAGGTTGAGGTCTACGATCGCGTCCCGTGCCGGCGGTGCCGCGCCGGAGCGCATGGCCCCGGCCCAACCCCCTAAGCCGCACCCCGCCCGCCCCCGCTTCCTATAATACCCGGCGGAGGATAGACGCCCGTGATGGCCCCGGCCCCATTAGGACCGGCCCGATGCGGCCCTTCTCATGCACGGGCGTGCAACCTTATACAACTCGGGATAATACCGGGAGGTCCTGACCGCGATCACCAGGGCCTGGCTGCCCCGGAGCGGGGTATTACGTGGTCTTATCCAGGATGCTGCATCCGAACTTCCGAGAATTAACCTTCCACGCACTCCGGTGAATAAGGGCAAGAGTAAGGGCCGGAGTCAAACAGTCCCGGCCCTCCTGATCGTTTGGTTGCTTCCTCGTTTCGGCCGCCTCTATTCTGCTCAGGGCTGAAGCGCCTCACAGAGTGCGTCGGCCACCCGCGGGTCCTCAAGACGGAAGACGCCGTGTTGCGTACCCTCGGTAGAACGGGTGCCGGCGATGATCAGTCCCCCCGAGCCGGGCACTAGGACCCTGATGTCGAGGCCGTGTACGGTTTCGACTCCGCTGCCCTCGTCGCCTGGGACGGAGTAATAGATCCGATAGCTCTCGTGCGCGAAGAACCGCACGGTCGGTCCCCCGCCGGTGGGAGAGAGGCTCAACGTGCCCTGGGCGTCCTGCGTAAAGAACTTCTTGACGAGCAGCCCATCGGAATACCAGCGGATGACCTCCCGGTGATCGGAAGCCGTCAGGTAAGTAGTGCCGCACGGAAGATCCAAGAACGGCTCGTTCGCCACCGGGGCCTCGAATACCGTCTGACAGATGACGTACTGGCCGTTACCGCGGCACACCGCACCCTCGGGAGGCGGCGGCTTCAGCGTGTCGGGATCGATGTTCGTCGGAGCGGCGATGGCCGCTCCGGCCGTTATGGTGGCCACGACCATAGCCAGCATCAGTGCCACAATGTTGCGTCTCACAACGCATCTCCTTTCCTAGTAGTAGGGGCTTTCCCGTAGGAACTCCGCCCTGCAACGACGGGGCAAGAGTGCTCGGAGACGCATGTCAGATGGGAGGCGGAAAACGCATGCCCCGAATACACCATCCCTTCCTCCCCTTAGCTCTCTGTAGGGAGATAGAAGGCAGCCGGTTGCACTACTGGCTCCCCACGCCCCTTTAGGTGCCCACCTTCTGCGGGACGCGGTTCTAGGCCTCTGCCTGCTCTTACAAGTGGACAGCTTACCAAGCTTGTGCGTTACGGCACATCCCCTAAATGAGTGATTTTTGCTGCTACTTGGGCGTTGCTAGCGTGTAGCGAACTTCCTAGAACCCCGTTCACCGGAAGCCTGAGTTGCCGGGAACACTTCTTATCGCCGGTTGCGGACCATCTGCGGACACCGTCCGGACAAACGCGGCCAAAGTCCGGACACCGTCCGGGGCGTGAAAGTCCGCGGCAGCGATCTATCAGGCGCAGCTGCAGGCGCTCGACAACGGCATGGTGACACCCCATCAGTGTCGCCACCGCAGCGACCAACTCTCCGAAGTACGGGACACGTGCAGCGGTGTTTGCGACGAGCAAATGAGGGTAAGAAACCAATGGGGCTAGCGAGAAGCGGAAGGAGTGATAAGGATGCCTCAGGTAAGGGATCAAATGGTGTCCAGTGTGGTGACGATCGAGCCCGGGACGGGCGTAGTGGATGCTGCCAAGCGGATGATCCAGGAGAAGAAGGGTCCGCTCCCTATCGTCGAGGGTGAGCGGCCCGTAGCCATCGTCACCGACCGCGACATCATCGCGCACGTGGTAGCCGAGGGCCGGGACCCGAAATCGATGACGGTGCAAGACATCGCCTCGCATGACCTCGTCACTATCGGGCCGGACCAGGACATCGACGAAGCGCGGCGGCTCATGGATCAGCACGAGCTCGACCGCATCCTGGTCGTGGAGGACGATAGGCTCGTCGGCATCATCTCCGAGGCGGACATCCGCTCCGATGAGGGGCCGGTAAGCGGGGTCACGGATACGGTAGGCGGAGTCACGGAGCCGGTAAGTGGGGTCACGGATACGGTAAGGGGGGCCACGGACAAGCTCTTGGGAGGCGGAGAGAAGCAGCGCTAGGAAAGAGCGGGCACCCAGTACCGACGCAAGAAGAGGTGAGGGCCGAGGTGTTATCAGTCCCGGCCCTCTTTTTGCTCTATTCACCCTGTTGCCGAGAGGATGGTCTGAGAGCGCATCCACGCCGCGAGAGCGACCACAACCCCTAGCGGTGCTGGATGAAGATGCAGAAAGGCGAATAAGCCCGGACCCCCGGCAATCCCGTCCCGATAGGCAGGGGCCGTCGAGGGGCGGAATACGCGCCGGGTTCGTGGGCACGGAGGGGTTAGGGCATCGGGACGGGGCCTAGAGGTCTATCACCAGCACGCCATCTATGACCTTCGGGTCGTAGTAGCGCCTGGTCTCGACTATCTGGACACCGTAGAAGTCAAAGAGACTCTTGCAGGGGATCGAGACATCGCTGCAGGCGGAGAGCCCGTAACTGTTCGCTTCTTCGGGGCTTACGGGCCGCAGCGCGATGCGCCGGCGCTCAGGGTCGAACATCGCCTGACACGCCGCCGGCGCTCCCCACATCTTGTAGCAGGCTTTGTTCATGCCGATGGAGCCGCCAACCCGAACGGACACGAAGGCGACCTGCACCTCCCTGTGCTCCGGGGCGCGAACCGTCTTGTCCCACACCTCGAAGCCTTCGAGGCCGGCCAGGCGCGGCAGCTCCTCGCCCGCCATTATCGGGCCTCACCGGCGTTACACCGCCGGCAGGGAACGGACTCGAAGACCTCTACCTCTTCGCCCGTCTCCAGGTCCTCGACCAGATGGCCGATGAAGACCAGGCCGTTCATGCAGCCGTGGGGGACCCCGTGGGGCCGGAGGCGTTCGAGGCAAGAGTAGTGGGCGTCGAGGGTGTCGTCGTGGTCGTGTATCCTGGTGGTGTCCATTGGAGTCCTTTCCCTTTGGGCCGGGCTCCGGGGTGTGACACCCACCTGCGGGGCCGTTTCTTTATCTGACGTCTCCTATTATACACTTTTAATCACCATTCACAACCCTTATAGGTGCTTTTCGTGGTAGAATCATGGTGACGTGAAGATGCGCGAAAGGTGAGACAGTGGCTACACTAGAAGCCGTGGTTAAGATCGGGGAGAGGCTAAAGGACCTGCGAATCCGCCGGGCGCTCACTCAGGAGGAGCTCGCAGCCGCCGCCGGCATCGGCAAGAACACGGTAAACCGGCTGGAGCGTGATCTCACAGAGCCCCGGCCGCCAACTCTTCGGAAGCTCGCCCAGGCCCTCGAGGTGGATCCCGCCGAGCTGGTCGAGTAGCCGCTACATCTTGTAGGCCTCCCGCCAACACTACACAAGAAAGGCGATTTGCGGGGCTTTCTTGTGTTTTTCCAATGGGCTTATTACAATGTATCCAAC
>MWVV01000969.1_pt1 | contig 10308 bp, 6 predicted proteins | sample 1047281 | NCBI WGS metagenome assembly MWVV01 (sample SAMN06349986, study PRJNA376086) | soil metagenome | isolation source: PT-2 sample Antarctic (ecotone) soil | place: Antarctica | collected 2015-01-13 | reverse complement strand
CCGGACTGGTTCCGTGGATGCCAAGGCGGCCGCGTCGAGCTTGAGCTCCCCGGGTGTGATTCGAGTCGCAGGAGGAATGTCAGCCCGATTCGGAAATTCTTCTTATGCGAGAGCTTGCGTTCAGGGAGATTTGCAAAACGTAGAATTCAATCTGGCCAGCCGCCCAGCACAAAAGGGTAGCGGCGTAAACCGCTGTTTTTTGAGAGCGCGAAAAGGCCCGGGCAAATCAACGGCCGCCACCTGAGATAGAGATGGAAGGATCGAGGGCGATTCCTCCCACGCCAAATCCACCGTTGTTTGTCTGAAGTTCGCGTTGCGTGAAGATGCGAACATTATGCACGCTATCAGTACCAATAGACTTCCGTTTAACCCGTTGAGGGATGTTGGAGCCAGTCACTAAAACGTAACGCTCGTCGGCATCGATGATCAGACCAGATGCCGTCCTTCGCTCACGCGGTTCATTCGGCTGCGCTTGCGCAGCCGCGCTAGCAAAGGCGCCGATAATCAAGGCGAGCGCTGTTCCTTTAACTAAAACGGAATTCTTCATGGTCGCAATATCGCCCTAATAAAGCAGCGCGCAACCGGGCGCAGATTCCTAGTTTCAAAGGAAACCGCCCAAACCGGAAGGGCGCGATTCCTCACCGACACCGCCGCACTCCCGCCAGACATTCCGAGCATATTACGGGTCTGGCTTTCGCGAACTTTCCAAATAGAGCCGGTCGTAATAGAAATGGAGCAGTGCCGAAGCCGGTCTCGACGCCGATCACCGTGTCATGAATCCATTCCGCAGAGACGCCGCTCGTCAGAAGGGCAATCGATGCGGAAATTAAAAAGCGCGGGGGTTTCAACAAAAAGCAGGAGATCTCGCTAACGTGTTCCGCGCCTTCGGGGGATCTTGCACGAAGTGTGATGCAAACCTATGGGTTTCGATTGAGCAGGCGCACTGGAACGCATAAGAACTCCCCCTTTTCGTCGGCGCTTTCGGTGCGGATGGGTCATCACCCGCCAGACGTGGATCCAAGGTCCATGAAGACGAAGGTGCACCTGCGTAGCCGGTCTTGCCAACCCCGGACCGTCTGCCTGCAGGAAGCTGCGAGGGTTTGCCAAATTGCCTCATTAGTTTTAACCAGGTCCGGACGCCACTCTCCCGTCTCCGGCGGCGCTTTCCGGCCATACGTCCCAAAGGCATGGGGGCTTCGCAGCTTACATCTAGGATCACAAAAAACGGGCGGCATTTCTGCCGCCCGCTCTGATGTTAGTTGCTCGTCTTCGGAGCTACAAAGGAAGTCCGTTAGAACTTTTTGTTGAGTCCAACGTAGTAGTAGCGGTTACGGAGTGAGTAGTTCGATGTGTCGTAGTTATCGTTGAACGCGCCCAGAACCGTCGGCGGTTGACGATCGAACGCATTTACTACACCGACGCGTATCTTGGTGCCCCAGAGCAGGCGCTGGAACATAGTTCCGTTGTTTTCCACGCCAGCCACGGGCGCGGGCGCGCTCTTGGCATCCGTGGCATCTTTCGAGTATCCAGCAGTCGCGGGAGCCTCCATCTCGGGCTTCACGAACTCATAGCTCAACTGCATGTCCAGCGTGGTGTAATCCGACACGCGACGGTAGACGTTAAACTGCGGGTCGGTGTCGCTTCCGCCGACGATCTCGACTGGGACGCCCTTAACGTTCTCGACGAAGGACGAGTCATCATTGTACGAGCTGAGGTAGTTCACGGTAGCGACGAAATCGAACCCCTTCCACTCATACTCGCCGCGGAGGAAGCCCTTGTGATAGGGAAGCCCTCCAGGAGCAAGCGGCAGGGAATTGGTGTTGAAATCTCCGAGGAAGCTGTGCGTCCCGGTCCCCGGGACCGGTTCCGCCTTCCAGGTGAAGAAGTAGTTGTAACCGAGCGAGAGAGTGAACGTCCCGAAGTTGGTGGTCGGAAGCTGATAGGCCGCTGTCACATCCATACCGTTCACGAGCCGCTTACCCGCGTTTTGTGTTACCGAGTTGACGCCGATGACGTCGAATGGATCGTCAGCGCGCCGGGTGATTAAATCCGAGAACGGCGCCGCCCCCACGTTAGGCGTTCCGCCCGGAGGCGTATTAGCAAGTAAGAAGTTGCCGTTTTGAGTCACCGCCAGCTGTGCGAAATCTGCTGCAGGCAGAATAACATTCCGGGTAAAGAGCTGATAGAAGTCGACCGTGGCCGTAAACCCGGGCAGGAACTTAGGTGTGATCACGAGCCCCGCGGTATACGACTCCGTTGTCTCAGGCCTGAGAGCGGTATTTCCGCCCTGAAAAACACCGTTTTCCGGTTGTTGGACGGTACCGGAGAACGGATCAGCAATAACCGGAAAATTTTGGATAACCGGGCTGAACAGTGCATTCGTGGACGGAGAGAGGAATGACTCGCCAAAGCTGGCCCGCAGGGTGATGTCCGCCACCGGCTGGTAGCGAAGCGAAACGCGCACGTCGCCGTTATTGTTGAAAGTCGACGTCCGTTTCCCAAGCGGGGTTATTATGTCCGGACCACCAAGTGGATCAACTTCCGTAAGAACCGCTCCGAACTGATCCTTGTTGTCAAACTCTTCGTAGCGATAGGCAACGGCCACATCCAACGAACGGACGAAGGGAATGTTCATGGTGGAAGTCACGAGCGGGACCTGCAATTCCCCGAAATAGGAATTCACTTCCTGGTGGAACGAGGAGGGCGCGTCAGCGTTGAAGCCGAGGACGTCATTCGCGGACTGGCGCGGATCCGGAGTGTTCTTCGTGCGGTTGTGGCGGAATTCATATCCGAGGTTAAAGCCGATGCCGCCTTGATACAGATTCGGGAAGAGATTCCCGAACACTTTCACGTCGGCGAGTAAATCCTTCGACTGGAAAAGCGAGCGACCGAAATACGTGGCTCGCCCCGCGGCGGCGACGTTATCATAAGCGCGCTGACCGTTGGGCGCACCGGTTACAGGGTCAAATGTAGTCGCTACGCCTGAGAGCGGCGCGCTAATGCCGATGAACGGATTGAAATTACCGGCATTGACTTCATTCACGAGCAACGAGGTGACTGCGTCGCCTTTATCGATGCGGGCGAAATCGCCCCGTTCATAGACGACGCCGGTATCGTAACCGAGGTAGCTGATGAAGCTATTACCGGTGAAGGTGAAGTTTCCGTTAAAGCCGACGACGTATCGATAATAGTCGTAGTCGAAGATGGACTCGCGTCGCCCCAACTCCCGAATCGTGCGATATCGCACGTTACTAAGATCTTCGCCGAACGGGTTGAAAGGGTTGAGAAGGGGAGTGTCTCCCGGACCGGGGGGCAGGAGGGGGGTGGCATCTGCACCCGTGGCCAGACCCACAGCCAGCGGAGAGTTATCGCCGGGACGGTTCGGATCTCCCGCGAAGAGGATGAACGGAGCTGGCGCAATGAAATTGAACTGTTTTCGCTTGTTATAGAGCATGTCGCCATACACCTGAAGGCCTTCCCCGAAAATTTTGTAGCGGCCCGTGACGAAAGTCTGATACTTCTCAATCGCAGGAATCGCGGAAGTGAGCTGATTAAAATTGAATCGGTCACCGCCAGCACCCCCGGCGTTAGCGCGGTATGATTCCGGGCCAGTCGGAACACTAGAAGGGTCAATCAAGATGCGCAGAGTAGACTCGCGCGTGGGCGGATCCGAGCCCGGGATGAATGGCGTGGCGGCCCTAGTAATTTGCACCGAGCCGGGGAATAAGGAGCTCTGAGAGAAGAATCCGCCGAGACCAAGAGGGCCCACAGGATCAAGCGCAGTGTTCTGAACACCGCCCGACCGCCTGTCCGCCGTGCTCGAAAGGCGTCGATCGATCGAGAAGATCGCATCGCGATCATAATACTCCGCCGCCACTGCGATCGAAACCTTGTCCGTGGCTACACCACCGCGGACATAGCCCTGCAAAACGCGCGCGTCGCGATCGGTAGTATTGCCATAGAGCAAATCGATCTCCGCACCCTCATATGGCGCCTCACCTGGCCCATTGAGCAGAATAAAGTTTACGACACCGGCCACGGCGTCGGAGCCGTAAATAGCCGAAGCGCCGTCCTTCAAAATTTCCGAGCGCGAGAGGGCACCGATGGGAATGGCGTTGATGTCCGAGAACGCAAAGGCGCGGCGACCATTGATGAGGACCAGCGTATTGCCAGAGCCGAGCGCGCGCAGGTTAACGAAAGCAGAGCCGTCGCCGCCATTCGCGTCATTTTCCGTCGCGGTGTTGCCGACGAAGGAAGGCAACTGGCGCAGACCTTCCGCCGGGGTGTTAGCGCCCTGCTTCTGCAGGACAGCCGCAGTGTAGACGGTAACGGGGAGGGCAGATTCTGTTTCCGCCGTCGGGATGTATGAGCCGGTGACGATAACCCGCTCGGTGGTGGCTGCGCCGCCTGCTGTTCCGCCAGCAGTGCTGTCAGCAATCGCCGAATCAGATACTGCTCCGGCACCGGTCGGGTTCCCCGGTGTAGCCGCTGGGGCAGAGCCGGGCGTGGGCTGGGTAGATCCCACTTGCGCGAAGGCGCTCGCGGCCATGAGGAAAGGAACGCCGACGCTGACTGCGAGAGCCGCGCGGACGAATCCTAACTTATTAAGCACGTGTCTTATCATTAGTTTCTCCATTGGGTTTGGTTAGGTTTGGCGGTGAGGAATAATGAACTTCGAAAGGCGTGACAAGGGTTTTTTTCAACTTTTTTCAAAAATCTTTGAACGCACGTCGCATTGCGACTGTCTGCAAGCTCCCGGATCGGGCATTCCGGGACGACGGAGGAAAGCATTTTGCAGGCTAAAATCTAGTTCTGCTTGCGAGCTACTCGCCTTCCCCCATGCTACGATTCCGGCGTGTGATTGGGCGCTTACTTTAGTCTTCGCCGGTGAAACTAAGCGCGGACAGAACCGAATACGCGGCAATGATTGCGCAATTCCCAAGCGCAGAAACTGCATCCCCGTCGAGACCAGTTTTCCCCCGCTGCAATTCTCGCGCGTTTCGCCGTTGGTATTTCAACCGCCATGTTGAAATTGCTCACACGCGCCGTCCGGTTCCACTCACTGGAAGCAATCGCTTGGAGATAGAAGATTTTTCCTGCAGTGACGGCGGAGCTCTCCCACCTCTTCTCCCGGCACCGATATTCCCTTCAGCCAGCCGGTCAAAAGCGACCCGGCGCGAGCGGTTCGCACCGGTTCTTTGTCTTAGCCATTTTCGTCCGAGATCAAACGGAATCATGATTCGTGATTTGTTTCTCGGCTGAGCCTTGGGATGATGTGCTTGCCAGCTCGGGAGTCGATCCTCCCTTTCGCTCCGCCCAACATGTTCACCGGCCTTATTGAAGAAATCGGCAGCGTTCGTGGGATTGAATTAACGCATGGAGGGACCCAATTGCAGATCGCTGCGCCGCGTATCGCTTGCGACCTTCGTAAAGGTGACAGCGTCGCGGTGAACGGCTGTTGCTTGACGGTTTCTGAGATTCGCCGCGAACAGCTTACGTTCGATATCCTCGGAGAGACCCTGGACCGAACAAATCTCCGGACGGTGAGGCGTGATAGCTTGGTTAATCTCGAGCGCGCGCTCATGTTCAACGGCCGGTTCGGCGGACATTTCGTGCAAGGCCACGTCGACTGCACAGTGCGCGTCATGAGCTTCGAGGAAACGCGGGGAGATCATCGACTCCAACTCGAGCTGCCCGATGAGTTCGCGCAATATGTGGTCTACAAAGGCTCGGTTGCCGTGAACGGCATCAGCCTGACGATCGCTGAATTACTCCCGAAGAGTTTCGGGATTTGGATTATCCCTCATACTAAGCGGCACACAAATCTCGCCACGGCCGATCCCGGCGATCAGCTAAATGTGGAGTTCGATTTGCTAGCGAAATACGTCGAGCGAATGTTGGCGCGCGGTGAAGCACAGGACGCCAGTCGCGAGCGTGGCGACGTCTTGGAACGGCCGGGGTCGACGCCCCCGGCTACAAGGGATTGACGTCTCCGGCTACAGATAGGGCCAGCGTCTTTCGCATAAGCTGTCCTCGTGCAGCAAGGCCTTCTGGAGTTGGGTCGCGATTCGTGTTTGCGCGCGAGACCTTCGACTCGTCTGATTCTGGCCCGTGATGACGCCCAAGGCTTCGATACGCGGCATCGAGAAAGCCCAAAGCGCATCTCCGCTCTCCGTTGGTGTAATTGCATCTCCGCTCGAGCTGCGATGCGCTCTCCGGATGCGCCGACCACCGCACTTGTTTGAACTCAGGCTCGACGCCTTGAGCGAACACCTGGACGAGGTGCAACGTGTCGCCGCGTCGCTTCCAGCTCCACTCATCATCACGGCCAGAGATCCGCGCGAAGGAGGTTTGCATCAGCTTTCTCCAAGGCAGAGGTGCGACTTGCTCCTCAGATTTATGTCCTTTGCCACGTACGTCGACGTAGAGCTCCAATCCGTGCGGATGCTCCGCTCAGTTCTCGAACACGCCGAGTCGATAGATGTGCGACGGATCATCTCCGTCCACAATTTCGACGCCACGCCGAAGCTCAGCACACTGATGCAGCTGATCGATTCCGCCAAGACTGTGGGCGCCGACATTCTGAAAGTCGCCACCCGCACAGAGACCGTCGACGAGCTCGCGCGCTTGCTGGAGTTCTTCGATCGTGCCTCCGAACATCTACCCGTCAGCGCGATGGGCATCGGCAAACTTGCGCGCCATTCCCGCCGGCTGCTCGCCCGCCGGGGCTCAGTGTTAAACTATGCCTACCTCAGGAGCGCTGAGGTCGAAGGCCAAATGTCGCTCGCAGCCCTCCGACGCACCATGGCGCGATCGGGTGGCCCGCGTCGAAGTAAGCTCCACCATTTCGCGTCTACACTGGCGCATCTAATGTGAGGAAGGAAACATTCCGTTTTGTCTGTGAGCGACTCAGTTGAACTTCCGCATGCGGTGCCGGTGATGCCTTTGCCGGGCGCGCTGCTCTTTCCGCACGCGCTCCTGCCGCTCTACATCTTCGAGCCGCGTTACCGCGCGATGCTCGATTACGCACTCGGCGACCATCGCATGTTCTGCGTCGCATTGATCGATCCCGCGCGCGGTGATTGGCATTCAGCAAATGACTTCCGTCAGATTGCCACCGCTGGATTGATTCGAGCTTGCGTCGGCCGTGGAGACGGAACGTCCAACCTGATTCTGCAAGGGCTTCAGCGTGTTCGCTTCACCAGGTTCGAGCAGGAGAAGCCATTTCCCATCGCGGAGATCGAGCCGCTTGGATCGAAGCTTGCGGAATCGCAGGTTGAGTGCGACGCACTCGGCGCAAAGGTGCTCGATCTTTACGGAAAGCTTAAGCGCAGCGGCCGCGAATTCCCCGCCAAGGTCGACCGCTATCTCGCTGACCTGAGCGACCCGGAAATGTTGGCGGATCTGATGGCAGCGACGTTCATCAACGACCCGCTCCGCCGGCAGGAACTCCTCGAGGAACTTTCGGTCAATCAGCGGCTGCGGCTGGTGATTCGCTATCTGCGGGACGAGAGCGGAGACGCAGCTACGTAGCGCATGCCTCCGGCGCGCTCCCAGATCGCAAGCGGGACGCATGCGCTAGGAATGGGCAAGCCGCGCGTGCTCTTCAATCAAGTAACGATCGGTCATGCCGGCGATGTAATCGCAGACGGTGCGATGCAAGCCTTCGCTCTCGATCCGCTTCGTCGCGCCTTCGCCTAACAAGTCAGGCGATCGCACGTAAGCCTCGAAGACGGTCCGCAACATCTCGCAGGCGCGCCGGTTCACCTCCGCGACGCGCGGATGGTAGTAGACGTTCTTGTAAAGAAACCGGCGCAGCTCCTGGTTCGCCCTCAGTAGCTCCTCACCGTAATTGATGAGTGGCCGCTCCTGTCGCCGGACGTCTTCTGGTGTTTGCACTCCTGCTTGAGCGATCGCTCCGGCGCTCGTCATGACCACATCGCGCACCTGGCGATCAATGATTTCGCGGATGATCAATTGATGCAGCTCCGGCTCGCGCGCATCGGGATAACGAGTCGTGACCGCAGCGTGACTCCCACGCCAGACCGAGTTCTCCTCCAGTTGCTCTGGAGCGAGGATGCGAAAATCGACGGCATCATCCAGGTCGTGGCTGTAGTAAGTCATCTCGTCGGCCAGGTTCGCGATCTGCGCTTCCAGCGAGGGACACTGACGTTTCTCCTCACCCGGATCGGACGTGCTGGACAAAGCCTGATGCTTCTGCAAGCCCTCGCGCACTTCATGCGTCAGGTTCAGACCCGGGAACTCCGGATAAACTGATTCGAGCAGATCAACTACGCGCAGGCTTTGCTTGTTATGCTCGAAACCGCCGTGGCCCTGCATGCACTCGGCCAGCATCTCTTCGCCGGAATGTCCGAAGGGCGAGTGACCCAGATCGTGGGCGAGTGCGATCGCTTCCGCGAGGTCCTCATTTAACGACAAAGCACGCGCGACAGTGCGGCTAATCGACGCAACCTCGATCGAATGCGTAAGCCGCGTCCGCAGATGATCACCCGTTCCATTAAGGAAGACCTGGGTCTTATATTCGAGCCGACGGAAGGCGCGCGCATGAATGATCCGGGCGCGATCCCGCTGGAACTCCGTGCGAAATGCGTGGCGACCCTGCGCATGTTTCCTTCCACGCGAATCTCCCGACTTTTCCGCATGAGGAGCAAGCACGCGCCGCTCATCTTCCTCCATCTGCTCGCGCGTTTTCCAACGCCCGGGCACATCAGTTTCCACGCGGCGATTATCTGCCGGAGATGTTGGTTTGCGAGCCAGGAGTTGATTTCGCTGCGAACTGGTCGCGCAGTTGTTCGCGCGCGGCCCTTGCCTGGGCCCGAACGATCAGCACATCGAACAGTGCGAGAAGCAAGGCGAGCACCGTGAGCCACGCGCAGGCCAGCCAGTAAAGAATGAACGAGGCGGGGTGCTCGCGATGATCCAAGAGGCCGCGCAGGATGGTTGAGCCCGCAACCATCAAAGCGACCGCACCGAGCACTGCCGCGAACATGATCTTTCGGCGTGCGACTTGATCACGGATGAACCCGCGTGTCGCGTGCGTTGCGAAAGGCAGCAACGAGAAATTCTTCTTCGCCCGCGGAGTCGCCATGAGCGGCGCGCTCAGATCAGGAGCAGGCTGGGATTCTCGAGAAGATGCCGAAACTCCTTTAAGTATTCGGCACCGAGCGCGCCGTCGATCACGCGATGGTCACAGCTCATCCCGATGCTCATGCGCTGACCGACCGCGACCGAATCGCAATCATCCACGACCGCTTTCTTCGTGATCGCGCCAACCGAAAGAATGAAGCCCTGTGGCGGATTGATGATGGCGGAGAAATTGTCGATCCCGTAGCTGCCCAGGTTCGAGACCGTAAACGTGCCGCCTTCAAATTCCTCAGGCTTCATCCGTTTGTTCCGCGCGCGGTTCGCCAGGTCTTTGACCGCTTCGCTGATCTCGCGCAGCGACTTGTTCTGCGCTCCCTGAATGACTGGCGTAACGAGGCCTTCCTCGAGTGCGACCGCGATCGCGAGATTCACATCGCTGTATTGGACAATCGCGTCCTCATCGAAAGACGCGTTCGCCTTCGGCACTTTCACGGCCGCTTGCACGGCGGCTTTCAGCACGAAGTCATTCACCGTGATTTTTGCGGTGTCGCTCCCCTCGCCTGCTGATTTCAGCTCCGCGCGCGCCGCCATCAAAGGCCCGGCGTCGATCTCAATGTTCAGGTAGAAATGCGGCACCGGTCCTTTGCTCGCGACGAGCCGCTCCGCGATCACCTTGCGCATTCCGGTGAGATGAATGCGAGCGCCTTCAACGGGTTTGGCACCGGTCGGCGCGGGCTTAGACGGGGATGGCGAGGGCACCGCAGCAGACTGGGATTTCATCGCTGCGCGGATATCAGTTTCGGTGACGCGCCCTTCGGGGCCGCTGCCTTTCACCTGCGAAATTTGGAGGCCGTTCTCCGCCGCCAGTCTCCGCGCGAGCGGTGACGCTTTCACGCGCGCTTCCTTGGAGCTGCTCGCGCTTGCAGAGGCCGCCTCAGCCTTTGGCGGAACCGGTGGAGCATCGAGTCGGGTCGACTTTTGCTCCTCCGGCTGGGGCGGCGCTGTCTCCTCCTGCTGCTCTCCCGCTGGCGCAGGCTGCTCCGTCTCGGCCGGCTTCGCCGTTTCCGCCGCGGGTCCTGGTTTTTTCTCCGCCTCCGGTACCTTCGTCTCGGCTGGCGCCGCTTCGCCCTTTTCGCCGACGAATGCGATCTTCTGTCCGACCTCTACTTTGCCGCCTTCTTCGACATAGATCTCGGTCAGGAC
>MWVV01000968.1_pt1 | contig 10310 bp, 5 predicted proteins | sample 1047281 | NCBI WGS metagenome assembly MWVV01 (sample SAMN06349986, study PRJNA376086) | soil metagenome | isolation source: PT-2 sample Antarctic (ecotone) soil | place: Antarctica | collected 2015-01-13 | reverse complement strand
CCTGCGTTTCGGCGGTTGCCAAATCATAACTGTGTTTGGCGGTAGTGGTGCTGCTCGTACACGGCGACTGGTAGCCGACAATCGTTGGGATCAAGCCCCAGCCCATCCGTGAAACCTGATCAACCCAAGCCGCCGTCAGTTGCGGCTGCTGACAGCCGCGATTTCTGCCTGACATATAAATGTTCACGTCATAAAATGGCGAAGTGTCCCACCAAATTTGCATCTGCGAGACGGGCGCGGCGGTGCATTTGTCAAATCCGCGGTTAATGCTGATACGCGTCGAGCCGCCCGGCGGCTGGGCGAAGACGGAATTTTGCGCTTCGAGTTGAGCGTTTTCTTTTTCGAGGCGAGCAAGTTTTTTGATTTGGGGTGGCGTGATTTCGTCTGCGCCGTTAAAGATTTTTGTTTCCTGAACGCAGCCGGTTTTCGCGCCCGCGCATTTTCCACCGGTTTTTAAAATCCAATTTCCAGTTTTCTGCTGGGCAGAAACGTCGTCGTTACGGCGAATCTCCACCGAGCGCTCGACAAATTTCCAAGTCCGTCCATTATCTTCTGATTTGTAAATAATTTTTCCGGCAAAGTTAGAACCTGTCGTTATAGAAACGGATAAATTTAAATCACCGCCACTGAGAACAGCAATATAAATATTTCCAAAATCAGCGATTGATAAATCTTCGCTTCTTATTTGAATCGGCGTTTTCGTCCAGGAATTTCCGCCGTCATTTGTTGCGGAAATGTTGAGACGCGAGTTTTGTGCGTCGGCTAAAATTGCCCATCCGATATTTTCATCGGCAAATAAAACCGCGCTGATTGTCTCCGAATAATCTTTCTGCACAATCATTTCGCGCCAATTCGTGCCGCTGTCGTCAGTGCGGAAAAGCGCGGAGCGCGTAAAGGCAATACCCGAACGTTCGCCGAAAATTTGTATATCTTTGATTTGCGCGTTCTGCGAGTCGTTTGCAAAATTCGGCGACGGCGAACTTTGCGCGTTTCCAAACTCGAACAGGAAAGAAGGATTTTTTTCGATAAATTTCTGCGCTGTCGCTGTAGAAATCGAAAAGACAATTAAAAGAAAAAATAGAGACACCGGAAAAAAGACATTTTTCATTGCGCACCTCAGAGTGAAATTGGAAAAGCTGATGATTGACCGGAAGAGTATAACTGACTTTGATAGCTTTTTTCAATAAATTTTTGAGCGCGGAAAAGTTTTGTAAAATTTTGTCTTCAGGCAGTTTTAAGGTAATTTATATTGTTAGAAAAGCGCGGACTGATAATTCATTTGAAACTTGGCGAAAAAAATTTATCAGCGCAAGTCTGAAAGCGTTTTCTCACGCCCCGGAAAAATATGCTTCTTTCTATACTTTTTATTTTGTTAATTACCGTCGGTGGTTTTAGCCTGACTTATCTGTTGTCAAAAGATGAATCCGTTTTGTGGCGCGTCTGTGCGGGCAACGTCATCGGCTCGACGGTTTTTGGACTAATTTGTTTTTTGGCGGCGTGTTTTTTCGGCTTTACTCCGCTGACGATTTCCCTCTCCGTGCTTCTAAGTCTATTTCCTCTAATCATTTTTTACAAAAACATTTTGCGGCAAAATTTACTTTCAGATTTCAGTCGAGCAAAAGAAAATTTAGCTGGAGCGGAAACGAAAAGAATTTTCGGATTTGTTTATTATGCTTTCTTTTTAATTTTGTTCTGGCTTTTCTTTGAACGCGCGATGCTTGAAACGACGAGCGGAATTTTGACCGGCGCGTCAAACAATTTAGGCGATTTACCGTTTCATCTTGGCGCGATATTTTCTTTTACCGAAGGAAATAATTTTCCGCCCGACAATCCTTCTTACGCTTTCGCCAAATTCTCTTATCCGTTTATTGCTGATTTGATAACGGCGAGTTTTGTCAAATTGGGCGCGGATGTGCGCGACGCGATGCTGATTCAAAATGTAACTCTGGCATTTTCCCTACTCGTCGTTTTAGAAAGATTCACATGCAAATTAACCGGCAGCCGGCTCGCCGGAAAAATTGCGCCCGTTTTATTATTCTTCAGCGGCGGACTCGGCTTTTTGTGGTTTTTCAAAGAATACTGGGAAGGAACAAAGGGATTTTTTGAATTCGTCGGAAACCTGCCGCGCGATTATACCATCGGCGAACAATTTCGCTGGGGCAATTCTCTGAACACGCTTTTTATTACTCAAAGGAGCCTTCTGCTGGGAATGCCTCTGACAATTATTGTTCTGCAGAAACTGTGGGAATTATTCGCCGCCAAAAAACACAGCGCAGAAACTTACACGGAGGGACAAGACGAATCAAACAAAATCGCGCTTTCTTCTTTCCACTTTCCACTTACCACTTTTCTTTTCGCTGGTTTGCTCGCCGGAACGCTGCCGCTGGTTCACGCGCACAGTTTGTTTGTTTTATTTGTTGTCAGCGCATTTTTGTTTTTTTTAAGTTTGAATAAATGGCGTGAATGGATTGCGTTCGCGGTCGGTGTTTTGATCGTCGCCGTTCCGGAACTCGTCTGGGTGATGACGGGCAGCGCGACTCATCTGACGAAATTTATCGACTGGCACTTTGGTTGGGATGCGCAAGATACAAACATCGTCTGGTTTTGGTTGAAAAATACGGGGATTTTTATACCGCTGTTAATTTTAACTTTTTTGTTAATGCTAAAAAGTAAGGATTCAACCGAAGAGAACAAAAAAGATAAACCGCTGATAAACGCCGATTCGCGCGAATTAAGACCGGTGAAAGATAATAAAGAAATTTACCATTTACCATTCACTATTCGCCATTTGTATTTTTTTTTACCGTTTGTATTTTTATTTTTACTTTCAAATGCGATCAAACTCGCGCCGTGGGAATGGGATAATATAAAGGTTTTAATTTACTGGTTTGTCGCTTCGATTCCATTTGTTGCGGCTGTTTTAGCGTGGCTCTGGAATAAAAACAATCTTTTGAAATTTGTTGCTGCTGGTTGCTTGCTGATACTGATTCTAGCCGGTGCGCTCGATGTAGTGCGCGTCGTTTCAAGAGCGATAAATAACCAGGTATTAAATAACCAGGTATTTGACCGGGATGCAATAAAAGTTGCCGAACAAATCAAGCAAAGAACCGCGCCGAATTCCCTGTTTCTCAATGCGCCGACGTTTAATTCCGCCGTTGTTTTATCCGGGAGACGTTCTCTGATGCGTTATGTCGGTCATCTTTCTTCGTACGGCATTGATTACGGCGAGCGCGAAAACGATCTCAAACAAATTTATGCGGGCGGACCGGCAACCGAAAATTTGCTGAACAAATACAATATCGAATATGTTTTAATAAGTCCCGAAGAAATAAGGACTCTGCAGCCTAACGAGGGATTTTTTAGGAAATATCCGCTGATTGCCGAATACGGACAATATCGCGTTTATCAAATTAAAAAATGAAATCACAGATGAATACAGACGAACTCAAACTTGAGGAAAGTGAGCAGCAGGCAGTGAGCGGTGAGCAGTTCAAAGTCGAAGACCAGAATTTCAAAACCGAAAACCGCCAGAAAAACATCTTCCGATCCTCGATGTCCGATTCCTTTTGGCTCGCGGGTTGCGCTGTTATCACGGCGATTGCCGCGTTTTTGCGCTTTTTCTGGCTTGAACTCAAACCGTTTCACCACGATGAAGGCGTGAACGGCTTTTTTCTAACCAACCTTTTCCGCGAAGGCATTTATAAATATGACCCGACGAATTATCACGGTCCGGATCTTTATTATTTCGCGCTCGCCTTTTCAAAAATCTTCGGCTTAAACACGTTTAGCGTCCGCTCAAGCGTGGCGATTTTTGGAGTTTTGACAGTTGTTTTAGCTTTCTGTCTGAAACGATACATCGGCGCTGTCGGAAGTTTAACCGCCGCGCTTTTTCTCGCGCTCTCGCCCGGAATGGTTTATGTCTCCAGATATTTTATTCACGAAATGTCGTTTGTTTTTTTCAGTTTCGGGATTGTCGTCGGCGTTTTGTATTTTATTGAAAAACGTAAAGCCGGAATTTTCGCCGTGGCGACGATGAGTTTGCTTCTGCTCGTCTGTTTTTTGCCGACCGCAATAAATCTGGCAAGCCTTGTCGGCACAGAAAATGTTGTTTTGTTGTGGGTTGCGCGCATCGGCGCATTCTTTGTAGAAGCGGTTCTAGTTTTTCTAATAATGCGTGTGCTTGTCGCCTGGAAAAGCGGCACGCCGATTTATCTGATGCTCGCTTCGGCTTCCGCCATTTTGCTTTTTGCCACGAAAGAGACGGCATTTATTACAATCGGCACAATGCTGATCGCGGTTTTGTGCGTTTGGCTGTGGCGAAAAATTTATCGCGGCGCATTTCGAGAACCAATTGAAAATGAGATTGAACCGGTCGAACTCAACTGGCGGACATTTCGCTCGCGGCTCGGAAATTGGAGCAATTTATTTCTCATCTTCGCCGCCGTTTCAATTGTCTTCGCCTATGTCGGAGTTTTATTTTTCTCTTCGTTTTTCACTTATGCTGAAGGTGTGCCGGCGGCTTTTAAGGCGTATGCTTTCTGGACAAAAACCGGCACGGGCGACCACACGCAAAACGGTTTTTGGGGCTATCTGTGGTGGGGAATGAAAATCGAAGCGCCGATTATGATTCTCGCTGCCGTCGGAACCGTGATTGCTTTTGCCAAAGCCAGGCACCGGTTTGCGATGTTCGCCGGTCTTTGGGCGTTTGGGCTTTTCGCCGCCTACTCGATTATTCCATACAAAACGCCATGGCTCGCGCTTTCGTTTCTGCTTCCGATGTGCTTCTGCGCCGGTTACTCCATCAACGAATTAATCGCATCACGTCACTTTCGGGTGCGAATTCTCGGCGGTGTTTTGGCGGTGACGGCAATCGCAGTTCTTGGTTATCAAACTTATGATTTGAATTTTCAGCGATATGACGACGACCAGATGCCGTATGTTTACGCGCATACCAAGCGCGAATTTCTCAATTTGATAAAAAATATCGAATTTTACGCCGAAAAAAGCGGCAGAGGCAAAGACGCGAGCATCGAAGTTGTTTCGCCTGATTACTGGTCAATGCCCTGGTATCTGCGCGACTACCCGAAGGCAGTTTTTCATGGGACTTTAATTGATACTTCGACCGCCGAAATAATCGTCGGCTCCGAAAAACAAATCAGTTCCTTTAGCCAGCGATACGGCGCAAACTACAGATATGCCGGAATTTATCCGCTCCGTCCGGGCGTGGAACTTTATTTATTAGTCAGAAAAGATTTAGCCGATCCAAACACGCGAGACATCCAAAAAATCGAAGTCAAAGCACCGTAAAGTTCACGTTTCGTTATTTTGATAAACGCCTAAAATTATGTTTCGACAATTTTTAATTTTCGCACTTTTATTATTTGTGACAACTTCAACTTTTTCGCAAACTCCGCAAATTGAAACGGGCGTTCCGCAGACGCTGGCAAAATGGCGCGGCGTGAATTATTCGGACGTGCGATATAAACTGAATCTGACGCTTGAAAAAATGTCGCCCGTTCTAAAAGGCACGATTGAAATTTCGCTCAAAAACAATGCCGACCAAATCGTTCTCGATTGGCGAAAGATTCGCGGCAAGGAGGATTTGTCGCGCATCGAGAATGTTTCGATAAACGGCAAGCCCGTCGTTTTGAGTTCCGACTTTAGTCGGCTGAATGCGGAAAACAAGCCAACTGAAGTTGGAACTCAGAACTTTTATGAAATCAATGAGCATCTTGTTTTCAAAGACGGCGTGAAAGCGGGCGAAAATGTTATCAAGCTCGATTTTACTTCGCCGATTTTAACCAGCGGCGCGGCAATCACGCGCTACGTTGACAAGGAAGACGGCGCGGAATACGTCTATTCGCTGTTCGTCCCGTCGGACGCAAGCACGGCGTTTCCCGTGTTTGACCAGCCGGATTTGAAGGCTCGATTTAGTTTGACGATTGACAGTCCTGCTAGTTGGAAGGTTATTTCAAATGAACAGTTTTATTTCTCGAACATAAACTATAACTACGCGCCTGAAAGTATCGAGGAAGCGCGTAAGGGAAATAAGCAAAGATACGAAGAAAACAAAGCTAGAGGCGGAAACACATTTAGTGAAGAAATTTTTGAACTTTCCCAGAAAATACCGACAGCAGGCAGAAGATTGCATTATTTTCGTGAAACAAAGCCGATAAGCACTTATGTTTTTGCCTTTGCTGCAGGCGAATTCGCTGAATTTTCAGATAAAGAGGATTTTGTTTCGGAAGAAGATTTTTATAAATTTCTAGGTAAAGGAACACCCCCAAGTGGAATTCGTTCTATTGGTAATGGGAAACACATCAGAGATTACACTCTGGTTTACGTCCGCAAATCGCAAGCCGAAAAATTCAAACAACACGCCGCCGAAACTTTTCGCCTCAACCGCGAAGCCGTCAAATATTTGGAAAGCTATTTCGATTACAAATTCCCGTTTCCAAAATACGACCTTGTTTTGATTCCCGAATTTCCGTTCGGCGGAATGGAACACGCGGGCGCGACTTTCCTTCGAGAATCCTCCGTCATTTTCCCGTCCGAGCCGACGGCGAACGATTACATCTCACGCGCCAATTTGATTTTTCACGAAGCCGCGCATCAATGGTTCGGCGACACGGTGACGATGAAATGGTTTGACGATTTATGGCTCAAGGAAGGCTTCGCCGAATTTATGGCGTATAAAACTTTGGAAAAAGTGATGCCCGAATACAACGCCTGGAAAGCCTTTTACGAGCGCAACAAACCGCTCGCCTATCTGACCGATTCGACAAAAGGCACAACGCCGATTTATCAGGAAATCCCAAATCTCGCGTCGGCAAAATCGGCTTACGGCAATATCGTCTATCGCAAAGCCCCGTCATTTCTGCGCCAAGCCGAGTTTTATCTGGGCGCGGATAAATTTCAAACGGCAGTGCGCGCATTTTTGAAGAAACACGAATTCGCCAACGCCGAATGGACGGATTTGGTGAAGGAATTTGAAACGGCAAGCAAGCAGGATTTGAAAGATTGGGCAAGTTTTTGGGTGAAGCAAAAAGGCTTACCGACTGTGAGAGTTGGATATTTTTTTCACGCTGAAAACGACAAAGTTCTTGGCTATTTAATAAGTCAAAACAAACCAAATAAAGAACAAAACAAAGAATGGTGGATGCTGAGCTTTAACACATACATCAAATTTACAAACGGCAAAACTCAAATTAACCGTTCATTCCTTGATTACGAAGGAGAAAAATTATGGCTAGACGAATTTGCTAACAAACAAAAACCTGTAATGGTTTTCCCAAACTACCAGGATTACGGCTACGGCATCTTTCTGCTTGACGAGCGAAGCCGCGATTACGTGCTGAAAAATATCCAGAACGAACCGGACGATTTTCTGCGCTCGATGATGTGGGGAACGCTCTGGGACAGTGTGCGCGAAGCCGAACTCGCGCCGCGTGATTATGTCGCGCTCGCCATTAAAAACATCTCAACCGAAAAAGACGAACTCACGATTCAAACAATCTTAGGGCGCGCGTCAACCGCGATGAATTATTATCTGCCGGACGCGCAATCAAAAGAACTCGCCGCACAACTCGAAACGCTTTTAGCCGAAAAAATGCAAAACGCGCCGACGCTCGGACAGCGAATCACATTTTATCGAGCGTTTCTGAACATCGTTTCAACCGACAAAGCAAAGCAAACTTTGAAAGACGTTTTGAGCGGCAAAATACAAATAAAAGATTTGAAATTAAAAACCAAAGACCGATTCGACATCGCAACGAAACTTTTAATTTTAAGCGACAAAGACGCGCCGAATCTGCTTGCCGAACTCGAAAAAACCGAAACTTCCGACGAAGCGAAACGCTACGCTTACGCCGCCAAAGCCGGAATTGCAACGACGGAAAACAAACAAAAGTTTTTCGCTGAATTCATAGGCAACAAAGAAATTTCCGAAAGCTATATCGAAACCGCGTTCGCGCCGTTTAATGCAACCAGACAAACCGATTTGACTTTGCCGTTTTTAGAAAATGCTTTGAAGGAATTACCGAATCTCAAACGAAGCCGCAAAATCTTTTTCGTCAATGGCTGGCTTTCCGCTTTTATCGGCGGGCAAAAAAGCGAACAGGCTTTGGCAATCGTCAATAAATTCCTGGCAGACAATCTAAACTTGGATAAGGATTTGCGTTTGAAAATTTTGGAAGTTGCGGACGGATTGGAACGCGCCGTTAAAATTCGCAAGCAGTTTGCAAAACAGTAGAATTTACGGTGTTGCTCATACTGACTTCGGTTTAATCAATTGGTGAATCGAAATTTACAAATTACTGTTTTAGAAATTCCAACATCGCGTCGATGAATTTATCGAGTGTTTGAACGTGCGGAATATGTCCGACGCCACTCAGTTCAATCAATTTTGAACCAGAAATCTCTCGATTAATTTGTTTACCGAGTTCGGGATATTGTCCGTATTTATTCTGCAATTCTTTTGACAGACGATTCTTGCCGACAACGGTTCTATCTTCCTGACCGATAATTAAAAGAGTCGGAACTTTTAAGTTTTTGAATTCATAAACAACCGGTTGTTCGTAAATCATCAGCGATGTGAGCGCGCCTGCAACCGCTGTTTGCGCGAAGTCCGGCTTGATCAAAGATTCGGCTTGCGCCCGCGCATATTGTTCGTATTCGGATTTCCAAACCGGGTAATAAGTCTGCTGATATTTTTTCATCGAATCGTATGTTTGAGATTTTTCTGATTTCAGCAAATCTTCAAACGACGCGTATGGAACAAAAGTTCGATAGTCTTCCAAACCGATCGGATTTTCCGAGACTAATTTAGAAACTGTTTCGGGAAACATCAGGGCAAAGCGCGTCGCCAGCATTCCGCCCATCGAATGCCCGACGACGATTACCCGCTGGACTTTTAGCAATTCGAGTAATTTTTTATTACTCGCCGCGAGAAGATGGAAACTATAATGAACTTTCGGTTTGTCGGATTTGCCCCAGCCGATCTGGTCGGGAATGATGACCCGGTAGCCATTTGCCGTCAGTTTTGGAACGACATCTTTCCAATAAAATCCGTTAAAATTTTTACCGTGAAATAGAATGACGGTTTCGCCATTGCCTTTCGCTGTAGGAGACGCGTCCATGTACGCCATCCGCGCCAGTCTGTTTTCGATTTGTAAATCGAAATGTTTGACGGCATATGGGTATCGGACGGCGCGAACCGCCTGCGCGTCAATCATCGAAGATGCGCCGGAGACGAGAACCAAAGAGAGCATTATAAAAAGCCAACTTATTTTTCTCATATACATAGTTTTATCATATTTTCAGCGGCTTCCGTCAATCTTGACAAAAAAGTAATGATTTGCGATGATTGATTGTGAAACAATTAACAAATCAAAGGTTTGTAATGTTATGAAAATTTCCGCTCAGGAAGAATACGGATTGCGATGCCTTCTTCAGCTTGCCACCCTTGGCGTTGAGGAATCTTTGACGCTAAACCAAATTGCCGAGCGTGAAGGAATTTCTCCGGCGAACGCTGGGAAATTAATGTGGCTTTTGAACAAGGCGGGTTTTGTGCAGGCGATTCGCGGGATAAAAGGCGGTTATAGCCTGGCTCGCGCGGCGAGTGAAATTAGATTGAGCGAAGTTATTAAAGTCCTCGATGCCGATGAAATTTCCAATCATTGTCAAAGTTATACGGGAATTTTGAAAACCTGTATCCACACCGGCGATTGCGGAATTCGTCCTGTCATTGTTGGACTTCACGCGATTGTTCACGAGGCTTTGTCAAATATTACTTTGGCGCAGCTAGTCGGCGAAGAACGTAAAGTGAACGAAACATTTCAACAAATTCAGCGGATGGAAAAGAAGGTTGCGAAAGAGATTTTAGGCACCCAAAAGCTTTTATAAATAAATAAATATGTCAACAGCAGCAGAACTACTGACAAACAGAGAATATAAATACGGTTTTACGACCGACATCGAAACGGAAACAATTGCGAAAGGTTTATCGGAAGACACAGTTCGCCTGATTTCAGCCAAGAAAAATGAGCCGGAATGGCTGCTCGAATTTCGCCTGAAAGCCTACCGCCATTGGCTGACGATGAAACAGCCGGATAATTGGGCAAATTTTCATTATCCTAATATTGATTTTCAAAATATTAGCTATTATTCAGCGCCGAAACAAAAAGTGAAAAAGCAGAGTTTGGACGAAGTTGACCCGGAACTTATCAGAACTTTTGAGAAACTCGGCATTCCGATTACCGAACAAAAAATGCTGGCGAACGTCGCGGTTGACGCGGTGTTCGATTCGGTTT
>MWVV01000967.1_pt1 | contig 10313 bp, 5 predicted proteins | sample 1047281 | NCBI WGS metagenome assembly MWVV01 (sample SAMN06349986, study PRJNA376086) | soil metagenome | isolation source: PT-2 sample Antarctic (ecotone) soil | place: Antarctica | collected 2015-01-13 | reverse complement strand
AAAGCTATCGTTTGCCGTTATTGCGAAAGGGATTTACCTAATAAAATATGAGTATTACAAAAGTAACCCAACATCCAACACAAAATGAAGAATTGATTTTCGACCGTTCACAAACCGGTCGAATCGGTTATCGTTTGCCGAAACTCGATGTTGAAGAAACAAATATTGACGATTTTTTGCCGCTTGAATTGAGAAGAACCGACGACTTGGAAGGTGTTCCGGAAGTCAGTGAAGTTGACGTGATTCGGCATTTTACACGAATGTCAACTTGGAATTTTTCGATTGATTTGGGAATGTATCCGCTCGGTTCCTGCACGATGAAATACAATTCGCGCCTGAATGAAAAGGTGGCGCGAATCGCTGGCTTTGCCAATCTTCATCCGCTTGCGCCGGAATCAGAAGCGCAAGGCGCGCTCGAATTAATTTACAGATTGCAGGAAGATTTAGCGGAAATCACAGGGCTTCCCGGCGTGAGTTTGCAGCCTGCTGCCGGAGCGCACGGCGAAATGACGGGCGTAATGCTAATTCGCGCATTTCTAGATCAACGCGACGGCGAAAAATCTAAAGAGCGACGCGTGATGCTCATCCCCGATTCGGCGCACGGCACAAATCCCGCATCGGCGCATCTTGCGGGTTTTACCGTCAAAACTATCCGCTCAACCAGCGAAGGCTTAACCGATATGGAGCATCTGAAAATGCTTTGCGCCGAAGGCGGGGTTGCCGGATTGATGCTGACGAATCCGAATACCGTCGGGCTTTTTGAAAAAAACATTGTTGAAATCTGCGCCGAGATTCACAATGCGGGCGGTTTGGTTTATATGGACGGCGCGAATATGAACGCGCTCGTCGGTGTGGCGCGCCCCGGAGATTTCGGCGTGGATGTGATTCATTTGAATCTGCATAAAACTTTTTCAACTCCGCACGGCGGCGGCGGTCCCGGTTGTGGACCATGCTGCTGCACCGCTGAACTTGAACCGTTTTTACCCGTTCCGCGCGTGGTCAAAGACGGGGATAATTACAAATTAGATTTTAATCGTCCAGGTTCAATCGGGCGTGTCAAAGCGTTTTTCGGCAATTTTGGAATGATGGTGCGGGCACTTGCTTATATACAGACTCACGGTGCGGAAGGTCTTCGAGAAGCAACTGAAGCGGCGGTTTTGAATGCGCGTTACGTCGGACATCACTTAACCGAAGAATTTGATAAACCGTTTGAAGCCGATTGTATGCACGAAGTTATTTTTTCGCACAAAAAGCAGACCCGTAAAGGCGTTCACACTTTGGACATTGCCAAGCGTCTGATTGATTACGGTTTTCATCCGATGACGATTTATTTTCCGCTAATTGTTGAAGGCGCGATGCTAATTGAACCAACCGAATCGGTCGGTCGGGCGGATTTGGACGCGTTTATTGACGCGATGAAATCAATTGCTCAGGAAACAATAGATGATCCCGAATTAGTAATCGGCGCGCCGCACTCAACGCGCATCGGACGACTGGACGAAGCAACTGCCGCGCGGAAACCAGTTTTACGCTGGAATCCTTCGGAAGCAACTTCTGCCGCGTCAGTGTAGTTTTTCGAGGGACAAAATAAAAAGACGAAAGTTAAATTGTAAAAATTTTTAACTTTCGTCTTTTTTTATTTTTACAGGAATTTTCCCATAATTGACTGAACCGAAATTCCAGGAAATTAAACAGAAAAAGAGGTTTCTGAAAACCTCTTTTTCTGCTGTTCAGTTATTAATTAAATTTACTATCTGAAGTTAATGGTCACAAAATCAACGTCACTGATTTCTTCAGTAACTGTTCGAACAATTGATGATTGGTCAAAACTGAAGCGTTTTGATTTTGCCGAAATGATCACTGTTTCGCCAGCCTCTATATCCTCAAATCGGTAATATCCGAAACTCGTGGTTTTTGCCGTTCGGATACTGCCGTCTAAATCAGCTAGGGTTACGGTGACATTTTTAACGCCTCTGCCTGATTGAGTCACTACTCTGCCGCCGACCGCAACGGACGCGGCGGTCGTTCTGGTGAGCGAAAAGTAAGCGATTGGAATATCGTGATCTGAATATCTTTCAGGACGCGCCGGATTTGAAGCGTAGAGTGATGCCGGAGCTTCCGGAAAGTCAGAATTATTGTGGACGATTACGTTACGTGTGTTGCGCCCGTTCGCTACACTATTGACTAGAATGTGATCGAGCGCCTGCAGCGTCCCTTCAAAATTGAAACTGTAACGCTGATCGGCGGGCAGTTTATCAATTAAATTAAAGAAATTAGGATTGACAAGATCAGGACTCGCATCAACTACGATTTGATCGTCAGGCGTCGGTGTTCCCTTCAGCGTAGCAATCGGGTCAGTGTAGCCGTCGCTGAATTGATAAGCATTGTAGTCGCCAACCGAAACAATAGGTGTTGCCGGATTAGCGGTCTGCAAACTCTGAAACAAATTGGCGATTGATTCGGCTTGCTTCTTGCGCTTCTCGCGCACACGTGGTCCTTCACCCGGATCCTGATCAATGTTTATGAACGAGCGCGTATGATTAACAATTGCAATTACCGGCAAATTTGCTCCTGCCGGATCGACGCGTCCGCGCAAAACGAGCGGCGGTCTATCGTGCAAAATGGATGTAGCACCGGTGCCCGGATCAACAAATGTCTCTAACGCAAGTTCCTGCGTAACGCTATCGACGGCAACACGCGATGTTTTAACGAGGAATCCGACATCCTGATCGGCATCATCAGTTTTCCCATCAGCTTCGATAAGGTATGCGGAATAAGTGACACCCGAAATTGTTTGTATTTCCATTGCTAGAGCCTGAAGATCAGCAAGGTCAAAGATTTCAATGACACCGATGATGTCAGGCAGTTGCAATACATTTTTTATAGCTAATGCAGCCTTTGCGCGCTGCGTCGCATCGTTGTTGAAATTTTCAATGTTTGTTCCGGCAACAGTAAATTCATCGGCGGTCGGTACCGGCGCCGGTACGACGCTAATATTTGCTGAAGCCGTCAGAGGCGCGTCAGGAATAAGTCGATACTCGCCGAACGAGAAATCGAGCGGTCCGGCAACGTTCGAGAAATTGACGAACGAAGTGTATCCGTTGAGCGGCGCGCCCGCGCGGGCATTGGTGTCCACCAGCAAACGCTCCGGATTTTCATCCCAGCGCGGAACATTTGGATCAACCATGCCGGATGTCGGATCGGGCGGTACCGGTTTTGAGATTTCTATGCCCGGCTCACGCAGAGGGCGCGGAACTCCTGTGATAACTGTGTAAATGTCGTAGAAATTATCGTTCGGCGCAACGGTCGTCAAAGACGCGGCGGACAGACGCATTCCCTCATATTTTTCGAGCTGCGGCTGAGTTGGCGCTGCGGTCGGGTCGAGAATAGTTGTCGTGAGCGTAATCGGCGCGGGAATCAGATTGCCACTGTCGATTAGCGAAACGCTTGTGACAGGACTTATTTCGGTCATTCCGTTGAACTCAACAACCGTGCCGGTCACGCTTACTTCATCGCCGACGGCAACAGTCGGGAGAGAAGAGGTAAAGACCAACAAACCCTGTGACGTATTTGGATCGGCATCGGCATTTGCATCTGGCGTCTGGATAAAGAAACTGCTGGCTGCGCCGCCATTGTTAGTACCCGTTTTGAGCAACGTGACGATGCCACTGGTCGTGACTGTCTGACCGGCGAGGGGCGAGGACGTGCCGCTTCCCTGAATTTCGTGAATTGCTACCGGCGTGGTGTTGATGACTGTAAAATCAAAAACGAAATCCTGCGCCATCTGGTTAGGTGTTCCGTCCTGATCCATAACCTGGGCGGCAATGACGGTAACGGTGCAGACTTCGCCCTGCGTAAAGTCGGTTGTAGGATCAAGCGTATAAGTCGTTGCGCCGCCGCTCAAAGTAAAAGTTTTAGTGCCGCTCCTCGCGCAACTAATTTGAAATGAACTGTTCGTGGCGGTGACTGCTTCACTGAATGTGACGCTGACGTTCGCGTCCACAGCAATATTAACTCCGTTGTCAGCCGGAACGGTGCTGGCAACGGTTGGCGGATTGTCGACGGGCGGTCCGCCGGTGAATGTCTGTCCTGTGTTGGGCGCGTTCTGCGTGTTCGCAATTGAATTAGCATTCCAGGTAAAGTTTCCGTAAGTTGTACCGCTGCCCTGCAATTGGAGAGAAGTTCCGGCGGCGTTGGTGCCACTCTGCGAAACGCCAATGTCGGTACAAGTCAATCCATTGGCAGGACCGTCGGTTGCTGCAAAAGTACCTTCATAGCAGAGGAATTGGACAACTGTCCCATTGTTGACGAGGGCAACGCCGTCCGGAGCACCGTTTTGAATGCCGGGTGTTAGGACCGAAACGGTTCCATATCCACCTTGCTGTGAAGGTATCGTGGTAGGTAGAGCGAATGTTCCATAAGAGGCGCCGCCGTTTCCGTTATAGAGTACAATTGACCAGTTTGTAAGATTTGTTCCTGCGGGTCCGGCAACCTCAACGAACTCCCCCATGTCAGTGCCAGTGACATCGTAGAGAATCTCATTGATAAAAATGGTTGATGAAGTTCCCGGCACGATCAGAGTTTTTGCTTCAGTTGTTCCTGTGCCGAACGCATTATTCAGTAAAACGGGTTGGATGAAGAATGTTAATAATAAAGCAGCGGTGATCGTCGCCGCCAACATATGACGATAACAATTTAGGTGACTGCGTGCGCAAAAATATTTTCTCATAATAAAAAGCCCTTCAATTTTTTTTGATTTGAAATAAGTGTTAAATTTTGGTTTTTTTCGGCTAAAATATTCAATCGTAGTGAAATATAACCTCAGGAAGTCACTCGCCGCAAATATTGTAACAGTTCATCTAACAAAATAATACACGGTCAGATGCTAAGAAATGGTTTTAAATAAGTTAAATTTTCGTTAAATAATTTATTTTTTTAAGATGTGTCAATAAAACAGTGGACGAAATCGAGCTATTTGTGCGGTTAATTTTATTTCGCGGCGAAAATCTTTTAGAATATTTTAGTTATGCCTGAACCACGCAATCTAATTTCGCAAGCCGAGCTAAAAAAACGGCTCCAAGCTGACACTGAAAAGCGTACTACCGTTTCGTTTTATCAATATCATCCGATTGAAAATCCGCTACAATTTCGTGATGAGCTTTATCAAAACTTTCTCAATCTCGGTGTTTTGGGAAGAGTTTATATTGCCTCCGAAGGAATTAACGCGCAGATCAGCGTCCCCGCGAAAAACTTTCAGATTTTCAAAGATTATTTATTTTCGATTGATTTTTTAAGTGACGCGCGGCTCAATATTGCGGTTGAAGACGACGGGAAATCATTCTGGGTTTTAAGCGTCAAAGTGCGCAAAAAAATTGTCGCCGACGGCATCGACGATCCGAATTTTTCGATGCGGCTCAAAGGTGCTTATATCAATGCCGCCGAATTTAATGAGTTTGTCGCAAATCCCGAAACAATCGTGGTTGATATGCGAAATTATTATGAATATGAAGTCGGGCATTTTGAAAACGCGCTCGAAATTTCGTCAGACACGTTTCGCGAACAATTACCGATGGCGGTGGAAATGCTTGCCGAAAAGAAGGATAAAAATATAATTATGTACTGCACCGGGGGAATTCGCTGCGAAAAGGCTAGTGCGTATCTTTTACACCACGGATTCGAAAAAGTTTTTCATCTCGAAGGCGGTATTATTGAGTATGTCCATCAGGTCAAAGAGAAGAATCTCGAAAATAAATTTAAGGGCAAAAATTTTGTTTTCGACAACCGACTCGGCGAACAAATCAGCGGCGAAGTAATCAGTAATTGCCATCAGTGCGGCGAAAAAAGCGACACGCACCACAACTGTGAAAACGACGCGTGTCATTTACTGTTTATTCAATGCGAAATTTGTCGTGAAAAACTCGAAGGCTGCTGCTCAGAGGAATGCCGGACAATTAAACGTCTTCCTCTTGAAGAGCAAAAGCATCTGCGGCAAACTCAGTCTGAGAAAACAGATTTATTTAATAACAGCCAAACAAAACTACGAACAAGATTTTTCGATGTGCGTGGCAAATAAGTATAATTTATTTGATTTCGCAAAGTAATACATGACCGCTGTCTTACTTCTCTACAAATTTCAGTAATTTTTTCTTCAAAATTAATTTAATCGCTCGTTTATGATATTATTCGATTGTTAAATGTTATATATTTATTGGTTTTTTTGAAGAAGAATGGCAGTCGGTATTATTATTCACGTTTCGGTCGGCAGGGAAAAACGCACCGAATTATTTTCAGAAGAAGTCATTCGTTTTGGAACAAATGAAACGTGTGATTTGCAAATCCATTCTGAAAAAGTTTTTGCCACCGGAGTTTGGCTTGAACTGGAACGGGACAATAATCTCTACCGGGTCATTAATTTTAACGAAAAAATCAGTTTAACGCTTAATAACAAACTTCTTCAACGATTTACGGTGATTCAGGACGGCGATACCATCGCTATTCCGGCAACCGACATTTCATTTTTGTTTTTTTCACTGACTTCAAAATCGTCGCTCATCACGACTAATCGTGAACAGCCGCACATTGCTCCGTTTATCGAATCGGCAGCGCTTGAATCCGCCTTTTCGCCAAAACGCGATGACGCGAAAGCTTTTTTGCGCGAATTTGTCCGCGAACTTTCACGCGAAATTTCGTGGGTGACAAAACTTATTGTTTTGGGAATTGTCATCGGCTCGATCAGCGGCATATTTTATCTCGGAATCGCATTTAACAAAGAGCTTCAAAAAAATCGACGGCAAGCCGAACAGCAGAACGAATTCGTCCGCCAGCTGCAGGAAAAAGTGGCGCAAACCAACAATCAAATCGGAGAACTTGACAAATCTAACAAAGATATTATCAAAACCGTTTCGCTCGCCCAAAATCTGCGTGTGCAATATGGCAATGGCGTGTGCCTGATTGTTGGCGTCTATGATTTGGTTGATCGCCGAAACGGCAAAGCGCTTCGTTACCCGGATCCGCAGAGTTTTCAGCCCGATCCGTATGAACCCGTTCCGCCCGTTTCAGAAGATTATCAGCCTGAACCCGCACAAATGGGTTTAACCACCGAGGGCACCGGAAGCCCTGTGGAATATGATTTTATCGGCACCGGTTTTCACGTCGGAAACGGTTACATTATTACGAATCGCCACGTCGTCCAGCCGTGGGAAGAAGACGATTTGGTTAAACAAATGATGAAGGACGCCAAGGGACGGGCGCGCGTTAAAAGATTGGTTATTTATTTTCCAAATTTGCCGCAGTCTATTCCGCTCAAAATTCGTCAGGTCGCCGCACGCGAAGATTTAGCGATTGCTTCGATTGATCCAAATTTTGTTTCTCCTGATTTTCCGGTGTTACCGATGGAGACCGATTCGGAAGCCGCTTCGATTGGAAAAACCGTTGTGACGATGGGTTATCCGAACGGACCTGATCGGCTTCTGGCAATGGTTGACGATGCGGAAGCTAAATCAATAAATGCTAGATTTGGCGGATCAAGACAGTCTCTGATCAATTTTTTGGCACAGTCGCGTAAGATTCTTCCGCTGACCACGCAGGGCGCGATCACTGATTTAGACGCAAGACGCATTGTCCACGACGCGAAAACTGCGGAAGGCGGTTCGGGCGCGCCGCTTTTTGGACAGACGGGAAAAGTTATCGGTGTTAATTTCGGAGTATTTACCGGCAGTAATGCCGCTAATATGGCGGTTCCGATCAGTTTTGCGATTGAACTGCTGCGCAAAGCCGGGTGGGTTTCGCTTGAAGAAATGAAGAACGAAGCCGAGAAACAAAATGCCGCATCCTCAAACACTGACTTAAACGCCTCATCGCGTCTGGCGGCAGTCCAGGGCATAGACAGTTCTTCAAAATAAAACCTTTGCCTGCCGCTTGCGATAAATTGGCAGACGCTTCAATTTTTATTCGAGAAAAATTGTAAAAAATCGAAAAATGGATAATTTAGTTTTTTCAAATATGGCGCATCGTCCGGCACGTACAATCGTGAGCGTTCTGGGAATTTCAATCGGTGTTTTGCTGATTGTTTTTACCGTCGGGCTGACGAATGGAACAATGCGCGAAAGGGCGACCAGAGAGGCGAACGTCGGCGCGGAATTAATGTTTTGCCCGCCCGGAACGTTTTGTGTCAGCGGTTCGGGCTCGTTTCGCCTGCCTGTTTCTCTGAAAAGTGAATTAGAACAAATCGAAGGCGTCTCGGCGGCGATGCCGGTCGGTCAAATTTCGGTCAAAGCCGACACCAACACGGGAAGCCGGACGATTGACGGCATCGATTTCGATCAATACGCCGCACTTTCCGGTCTGCAAATTGTCGAAGGTCAAACCTTTACTCCAAATAGCGATGAAGCGATTATTGACAGTGGTTTTCAGGCTCAAAAGAAACTCAAAATTGGCGACACGATTGATATTTGGGAGCGAAACTTTACCGTCGTCGGGATATACGAACCGGCGGGCGGCGCGAGGATTAAAATTTCCTTGCCGACAATGCAGCAACAACTCGGCAGCGAAGAAAAAGTTTCCGCATTTTTTATTAAAATTAAAGAAGGCTTGACAACCGAACAAGTCGGGGACAATCTCCACAACAAATTTCCTGACAATCGAATTATTCCGTTCAAGGATTTAGAAGAATTTTATATGTCCGGGATGCCCGCGATCAATGTTTTTCTCGATGTCGTCGTTGGTGTCGCCGCCACAATCAGCGCGCTGGTGATTTTGCTGACAATGTACACAACTGTGACAGAGCGAACCAGACAAATCGGAATTATGAAATCGCTCGGAATGGCTAACGCCTCAATCGCCTGGATTATTGCTCAGGAAGCGCTTCTGATTAGTTTTTTTGGAATTATAACCGGAATCGTTCTGACATTTGTTCTGCGATTTCTACTCACAAGAATTACGACTCTAGAAGTTGAAATCAGTCTAACGATAATCGTTATAACATTTGTTGTCGGACTGATTGGCGGAGCTCTGGGCGCGCTCTATCCGGCGATGCGCGCGGCGCGCCTCGATGCGGTCGAAGCTCTAAGTTATGAGTAAATTTTTGTTTTAATTTTGATGTTCGATTTTTGCAATCGGCTCATTTCTGGCGTTTATAACTGTTTGTTCCGCCATAAGCATTTTTTCGCCGGTCATAAAACCTTTTTCGTTTTCTGACGAATTTTCAGATTTGTTGTTTTGGCGCGGCAAAAGAAAAGCAACCAGCAATGCCAATGCCGAAAAACCTGCTCCTAGCCAGAAAACACGATTAACCGACCCTGCCATTGCCGTTTGCAGAATTTCTAAAGTTTCGCTAGGAAGATCAGCTTTTGCCTGCGGGTCAATTAATGCATTCGGATTGCTGGCAAATTCCGCCGCGCTCTCGATTGTCAAATTGCTATTTCCGCTTTGGGCGACTTTTTTGAGTTCGGTTGCGAGTCCGGCGGTTAAAAATGCGCCCATTATCGCAACACCGAAGGCGCCGCCGATTGCCCTCGAAAATTGATTGAGAGAAGTCGCTACTCCGAGTTTTGTGCGTTCGACCGCTTGTTGAACGGCGATTAAAAGCGTCAGCATAGTTAACCCCAAACCCGCCCCGATTAAAACTAAATCAACGTACAGCCAAAACCTTGTGGTTTCTCGCTGAAACAATGCAAGAGAAACAAATCCGATGGTTAAGACGATAAAACCGACGATAGTTATTGTTCGATAACCGATTTTCAAAAGCAGGCGTCCGCCGACGACTGACATTAAAACCCAACTGAGCATAAGAGGAGTTAAAAGCGACCCGGCTTCGGTTGCCGTCAAATCTAACGCGCCTTGACCAAACAGAGGTACGAATGAAATTGCGCCGAACATCGCCACACCGCCCAGGAAGCCCGCTGCGACAGCAACCGCGACAGTTCGATTGCGAAAAAGCTCAAAAGGAATCACCGGGTCTTTTGCCCTTTTTTCAACAAAAAAGAAAATCAGCAATAAAATTATCGCAGCAGCGAGAATCAAAAGATTAGTCGTGGGAAAAAGCGTTGCCAGAGACGCGCCGCCTTCAACCATCGCCAACATCAGCAAACTGATTGCCAACATCAAAAGTCCCGCTCCGGCATAATCAATCGTCGGATTTTCGTGCTGTTTCGGCTCTTTGAGCGCCAGACCGATAATTAATGCCGCAAGGATTCCGATTGGCAAATTAATAAAAAATACCCAGCGCCACGAGATTTGGTCAGTAATAAACCCTCCGATAACCGGACCGATAACGCTTGACAGTCCCCAAACCCCGCTAAAATACGCCTGCATTT
>MWVV01000966.1_pt1 | contig 10317 bp, 8 predicted proteins | sample 1047281 | NCBI WGS metagenome assembly MWVV01 (sample SAMN06349986, study PRJNA376086) | soil metagenome | isolation source: PT-2 sample Antarctic (ecotone) soil | place: Antarctica | collected 2015-01-13 | reverse complement strand
TGGGGTGCTAAGATTAAATCAGGCACTGGCGAAATACACACAGAGTTGAGTCCGGGAACTGTCATAATTCCAAAGTATTCTCTTCCAACAACGGATTCATATGGTCTTGGCAAAAGTATAAAGGGCGACCAGGCACTTCAAATCATTTGGGGTGTAGCAAACAAACATTTAGACCGCGCATCAATACTGCTTAAATAACTTGCTGTCGCCGTCGAACAATTCAATGGACGTGCGCGGCGGCGGACGGCAACTACGGATTTTGAAGGCAATGCTATATTTGAAAGTGTGCCGCAAGGCGAGTATTTCATTTACGGCGCAACAAAGACGCGGGGCGGTAACGCATTTTGGAACTACAAGGTTTCAACTAATCCTGAAAATAAAACAGTTATTCTCGACAATAAAAACGCATTTTACTCTAAGTAAGAAATAATTTGTGTGGGAGTTTTGTTTGTTTTGCAACGGACGGGCGCACTGACATTTTCTTATTCTTTACGCGGTGTGCTGACTATGCTAAAAGCCTCAATCTGAGCGTTTAGAGAGCCTACAAGCGTCTTTTTTGGTTTGAGGGTAGGTGAGCATCCTGTTTTATCAATCGCGGTGCTGGGGGCAATTTTAGATTTTTGCGTTGTTGAAAAGCTAAAATGTTAATCCTCTTTCAACCATTTACTTAGAAGTTCATCAACCAACGTGGAAAATTCTTTTCGCTCGTCGGCGGCAAACAATTTCATCTTGGTTTGTTTGTAAGTTTCTGTTCCGATATAAGCCGTAACCTGACGAAAATTTTCATTTGACCGCTTTCCGTTCGGTCGTCCTCGTCGCGGTGCAATAATGGCTGTCTGAGCGGTCGTTTCTTGCGCTGTGTTGGTCTTCTGACGCACTTTTGTTTCCTTTTTGGGCGTTGGTGTAGTATCTGGTTTTTGCAGTGTTTTGACGGCTGTCAATCCAGCGAATCTATTTTTGCTCATAACTTAAAATCTCCTTAACTACTGCTTGAAACTCCTTCAAAGCATCCTTTCCGTCTTTCATTTCATTTACGGTTGTTCCCTTCAAAGCGGCGCGTCCACAAACTGCGCGGCGGTAAATTTCGGTTTTGAAAAATGGAATATCTAAAGTTTTCAGAAGTTCTTTTGCTTCGCGCCCGGCGTGGCTAAGAGGTGGAACTAATGTAAATAAAACCTTGAAATTCTTCGCTTTGATTTCCCTCAATGAAGTTACTAATTTTATTAAAGCGTCGAGGCTCAAGGCGTCTGGCTGGCTTGGGATAATAACTAAGTCGCTTTCTGTGCAAATTGTCTTTAGTTCTTTGGTTGTCGGTCTGGCTGGCGTGTCTAAAACGATGTGTTTGAAATTTCCGGCGCGTTCGTTTAATTCGTTTTCAGTAACGACTGGAAAAGATAATTTTCCGCGTCCCTTCCACGCTATTGCGCTTTGATTTGGGTCGCCATCTGCTAATAGCGTTGGTATTTTCCGATTCAATACTTCCGCTATGTGAACGGCGGTTGTCGTCTTTCCTACTCCCCCTTTGAAGCTGGCAATCGAAATTATCATTTGTTCAATATACAGTATATTTTCAACATTTCAAGTTTTTAGATTTTTGCGTTGCTGAAAATAAAAACTGATTGGCAAGCTGCTTGAGCCAGTAAACAAATCAAAGATGATTCTAAATGATTCATTTATTTAGATGGTGGTTTTTGCGGTATAATGACTTGTTGGACTGCTTTCTTTATGTTCAGTTGTTTCTGAGGTGCGTAGATGACACATAGATTTGAGGATTATTGTGTTCAAACAGGTGTGTTGCGAAGTGGCGAGGGCTATTACGCATCTATTGAGGAGTTTCCTGCGCTTGTTGATATGGGTCAATCAATCGAAGAGGCGAAGGCTAATCTACGACTTCGTTTCAACGAGCGCATACAATACTTGAATAACATCGGTTCTACGATTCCTGCTCCTGGCGGTGGTAAAGCTAAAATTAAGTTCGCACCAAATGACCAAATAGAAGCGTTGCGTCCACTCGTTGATTACTTTTGGGCAGATGTGTTAGGCACTTCATATAGTCAATCGTATGTTTCTAATGAGAGCAAGTTAGAAGATTGGGAACATTATGTTTCAGGTGGCAGAACAGAGATAATTTCCCGGATTGTTGAGAGATTCGGAATTGACATCTCTGATTGCTATGGTGAGTCAGTAGTCAATGTTCTTCGTAAGATTGATTCGCGCATATAGCAAGATGGAGATAATTTTTGCAATTCAACACGCCGCCCAACAATTTAATAGATATGAGGGCGAGACAGCGACTTTCTTATGACGTTGCTTCTTTACCCTCAACTTGCTGCGGCTGGATAAATGTCTTTAGTAGTTTTGGATGGGAAGCTGTTAATTGAAGTGTAGAACGTCAACTGAATGCAACTCACCTTAGCCGCTTCTTATTCTTCTAATTAAACAGCTTACAAGTTTATACGTTAATTTTATTTGTAACTGTCTATCGGTGGAGTGTTCGGAAGATGGACAAGCCAGTTAGTTTTAGTTCAAGATAAAAACTGAATTTGCTGAAAGATTTCAGTTGAAAAATTAAAAAGGCAGATAAGAACTCGGTCGCCAAACTTCCTTCTTATCCACCTTCCGTTAAATCTCGATGATGTCGAGCCAGATTTATTTTAACGCAAGGTTTGGAAAAAGAGCAAGGGAGTTTCTCAAAACTGAGAGACTCCCTTTTTCTGTGTTGCTTATCTCCATCGTGCCACGTTTGGAGAACAAACTATTGCTATGACTACTATCTTATGTGATAAAAGGACTTATGTCAACAATCAACCTGTTTCGCGGCGCGGTGTAGAGCCGACAGTGAAGCCGGAATTTACGCCGTATGAAAAAGCATTAAATATGCTTCGTAGTCGTAAGCGTAACGCTGAAAAGATGGCGTATGCGGTTAATCATTCAGAATTTGATACCTACGATTCTTATATTCATTCGTTATTTACTGCTGAACATCTTCTAGCCAATGCTGGAACGTCGAATCATTTTATAGCTGAGAATCTTCAAGCCGCGTCCGGCGAATCTTTTACGGGGTTCGGGGCGTGGACGGTTTCATCATCGAGCCTTGATTGTGCGTATCTCAAGGCAAAGTCTAAAAAGAGTAGAAAGGCTATTACATTCGCTTTAGAGCTTGGTAAAACTTATCTGACAGCCAACAAAATAAAGGCTTATAAGCATTTTATTACTTTTACCCAGCCAACTTTGATTGGAGTAAATCTTAAAGATACGTTTGCCGTCGCTGATTATGCTTGGTCGTTATTTCGCAAGCGTAAATACTTTGTCGAAAGCATTTTCGGCGCGGTGATAGCAGAAGAGTTTACGCTCGGAGATAAATATAAAGCAGAAAACAGGGTTTGGAGTGCTGATAAAGACGGATTTCACGCGCATCGGCATTTAATCGCGTTTGGCAAATGGCTTGACGTGGAACGATTAAAAATTGATTGGTCGGAGTGCCTAGAACTTGCCGCCGTGAAGTTTGGTTATTGCCTTAACTTCAATACTGCGAACGGTCTCGCGGTAGTGAATCGTCAGACTGTTTGGAGTGATGATAAAGCCGTTGAAGAACTCGGAAAGTATATCTGCAAAAGTTCTACTTTTGACGAGCTTCCGGCTTCTGAGATTATCCAAGTCGAACAGGCTTTACAGGGAAAAAGGATGCTTGAAACCTTCGGAGAATGTAACAAACGGGTCGGGCGTAAACCCGGAGACGCTCATCTTGATACAACATCCGTTATTGACGGCAAAGAATTGTCAAATGTTGTGATGACCAATGAAAATATGGTCAAACGTAATTATTTGAAAGATAGTTTTAGGGAAAAACTAGAGTCAAATGGGCTTGAACACGCTCGAATCTATCTGAGAAGGGAACTAGCCAAACGTAGAAAGTGGCGGATAGATAATTTTCTAGAAAGATTTCCCTCAGCATTGGTAACAGATTTGAATGGAAATGAATTTAAGGGTTCTGAATATGTTCCTAAACGGATAACTGAACACTGAATTTAATTTATCTATGATGCGAACGAAGCGAAGCGGAGTGCTGCAAGTTTTGGCTCTGCAAAACTGAAAGTCTTAGGATTGCCAGCGCAGCGATTTCTTCGGAAATCGTGAGCAGGTCAATCTGGTGGTGAAGCACTTGCAAATGAAGTGAATAAAGGAGATAAGAAAAAGATGAGAAATTGGACGAACGAATTAGAGACTTTACAAGCGGAACAAGAAGACCTGAACGGGCGGTTGCATTTGGCTAGAACAATGAAACCTAGACAAGAGCTATTGGCGCTCGAAAACGATGTCAATGCAGACCGTCAACGGGTGAAAGATTTACGCGCTTTGGCTTATGACACGGCTGTTAAAAATAAAGCTGAGATTGACCGATTGAAATTAGAAACTGCTCGGCTAATAAATGAGTCAATTTCTATTGATAACGAAGCTGTAATGGTGGAATTAACTCTGAGACCGCGCCAGCAAGAAATAAACGAACTCAGACAGCAAATAGAAGCTGATAAAATTTCTGTATAAGCGTAAATCGGTTGTGATGAGATATTAACCAATGTTTTTGTGGCTGTATCTGTTCTATCTAAAAGAGTTATTGTCTTGCGTTTCTGTTATAACCATTTTGCCTTATCGGATGCTGTGAAAAAGTAAAGGAAGTAAAGATTATGAAAAAATTACCGTCCCCGCTGACAATTGCTTGGTGTAAGAAAAACAAAGCGATTATTGAGGAAATGAACGCCAAGTTTGATAAGAAAAAGTCGCCGTCGCACTGGCACAGAAAAGGCGATGCGGATTATTGGAAAACTAAGTTAGTCGCGCATAAATCGAGGTCTAAAAAACTTGGTCGAAAATGTGCGTGGGCAAATGAATCAGAAATCGAGCGAATTTTCAGAGAGTGTCCGGTGCATTTGTCCATACATCACGATTTTCCGGTGCAGGGTAAATTTATTAGTGGCTTAGACCACGAGTTGAATTTGCGGTATCTGACATTATCTGAGAATTGCAGCAAACATAATAATTTCACTCCGCGTCGTTCGATTATTTTTCGAGGTTCAATCAGTTTATTTTAATAGTGTCTAAACTCAATTTTAATTCAGTTTTAGAGACTTTGATTTCGAGACGGGTGAAAGACACCGAAAAACGGTCTATTTTAGCCACTTTTGACACAGTTTCAAAAATTCCTAGAAACGAGGGTTTTAGACACTCTCGATTTTAGCTGAAATGGTCGGGGGTCGGGCTTCGTAAGAAGCATTTCGAGGGGTGTTTTGATTCGTAAACGTTTGGCGGCAGTTTTTCGGGAAATACAAAATTGCCCGGCGCATAAAAAAAGATTTGGAGCAAAAATTATGAAGAATACAAATACAGAGAATTTAATAAATGAAGTTGAAGCGTCAAAGATGCTCGGAATTGCGTCGGAAACGCTCAGAATCGGTTACAGATACAAAGGATTGATTCCCTTTGTAAGAATGAAGAAAAATTGTATTCGCTATCGCCCCAGCGATCTGCGCGAGTTCATAGCTTCGCGTCTTGTAAAAATTACAAAATAGGGCGGCGCAAATCCTTCGCTGCCTAGACGAGCGCGAGGAGTTCTATTACCTGTGTTTAGAATTATTCGCGCTCGTCCTTTTTTCGCTTTGGAGTTGACGCTAGATGCTGTTTTCTTGGCTTTTACAGAGCCTACAAGCGTCCTTTCCAGTTTAAGGTTAGGCAAGTATCCTAACTTTGTTTATCGCGGTGCTAGGGGTGATTTTAGCTTTTTGCAATTTTAGGGTTTTGAGTTTTTGCGTTGTTGAAAAACTAAAATGTTAATTCTCTTTCAACCATCTGTTTAGAAGCTCGTCAACTAATTCTGAAAATTCCTGCTTGTTGTCATTAGCAAGCAACTTCATCTTCGTTTGCTTGTAGGTTTCTGTTCTGATGTAAGCCGTAACCTGACGAAAATTTTCATTTGACCGCTTTCCGTTTGGTCGTCCTCGTCGCGGTGCAATAATGGCTGTCTGAGCGGTTGTTTCCTGCGCTGTGTTGACCTTCTGACGCGCTTTTGTTTCCTTTTTGGGCGTTGGTGTAGTATCTGGTTTTTGCAGTGTTTTGACGGCTGTCAATCCAGCGAATCTATTTTTGCTCATAACTTAAAATCTCCTTAACTACTGCTTGAAACTCCTTCAAAGCATCCTTTCCGTCTTTCATTTCATTTACGGTTGTTCCCTTCAAAGCGGCGCGTCCACAAACTGCGCGGCGGTAAATTTCGGTTTTGAAAAATGGAATATCTAAAGTTTTCAGAAGTTCTTTTGCTTCGCGCCCGGCGTGGCTAAGAGGTGGAACTAATGTAAATAAAACCTTGAAATTCTTCGCTTTGATTTCCCTCAATGAAGTTACTAATTTTATTAAAGCGTCGAGGCTCAAGGCGTCTGGCTGGCTTGGGATAATAACTAAGTCGCTTTCTGTGCAAATTGTCTTTAGTTCTTTGGTTGTCGGTCTGGCTGGCGTGTCTAAAACGATGTGTTTGAAATTTCCGGCGCGTTCGTTTAATTCGTTTTCAGTAACGACTGGAAAAGATAATTTTCCGCGTCCCTTCCACGCTATTGCGCTTTGATTTGGGTCGCCATCTGCTAATAGCGTTGGTATTTTCCGATTCAATACTTCCGCTATGTGAACGGCGGTTGTCGTCTTTCCTACTCCCCCTTTGAAGCTGGCAATCGAAATTATCATTTGTTCAATATACAGTATATTTTCAACATTTCAAGTTTTTAGATTTTTGCGTTGCTGAAAATAAAAACTGATTGGCAAGCTGCTTGAGCCAGTAAACAAATCAAAGATGATTCTAAATGATTCATTTATTTAGATGGTGGTTTTTGCGGTATAATGACTTGTTGGACTGCTTTCTTTATGTTCAGTTGTTTCTGAGGTGCGTAGATGACACATAGATTTGAGGATTATTGTGTTCAAACAGGTGTGTTGCGAAGTGGCGAGGGCTATTACGCATCTATTGAGGAGTTTCCTGCGCTTGTTGATATGGGTCAATCAATCGAAGAGGCGAAGGCTAATCTACGACTTCGTTTCAACGAGCGCATACAATACTTGAATAACATCGGTTCTACGATTCCTGCTCCTGGCGGTGGTAAAGCTAAAATTAAGTTCGCACCAAATGACCAAATAGAAGCGTTGCGTCCACTCGTTGATTACTTTTGGGCAGATGTGTTAGGCACTTCATATAGTCAATCGTATGTTTCTAATGAGAGCAAGTTAGAAGATTGGGAACATTATGTTTCAGGTGGCAGAACAGAGATAATTTCCCGGATTGTTGAGAGATTCGGAATTGACATCTCTGATTGCTATGGTGAGTCAGTAGTCAATGTTCTTCGTAAGATTGATTCGCGCATATAGCAAGATGGAGATAATTTTTGCAATTCAACACGCCGCCCAACAATTTAATAGATATGAGGGCGAGACAGCGACTTTCTTATGACGTTGCTTCTTTACCCTCAACTTGCTGCGGCTGGATAAATGTCTTTAGTAGTTTTGGATGGGAAGCTGTTAATTGAAGTGTAGAACGTCAACTGAATGCAACTCACCTTAGCCGCTTCTTATTCTTCTAATTAAACAGCTTACAAGTTTATACGTTAATTTTATTTGTAACTGTCTATCGGTGGAGTGTTCGGAAGATGGACAAGCCAGTTAGTTTTAGTTCAAGATAAAAACTGAATTTGCTGAAAGATTTCAGTTGAAAAATTAAAAAGGCAGATAAGAACTCGGTCGCCAAACTTCCTTCTTATCCACCTTCCGTTAAATCTCGATGATGTCGAGCCAGATTTATTTTAACGCAAGGTTTGGAAAAAGAGCAAGGGAGTTTCTCAAAACTGAGAGACTCCCTTTTTCTGTGTTGCTTATCTCCATCGTGCCACGTTTGGAGAACAAACTATTGCTATGACTACTATCTTATGTGATAAAAGGACTTATGTCAACAATCAACCTGTTTCGCGGCGCGGTGTAGAGCCGACAGTGAAGCCGGAATTTACGCCGTATGAAAAAGCATTAAATATGCTTCGTAGTCGTAAGCGTAACGCTGAAAAGATGGCGTATGCGGTTAATCATTCAGAATTTGATACCTACGATTCTTATATTCATTCGTTATTTACTGCTGAACATCTTCTAGCCAATGCTGGAACGTCGAATCATTTTATAGCTGAGAATCTTCAAGCCGCGTCCGGCGAATCTTTTACGGGGTTCGGGGCGTGGACGGTTTCATCATCGAGCCTTGATTGTGCGTATCTCAAGGCAAAGTCTAAAAAGAGTAGAAAGGCTATTACATTCGCTTTAGAGCTTGGTAAAACTTATCTGACAGCCAACAAAATAAAGGCTTATAAGCATTTTATTACTTTTACCCAGCCAACTTTGATTGGAGTAAATCTTAAAGATACGTTTGCCGTCGCTGATTATGCTTGGTCGTTATTTCGCAAGCGTAAATACTTTGTCGAAAGCATTTTCGGCGCGGTGATAGCAGAAGAGTTTACGCTCGGAGATAAATATAAAGCAGAAAACAGGGTTTGGAGTGCTGATAAAGACGGATTTCACGCGCATCGGCATTTAATCGCGTTTGGCAAATGGCTTGACGTGGAACGATTAAAAATTGATTGGTCGGAGTGCCTAGAACTTGCCGCCGTGAAGTTTGGTTATTGCCTTAACTTCAATACTGCGAACGGTCTCGCGGTAGTGAATCGTCAGACTGTTTGGAGTGATGATAAAGCCGTTGAAGAACTCGGAAAGTATATCTGCAAAAGTTCTACTTTTGACGAGCTTCCGGCTTCTGAGATTATCCAAGTCGAACAGGCTTTACAGGGAAAAAGGATGCTTGAAACCTTCGGAGAATGTAACAAACGGGTCGGGCGTAAACCCGGAGACGCTCATCTTGATACAACATCCGTTATTGACGGCAAAGAATTGTCAAATGTTGTGATGACCAATGAAAATATGGTCAAACGTAATTATTTGAAAGATAGTTTTAGGGAAAAACTAGAGTCAAATGGGCTTGAACACGCTCGAATCTATCTGAGAAGGGAACTAGCCAAACGTAGAAAGTGGCGGATAGATAATTTTCTAGAAAGATTTCCCTCAGCATTGGTAACAGATTTGAATGGAAATGAATTTAAGGGTTCTGAATATGTTCCTAAACGGATAACTGAACACTGAATTTAATTTATCTATGATGCGAACGAAGCGAAGCGGAGTGCTGCAAGTTTTGGCTCTGCAAAACTGAAAGTCTTAGGATTGCCAGCGCAGCGATTTCTTCGGAAATCGTGAGCAGGTCAATCTGGTGGTGAAGCACTTGCAAATGAAGTGAATAAAGGAGATAAGAAAAAGATGAGAAATTGGACGAACGAATTAGAGACTTTACAAGCGGAACAAGAAGACCTGAACGGGCGGTTGCATTTGGCTAGAACAATGAAACCTAGACAAGAGCTATTGGCGCTCGAAAACGATGTCAATGCAGACCGTCAACGGGTGAAAGATTTACGCGCTTTGGCTTATGACACGGCTGTTAAAAATAAAGCTGAGATTGACCGATTGAAATTAGAAACTGCTCGGCTAATAAATGAGTCAATTTCTATTGATAACGAAGCTGTAATGGTGGAATTAACTCTGAGACCGCGCCAGCAAGAAATAAACGAACTCAGACAGCAAATAGAAGCTGATAAAATTTCTGTATAAGCGTAAATCGGTTGTGATGAGATATTAACCAATGTTTTTGTGGCTGTATCTGTTCTATCTAAAAGAGTTATTGTCTTGCGTTTCTGTTATAACCATTTTGCCTTATCGGATGCTGTGAAAAAGTAAAGGAAGTAAAGATTATGAAAAAATTACCGTCCCCGCTGACAATTGCTTGGTGTAAGAAAAACAAAGCGATTATTGAGGAAATGAACGCCAAGTTTGATAAGAAAAAGTCGCCGTCGCACTGGCACAGAAAAGGCGATGCGGATTATTGGAAAACTAAGTTAGTCGCGCATAAATCGAGGTCTAAAAAACTTGGTCGAAAATGTGCGTGGGCAAATGAATCAGAAATCGAGCGAATTTTCAGAGAGTGTCCGGTGCATTTGTCCATACATCACGATTTTCCGGTGCAGGGTAAATTTATTAGTGGCTTAGACCACGAGTTGAATTTGCGGTATCTGACATTATCTGAGAATTGCAGCAAACATAATAATTTCACTCCGCGTCGTTCGATTATTTTTCGAGGTTCAATCAGTTTATTTTAATAGTGTCTAAACTCAATTTTAATTCAGTTTTAGAGACTTTGATTTC
>MWVV01000965.1_pt1 | contig 10321 bp, 8 predicted proteins | sample 1047281 | NCBI WGS metagenome assembly MWVV01 (sample SAMN06349986, study PRJNA376086) | soil metagenome | isolation source: PT-2 sample Antarctic (ecotone) soil | place: Antarctica | collected 2015-01-13 | reverse complement strand
GGCTGCCCGTCATTTCAGGTTGAGCAATATCTTTCGGTCGCCACAGTCCGCCTTCCCACGTGTCCGGATAATTCGTCGCGGTTTCAAGCGGAGAATTTAATCCGCGTGAACGTCCATTTCTAACAAGTTTTTCGCGGGTAATTTCAACGGGCGACATCAAATTCGCGCTCGCCGCTTCCGACAAAATCCCGATCGAGTTGTGGTAATACGGCGCGGAACGAAAACCGCCGTGCCACCAAGTGTCAAACGTCGTATTAGTCGCCACGCCCGAAATATTTGCCGATTGTAAATCCGCCGCCATTTTGTAGCCGATAAGTCCGACTTCGCGCAGGATAAGCGGCGGAATGCGCGGATTTGGCGGATCAAAAAACGGCGGAATGACAAATCGCGCGCCGTTTTGTCCCATCTGATGCACGTCATAGACAACTTGCGGAAACCATTCCTGCCAATAAAGCTTTGTAATATTCTGTGTTTCGCGCAAATTCAGCATAAACCAATCGCGGTTATTATCGTGTCCCGCGTAGTGATGGTAAAGTTCAGGCGGCGACGTGCTTTCGGATTTTGTACCAAGGTTTTTCCGATACCAATTGGCGACAATATTGATGCCATCCGGGTTTGACGAAGGAATGAGCAGCAGAATCGTATTATCCAGAATTTCCTTTGTCTCATCATCATTGGCAGTCGCAAGCTCATACGCCAGATTCATCGACATCTGCGAAGCGACGATTTCGGTCGAATGAATCGAACATGAAATCGAAACGATTGTTTTGCCGTTTTTGATTAAATTTTCAAGTTCAGACGGACTTTTAATTCGTCGTGGGTCAGCCAGTTTTTGACTCGTCTGCCGATAGGTTTCAAGTTTTTTAATGTTTTCAGGCGCGCTGATAAATGCAGCAATCATCGGTTTGCCAAGTGTTGTTTTGCCGATTTCTTTAACTGAAATACGGTCGCTTGCCGCGTCTAATTTATTAAAGTAATTTGTGATTTGCTGCCAATCAGCAATGGTTCGGTCATCGGTCGGATGAAAACCAAGGACAGACTTCGGGCTTGGGAGTTGCGCCGAAATTGAAAATGCCGTCAGCAAAAACAATGCGCAGAAGCTCAGAAAGGCAGAAAATAAATTGTTTGAAAAACTGTTCGAATCGCGTGGAAATTTATGGTTAGACATAATTTGCAATTAATCGAGAGCGCAAACGCCAATAACGAAAAGATAAAATTTGAAGAAAATTTTAACACAAAAACTCTGCCGAGCCTTATCGGGCGCGGATACTATTTTTTTCGTTGCTCGTGCTTGCTGTGTTTTTAGTGGTTTTGATGCCGCCGATTATGCTTTATACAAAATTGCGCAGCAATCGAGAGTTAGCGTATCCGTTCGAGCGTTGGGGCGCGGTCAACACCGACAACCTGCGAGATGATTTTGCTGACGGTGATTGAAACAAAAGGCTTAAATTCTGAAGAAGATTTAACGGATCTGCTGAAAAAAGTGCGCGGCGCAATCGCGGTAGAGTTAAATAAAGGATATGGTAAAAGGATAACGGATAATAAAGAATTTTTTCTCATTATTACCCGCTATCATTATTTATAATTTTACATCATTTTAGGGTTTTTTCGGCGTTGAGCTGGGCTTCGGCATCGGTTTTTCTTCTTCCTCGTCATCCAAAATTCTCACTTCGCTCTTACCTTCAGCATAATTTGTGTATTTGATCCGAACCTTTACTTTGACGACATTGCCGGCATCAAAAACAAGTTCGTCATCAGCGCTTGCATACGAGGGAAACCAATATTTACCGCCAACATTTTCGCGCCACGTTTCGATTACCGGAAATCTTTCGTTTTTCTGTTCAGGCACAGCTTTGCCTTTCGATTTAACAATCATCAAATCTCGGTCGTCCACCCAAATTCTGCCTGCAAAGAAATGCTGTTTAATTTTCTTTGGATCAAGCGCCATCTTCGGGACGACATCGAAAACATAAAGATTGAGTTCATCAATTTTTTCCATTCCGACAAAAGTAAAATTATATTGCGAAGCGACAGTCGGATCAATTGCAAACTGGTCAGAACCGCTTAGATTATCGATGTCAGCCGCCGAAATTGTAATTTCAGTTAAAGTCGAAATCGGCGCGTAAAGAATTTTTTCAATCCGTCTGCCGTCAGGCAACAGATTCAAAAAAGAATCGCGCCGGTATGTGCCAGAGATTTGTCCGCCCATCCCGACCGTATGAATGCTTGCGCTGCGATTAAAAACATAACCAGTCAGCGCCTCACGAAAAGTTTTCTCATTGGCGGTAAAGGTTTTCACAATCCGTTCGATTTCCGCGTGATTTAAATCTTTTTTTACAATGTTTGAAGTTTGCGCAAAAGTATTCGTTGAAACAAGACAGAATATTATCAAGCCGAATAAAATTATTTTTGTTCTTTTCATTTTTCCTTAACCTTTTATTTTGTAAACTGTCGGTATAGATGCGCAAACGAATATAAAAGTTTGAAGAAAAGTGCGATATTTTTCGAATTTGAATACAATAGCAAAACTTTTTATCGCATCTTTCCGGAGAGATTTTACATTGAGCGCAAAATTTATTTTACCTGAGGAAATCGAACAAATTCGAGACCGCAAATGGCGGCGCGAAGAGATTTTGAAGATTGAAACCGCGTCCGAAGTTGAGACATTAGTCGAAGACTTGGGGTTTTGTTTGGCTTTAACTGATTCGCGGACAAATCTGCCGAGCGTTTATATTTCCGTCTGCGGCAGACGCGACGTGCATTCACCTCGCAACGTCCAGAAGGATTTTGAGATGAGTCTTGCCTGGACGCTCAAGGATGAAGTAATGCAGCGCGGACGAGTTTATTACGGCAAACTCTGTAAGGGGCGCGCAATGTTTGTCGCGCCCCGTCTTGTTCCGTTTTTTAATGTGGTCTGGGGCGTTCCGAAAAATTTGGAAAAAGAAAATTTGTCCGTCGAAGCCAATCAAATTCTAAAAATTCTGCGTAAAGAATGGGAAATGGGAACGGCGGATTTACGCGCCGAAGCGAAAATCGAAAATCGACAAAAGTTAACCAAAGCCCTTGACCAATTGCAGCGCTCAATGAAAGTTGTGCCGAGTGAAGTTTTATATCAACCGAAATTTACATATATCTGGACACTTTCCGACGCGCGTTTTCCGGCAAAGTCGTCGAGGAAAATTGCGCGTGAAGAAGCCGTCAAAGAAATCGCCCGCGCATTTTTGCAAATGTGCGAAATGAACGCTTTGGGCGAGTTTGCCAGAGCGGTCGGTCTGACGCGCAAAGAAGCGGGCAAAGCCAATCACGTGTTGGTCAAAGAAGGATTCGCGGAAAGATTGGCAACCGGCATCTACCGTGTGAAAAGATGAAGCGTTGCTGATTTGTAGTTCTATTAAACCAGCCTGAAGAGTTTTCAGTTTTCTAAATAATCGTTTTTCATCTCAGCCGGAATTTCGCTTTGCAATTCCATCCAAACATTGTTTGCCGGGTGAAAAAAACTTAATTGTTTGGCGTGCAGACAAAGCCGCGAGAACTCACGCCCTCGGTAAGCTGAATCGCCGATAATCGGATGCCCCAAGTGAGCGCAGTGAATACGTAGTTGATTGGTTCTGCCGGTAACGGGTTCAAGTTCCAGAAGAGTTTTATCGGAAAATCGTTCCAGCACTTTGTAATGAGTCAGCGCTGGTTTACCGTCCGCCGTCACGTTCCAGTGCGTCGTCTCTTCCGGGCGACCGATCGGAGCGTCAATCGTTCCCGCATCGTTTTTCAAAATCCCGCCAACTATCGCCAGATATTTTTTTTTAACCAACCGACGCTCGAAATGATTTGACAGGATTTTGAGCGCCCGCGCTGTTTTTGCCGCGACTACCAAACCAGAAGTCAGACGGTCGAGCCGGTGAACCAAACCCGGGCGAACTAATTTACATATGCCGTTTAGATTGACGTTTTCCCGATTGAGATAATAAGCCAGCGCATTTAGAAGCGTCCCGGTTTTTTGAGCGGATGTCGGATGAATGAGCAATCCGGCGGGTTTATTGACAACAATTATTTCTTCGTCTTCAAAAACAATTTCAAGCGGAATGCGCTCAGGTTTCATTGCAGTTTCAACCGATACGTCAACTTCAAGCTCGACCAGATCGCCTTTTTGCAAATGGTATCCGCCGCTTTTTACCAATCCGTTAACAGTGCAAATTTCTTTTTTCAGCAGATTGCGCAGATAAATTTTGCTGACGACGGTTATTTCCTCGCACAAAAAATTATCGAGCCGAGTTTTACGGACTGTTTCTTCAATCTTAAACTGAAATTTGGTTGACACAGACGGTTAATTAATCTGTTATGCAAAATTAATTTACAAGAGTTTGAAACCACAGATATACACAGATGAACACGGATAAGAAACAACTAAAAAATCACGATTTGATTTTTATCAAAAAAACCATCTGTGTATATCTGTGATTTCATATAAATTGAATTGTCCTATTGAAATTTAACCTAACTTTTCGTTAACAAAAGTGAAAATTCCGGTGGCGACGCTGACGACGATAAAAGTTGCGACGGCGCGCCAGACGGCGTCGGATTCGGTAAATTGCCAAATCGCCAAAATGCATAAAACCGTGCAGGCGGCGAGCGAAAACGTAATAATTACAAACGAGATAATGCGAACGAGGTGCGGTTCGACGACTCCTTTTACTTCACGTTTGGTTTTTGCGGGCGGCTTGTTTATTTCATTATTCATTGAATTTCTATAATAAATTTAAAATCGCCCAAAGGGAAGCAATCGAAATTAAAATCCATAAAATAACGCCCTGCATCAGCGGTTTGACGCCGACTTTTTTCAGCGTCGCAAACGACAAACTTGAGCCGATTAAAAAAAGCGTGACGGTTAAGCCTTGTTTGGCAAGCAAAACGATTGAGTCATAAACGCTGGGCAGAATAAAAGTCGGCGCGTAAGTTCTGTAAATTGTCGCCAAAAGAAAGAAAAGTATGAAGTATGGAAAAACGACTTTCTTTGCGGCTTGACCGCGATAGAGAAACGAAAAAAGCAGCGCGACGGGCGCGATCCAGAGGGCGCGGGCTAATTTTACAGTCGTCGCAATCGCTAAGGCTTCCGCGCCATACGTTTGCGACGCGCCGACCACTGAACTTGTATCGTGGATGGCAATCGCCGCCCACACGCCAAACTGATTCTGGGTTAAATTAAAAAATTTTCCGATTAAAGGGAAAGTTAAAAGCGCGACGGAATTTAAGATAAAAATCGTGCCTAAAGAGACGGAAATCTCATCATTGTCAGCCTCAATTGCGGGAGCGACCGCGGCAATCGCGCTGCCGCCGCAAATCGCTGTTCCCGATGAAATCAGCGCGGATGTTTTTTCGTTAACATTTAATAACTTACCAAACAAATAACCCAAAGCGAGTGTGCCGAAAATCGTTGCAATCGCAAACAGAATTCCGCTCTTTCCGGCTTCGACGACTTTACCCAGATTCATTCCGAAACCAAGCAAGACAACCGAAATTTGCAAAAGAATTTTGGTAGCTCGGCTTGTTTCCGCAGAAAACGGATTACCTACTACCAAAGCGAAAATCAACCCCAAAACAAGCGCGATCGGCGGCGAAACAAAAGGCGTGAGACAAGCAAATATTAAAATTGTAAAAATGATTTTTTGCCGGAACATTTATTTTAGTGGTAAGTGGTAAACGGTAAATGATAAATGTAAAAACAAAAACTTACCACTTACCGCTTACCGTTTACCACTGTCTTTACTGGGCTTTTCCCTGTTTGGCAATGGCTTCCTGAGCTTTCGCAATGGCTTCCGCGTCGCCGAGATAAAAGCTTTTCGTCGGCTTTAAATCTTCGCCAAGTTCATAAACGAGCGGAATGCCGGTCGGAATGTTGCGGTGCACAATGTCTTCGTCGGAAATTGTGTCAAGGTATTTAACCAGAGCGCGTAGTGAATTGCCGTGTGCTGCGATGATCAGGCGTTTACCCGCTTTTATCTTTGGCGCAATTTCCGATTCGTAAAATGGAACAACGCGCTCGACTGTGTGTTTTAAGGCTTCGGCTTTTGGAAATTTTACGGCGTCGATCCCCGCGTAACGCGCGTCTTTGCCAAGCCAGCGTTCATCAGTTTCTTCCAGAAGAGTCGGCAACACATCATAGCTTCGTCGCCAAATTAAAACCTTTTCTTCACCGTGCTGGGCGGCGGTTTCGGCTTTGTTCAAACCCTGTAGTCCGCCGTAATGACGCTCGTTTAAAAGCCACGATTTCGTTTCCGGAATCCACATTAAATCCATCTCGTCCAGAATGATCCACAGCGTTCGAATGGCGCGTTTGAGAACTGACGTGTATGCTTCGTCAAAGGTAAAACCTTCGGCTTTAAGAAGTTGTCCTGCCGCTTTCGCTTCTTCGCGTCCTTTTGCCGAAAGGTCAACATCTTTCCAGCCCGTAAACCGGTTTTCATTATTCCAGATGCTTTCGCCGTGTCTAATTAATACTAATTTCATCATAATTCCAAATGATAAATCCAAAGTCCGAAGTTGTTAGAGCCATTAAAACCGAAAACGGCTAAACACTCAAGCAGACGCTTTTCGTTCAAGGCATTTCAATCAAAAGTTTTTGAGCTTCTCCAACCAGATAAAGCGAACCAGTTATGCAAATCAAATCATCGACGGCGGAAATTTCTTTGGCGGTTTCTAACGCTTTTTCTACGGTTTCGGTACGATAAATACTTGCTTTGGCAAAATTTGGGGGTAGGAACTTCATTAAATCTGTCGTTTCCATCGAACGCGGATTGTCGGGTTTTGTAAAAATTATTTTGTTGGCTTTCGAAAAAAGCGCTGCGGCAATTTCAGATAAATCCTTGTCGCGCATCGCTCCAAAAACAAGCGTAATCGGCTGCTGTATAAATTCGTCCAAATATTCTCTTAAAGCCTCTGCGCCAGCGGCGTTGTGCGCTCCGTCGAAAAGAATCGGAGGAGCGTGCGGATTTGACCAAAATTCAAGTCTGCCTTTATGTTCAGCAGTTTCCAACCCGGTTATAATGCTTTCTTTTGAAATTTTGAAATTGAAATCGCGCAGAGTTTCGGCAGCGTAAATTGCCAAAGCTGCATTCGTCCATTGGTGTTTTCCGCGCATCCGTAAATCAACTTTGTAATTTGTTTGTTTAGCTGTAAAGGACAAACAAAGCAGACCGCCGCCCAAATTCTCGATCAATTTTACATTCGGAATCGACCGAATCGGTTCAACTCCGACTTCGCGGCATTTTCCTTTTATTACAATTTCGACTTCCGGTTTTTGTGCCGTTACTAAAACTTTTGTGTCGTTGCGAATAATCGCCGCTTTTTCAGACGCTATTTCCGTAAGCGTGGTTCCCAAAATTTGCTCATGGTCAAAATCAATCGGCGTGATTGCGACAATTTCAGCTTTTGCCGCCGTCGTCGCGTCAAAACGCCCGCCTAAACCGGTTTCAAGAATTGCCAATTCGACCTTCGCCTCGGCAAATGCCGAAAGAGCAATCGCCGTTACCTGTTCAAAATAAGTCGGAACGGTTTCCAGTTCATTTTGTCTAACTAAACTCTCTGAAATGTCTCTGATTTTTGTCGCGTGGCGGGCAAAATCCTCTTCGCTTATTTCCTGACCGTCGATTTTTACCCTTTCCGTGATTGAAATCAGATGCGGCGAAGTCGTCAAACCCGTTTTTATTTTGGCGCTGACGCAAATGGCTTCCAAAAAGGCGCACGTCGAGCCTTTGCCGTTTGTTCCAGCAATTTGAACTTTGAGAAAGTTTTTTTCGGGATTTCCCAGCGCGAAGAGCAGCTTTCCGATATTTTCAAGTCCGAGTTTCATCGCCGAAACTTCATTGCCAAGGGCGAGCAGATAAGCCAGAGATTCGTCGAAATTCATCGTTTCCTTTGCGAATAATTTTGTTTTAGAACAGTATCTTCGGTTACTATTATATTGACTCAGCCTTGAAACTTTTATCAAACAAAAAACAAAGGAGACTGAAATTGAAAAAATTTTTTACCGTCATTTTATCATTAGTATTGTTGTCGGGCATACCTATTGTCTTCGCGCACGGACAAGCTAAAAAGGGAGACGACGCGCACGGAATGCTCTACAAAATCACCGGAAAAAACCTCAAAAAACCCTCGTATATATTTGGGACGATTCATTTTATTTGCCCAAACGATATGTTTCCCAAAGAAAAACTAACTGCCGCCATAGACGAAACCGACCAATTGATAATGGAGCTCGATATGGATGACCCAAGCGAGATGAAAATGATGGAGACCAACATACTTTTTACAAACGGCAAAACTATAAAGGATTTTCTGTCGCCGGAACAATACGCCAAAGTCGATGAGATGACTAAAAGCGTTATCAATGTTCCAATCGAAAGTCTGAAAACATTAAGACCGATTATGCTACAAACTTTTTTGATGGTGAGTTCGAAATCACTCGGTTGTAATCCGCCGTCTTCGTATGAAAAGACGTTTAAGGAAATTGCCGCCGAAAAAAAGAAGTTGATAATCGGTCTGGAAACAGCTCAATCGCAATTTGACGCGCTGGATAAAACTCCGATGGAAGAACAAGCTAAAAAGCTCTATGAAATGGCTTTAGACCCAAACAAATCGTTCGCCGACTTTAAAAGACTTGTTGAAGTCTACAAAACGCAGGATTCCGACGCGCTTTATATCGAAATGAATAAGCAGATGAGCAAGGATAAAACACTTCAAACCACGCTTTTAGACGAAAGAAACGTGAATTGGATTCCAAAACTGGAAAAGGAAATGAAAGAAAGAGCTTCGTTTATTGCTGTCGGGGGCGGACACCTCGGAGGCAAAAAAGGCGTTATCAATTTGTTAAAAGCCAAGGGCTATAAAATTGCCGCCGTCAAACTCTAGTTAGTTAAGCATTTATTCAGCGATTAAAGTTTGACCGAAACTTTAATTTCCGTGTTCAGCATAAATTTCAAAAGACGTATAATTGTATTTCGCATCTCGCGGCGGTCAACAATCATATCGACCATTCCGTGTTCGAGCAGAAATTCGGAACGCTGAAAACCTTTCGGCAATTTTTGCCTGATCGTTTGTTCAATCACGCGCGGTCCCGCAAAACCGATTAAAGCTTTTGGTTCGGCAATAATAACATCGCCGAGCATCGCAAAACTCGCCGTTACGCCGCCGGTCGTCGGGTCTGTTAAAACTGAAATAAACGGCAGCTTTGCTTTGTGAAATTGGGCGAGCGCGGCGGATATTTTCGCCATTTGCATCAGAGACAAAGTTCCTTCCTGCATACGCGCGCCGCCGGAAGCCGCAAAAATAACGACCGCGCCGCGTTTTTCGAGCGCTCTTTCGATCAGGCGCGTAATTTTTTCGCCAACCGCTGATCCCATCGAGCCGCCGATAAAAGTCATATCCATCGCGCCTGCATAGACGAGATTTCCGCCAACCGTTCCCTGCCCTGTGACAATCGCTTCGGGCAAACCGGATGCTGCTTTTGCCTGTTCGATACGTTCGATGTAAGGTTTGGTGTCAACAAATCCGAGCGGGTCGCTGCTGGTTACTTCTTCGTCAAGTTTTTCGTATTTGCCTTCGTCAAATAAAATATCAAGTCTGGTGCGCGCGCCCATTCGGAAATGATAGTTACAGTGCGTGCAGACTTCGAGTGACGCTTCAAGCTCGCCCTTGTAAAGCGCGCTGTCGCATTCCAGGCATTTAACAAAGATACCTTCGGTTTTCACCTTTTTTTCTTCGTCAACGACCTGCTCTTCTAATTTTGGATCTTTACGACTAAACCAGGACATTCAATTTTGGATTTTGGATTTTGGATTTTCGTTTTAACGAATTTATGTTTTAAGAGGTTATCACACGCCGAAATCTGTCAAAAGCGCTAAGACCGTTTATTTGCCAAATTTTATTGTTAGACAATTATCCTTTATGTTAAATTAATTTTACTGCCAAGCGGTAAATTCTCAGAAACACAAAAAAATTTAATTTTATGAAATGTTTGTCGATTTTCGCATTTTTCCTCGTATTATTTCTTTCATCCGACGCTTTTTCAGCCACCAAAATCTGGGACGGCGGCGGGGCTGACGTGAACTGGGCAACGGCGGCGAATTGGGTTGGCGATGTCCCGCCTGTGGTCAATGATGATTTGGTTTTCCCCGAAGCGGCGGCAAAACAAACGAACAATAATAATCTTGGACTTTTGACCACCTTTCGCTCAGTTAAAATCGACGGCGGCGCTTACACAATCAGCGGAAACGCGCTCCGCTTAACCAACGGTTTAACGGTAACCGGGGGAACGCACACCATCAACACC
>MWVV01000964.1_pt1 | contig 10322 bp, 8 predicted proteins | sample 1047281 | NCBI WGS metagenome assembly MWVV01 (sample SAMN06349986, study PRJNA376086) | soil metagenome | isolation source: PT-2 sample Antarctic (ecotone) soil | place: Antarctica | collected 2015-01-13 | reverse complement strand
GGTGCGAAAGGCGCGGAGCGCCTCTTCGTCGGTCGCGTAGTCGTATTCGATCCGTCCGGAATCGCGCAGGTAACTGTGTTCCGGCCCTATCGCCGCATAATCAAGTCCCGCGGAGATGGAATGCGTAAGCTCGATCTGCCCATCATCGTTCGTTAGGACGAACGTCCTTGTTCCCTGGAGCACGCCGAGTCTGCCGCCCTGAAATCGCGCCGCGTGCTTGCCGCTGCGAATCCCTTCACCGCCGGCTTCGACGCCGATCATCCGGACTGCTTCATCTTCGAGGAAGGGATGAAACAAACCGATCGCGTTACTGCCACCGCCGACGCAGGCGATCAGGAGATCCGGCAGACGTTCCTCCCGCTCCAGAATCTGCGCGCGCGCTTCCACTCCGATGACGCGCTGAAAATCGCGCACCATCATGGGATATGGATGCGAACCGAGCGCGGAGCCGAGGATGTAATGGGTCGTGCGAACGTTCGTCACCCAATCCCGCATCGCTTCGTTGATCGCTTCCTTCAGGGTGGCTTGTCCGGCAGTGACAGCGACGACGCGGGCGCCGAGAAACCGCATGCGCGCGACGTTCAGTGCCTGACGTTCCATGTCCACCGCGCCCATGTAGATGACGCATTCGCACCCAAAGCGGGCGGCGACGGTGGCGGTCGCGACGCCATGCTGACCGGCGCCTGTCTCCGCAATGATTCGCTGTTTACCCATGCGACGCGCAAGCAGAATCTGACCGAGCGCGTTGTTTATCTTGTGCGCGCCAGTGTGGAGCAGATCTTCGCGCTTGAGATAGATTTTCGCACCGCTCAATTCATTCGTTAGGCGCTCAGCGAAGTAGAGCGGCGTCGGTCGTCCGGCGAAATTGCGCAGGAGTTCGTCGAGTTCCTGCTGGAAAGAAAGATCTCGCCGCGCGCGCTCGTATTCGGCCGTTAGCTCTTGCAGCGCCGCCATGAGCGTCTCGGGGACAAACATCCCGCCGTAGGGTCCGAAGTGGCCGTGCGCATCAGGCAAAGTGGCGAGAGCTGGCATTGAGCGACGAAGTTAGGGTGCGGCAGATGTGCTGCAAAGCTTTTGTGCCTTTGGCGCGAGCAGATACGAGACGGCGCGACGGTGCGGCGAAGGCAATGGAAGAATGGCTACGGAATGAATGGGGAACCAGCTCTGCGCTGCCGGCGGCATGGCCGGAACGCTTCGCTTCCGGAAAACTGCGAGGGTGATCCGGTGATGGGTGAATGGGAATTCGGACGTGTAGAGCGGACGCTCGCGCGGCGGCGCTGCGGCCAGGCGCGGCAGAATCCACATCCCGCGCCAGCGATCTTGCGATTGCTCGAGCAAAATGTGGCCGCGGTGAATGGTGAGGCTGTGATGCTCCTTCAGCAGTCGCAGTGCGGGATGCCTTCGCTTGCGCGGGAGATCGGCCGGATCTACTGCGTGACAGAAACCGCGAACCGGACAGATGGGACATCTCGGCTGACGTGCGACACAGACTAGGGCGCCCAGATCCATGAGCGCGGAATTATAGGCGTGCGCGTCACGTTTCGGCACGAGCTGGCTCGCTATCTGCCAAACCTTGGCAGCGCCAGCGGCTGAATCGATCGGCCACTGCAAATTTGTCAGGCGCGCCAGAACTCGCGCGATGTTTGCCTCCACTACCGCAACCGGCTGATCGAAGGCGAACGTCGCGATGGCGTTAGCGGTGTATCGGCCCAATCCCGGAAGCTGCCGCATCTGTTCGATCGAGTTCGGAAAAGTTCCACCGCGCGACACGACAGCTTTCGCGGTCGTGTGGAGATTGCGCGCGCGGGCGTAATAGCCGAGTCCCTCCCACGCGTATAGAACGTCGGATTCGGAGGCGGCGGCGAGCGAGTCGAAATTGGGAAACCGCCGCAGCCACTCACTATAATAAGAGAGCACGGTGGCGACTTGCGTTTGCTGGAGCATGAACTCGGAAACAAGGATCGCGTATGGATCGCGCGTGTGACGCCACGGGAGATCGCGGCCATGCTTGGAATACCAAGCGAGGAGAGCGGGGCGAAACGCGTTCCGCTGCGTGAACCGCGGATGAACAAGATTAGGCACGGCTGAAGAAGTGGCGTGAGCGTCCTGCTTATCCGTGTTTCATCTGTGTTAATCTCTGGCTCAAATGAATTCGTTTACCTCGCCCTTGACCGCCGAACAGACGGGAATGCTACGGCTGTTGCTCGAGGAGCGCGGATTCATTTTTGCGCCACGGCCTTATACGCTGTTTTTCGCTCAAAAAGATAAGCTGAGCGTCGCCGTCTACGAGAAAGGCCCGAAGGTGCTGCTGCAAGGGAAAGGGATCGAGGAGTTCGTGCAGTTTGAGCTTGAGCCGAACATTCTCGGTGAGGCGAAACTCGGATATGAGGAGGTTCATTCACCCGAAATGTTCGAGCCGCACTTCGGGGTGGACGAAAGTGGCAAGGGCGACTTCTTCGGGCCGCTCGTGATTGCCGGCGTCTATGTCGATCGGGGCATCGCGCGGAAGTTCCTGGAAGCCGGTATCCAGGATAGCAAACGCATCGGCTCGGATGCGCGAATCCGGTCGCTGGCCGAGACGATCAAAAAGACGCACGGTGCACTAGCCGAGACGGTGGTGATCGGGCCGGAGAAGTACAACGACCTTTACGAGAACTTCGATAATCTCAACAGGTTGCTTGGCTGGGGGCACGCGCGCGTCATCGAGAACTTGCTCGAGAAAAAACCCAGCTGCCCACGCGCGCTCTCGGACAAGTTCGCCGACGCCCGCGTTATCGAACGCTCTCTCCTGCAGCGCGGCCGTGAAATCAAGCTGGAGCAGCGCACCAAGGCGGAATCGGACCTGGCCGTTGCGGCGGCGTCGATCATTGCACGGGAGGCTTTCATTGATTGGCTCGAGAAACGGAGCAAAGCCCTTGGGCTGAAGCTGGGCCGCGGCGTGTCACCGAGCGTGAAAGAAGTCGCGCGAGCGCTCGTTGAGAAGGATGGGCCAGCGGCGCTCCGCCATGTCGCAAAGGTGCATTTTCGAACCGCGCATGAGATTGCGCCGGAGCTTTATGCGGCGCCTCCGCCGCGGGTCGAGTGGATCCGTCGTAAATCGGCAACTTCCTAGCGCTTGCGGAGCGCAGGTCGCGGGTCGTTCGGTCGGTAAGGCCAGAGAATTTATGTGAATGGTGCGACTAAATCGGCGGCCTCTGTCGATATACTACTGACATGGCCAAGCTCACCAAACGCGACATCGTTGTAGCCATCAGCAATCAGACGGGAATGGTGCAACATGAGGTGTTCGAGGTCGTGCAGCGCACCCTGGATCATATCACGGATAGCCTGGCGAAGAATGTCGCGGTCGAGCTCCGGAACTTTGGGGTGTTCCAGCCGCGGCTTACGAAGCCCCGGGTGGGCCGCAACCCCAATGAGCCGGGCAGCAGTTTTGTCATCCCTCCTCGCGCAACGGTAAAATTCAAGGCCGGCAAGATCATGCGCCAACGTGTGGAGAAGCTTTCCCGCGAACTAAAGGACGCGTCGGAACGGGCCCGTGGCGCCGCGGAAGCAAAACCCAGCGGGACGAACGCGAACCAGCTTTAGGCGCTCTTCCCCACTCCTTCGGCCGGAACGCTCTGCGCTTCGAGCAAGGCGTGAATTGCGCCTTCGAGGCGCTCGAAATTGATCGGCTTCGTCAGGTGTTCAGCGAAGCCCGCGTCGCGCGCGCGACTCACGTCGTTCTCCATGCCAAACCCGCTCAGCGCAATCCCGCGAATCCTTTTCGTCTCGCGCAGTTCCTTCATCAGCTCATAACCGGATCGGTCTGGTAGACCGATGTCGCTGATCATGAGATCGAACGACTCCGTGTTTGCCTTCTCCACTGCCTGATCGGCTGTGTGAGCCAGAGTCACGCGATAGCCTCGGCGTTCCAGCATTATCTTCATGCCGAGGCAGGTGTCGTGGTGATCATCAACCACCAGAAGCCGCGGCGAGTGTTCTCCCACACGGCTTTTTGCCCCATCCCTGCGCTGCGCACCGCCCTTCATGACAGGCTTTGTTTGATCGGGTGTCGCGATGGTCCGCAGCGTGACCACGAAGGTGGCGCCGCGATCTTTGCCTTCGCTTTCGACCCGAATGTTCCCGCCGTGCGCTGAAACCATTGCTTTCGAAATAGCGAGGCCAAGGCCCAAGCCGCCGAAGCGACGCGTAATCGAGCTTTGACCCTGCTCAAAGGCGTTGAAGATTTTGCCCATCTTCTCCGGCTCAATGCCGATGCCGGTGTCTGTGGTTCGAATCTCGATCTGGTCTGGCGAGGGGTTGAGCGTCTCAACAATGACCCGGCCTCGTTCCGGGGTAAACTTCACGCTGTTTTTGATCAGGTTCCAAAAAACCTGTTGAAGCCGCGCGGGGTCGCCCTCGACGAGTTCAATCGCCGCGCGAAGCCGGAACTCAATCCGCAGCTTCCGGGCGAGGATGTCTTCGCGGCAGATTTCGTAAGCGCGCTGCAGAATCTCATGCACGCTCACCGTCTCTAATGTGAGCTGGAGCTTACCCTTGGCGATGCGGGTGACATCGAGCAAATCGTCGATCAGACGGGCTTCGAGCTCGACATTGCGGCGAATGACTTCCAGCGCGCGCCGGACATCGGGTGAGGCAGGAGCGCTGGCTTCGAGCTCGCCTACCATCGCGATTACCGGCGAAAGCGGGTTGCGCAGCTCATGTGAGAGCAAGGCAAGAAACTGGTCCTTCGCTGCGTTCGCACCAATCAACTCCTGTCGCAATGTCACGTCACGGGTCTTGTCTTCGACGAGATAGAGCACCCCTTGGATGCGCTGTTCCGAACCCTGCAAGCGGAGCAGGTTCACGTTCACGAAATGCGTGCCGCCCGTCTGGTCTGTGAACGGTTGCTCCACCAGTTGAAACGGAACGCCAAATGCGAGGACCTTCTCGATCGCATCCGCGGGCGCAATCTTCACTTCGTCGTATGTCGCATCGGCAACATCGCGATCATCCGCCAATCCACCGAAGCTCTTCGCCATAGTGGCAAACGCCTGGTTGGCCTGGAGAAAATTGCGCGAGCTCGGATCGACAAGCGCAATGCCGCTGGGCATATTCGCGAGAATCTTTTCGTTGAAGATGACTTCGCGTTCGATGCGGCGTGCTGCTTCGCGTTGCCGTCGCGTGAACTTGCCCGCGAGCCAGGCCGCGATTGCTGTCAGCAAAATCAGCCAAACCGCGGGGACGGTGATCTTGCCTAACAAGTCACGAACCGGCTTGTAAGCCGCCGCTTTCGGCTGCTCTACGACAGTCACCCAGCCCGCCGCTTCGATGGGACTGAATGAATAGAGATTACTATAACGGTCCAGGTGACCTGTCTTGATCTGGTGTATTTCATCAATGAGACTCCTGACCTGCGGCGAGACAGGCTCCGAGTTCGGCTGGAAGTTGTTCCCGAAAAGCACGGTACCTCCTTGATCAATCACCTGGCAAACCGACTGGTCCGCGAAAGGGATCGAAGACAAACGACGCCCCATTCGCTCCACCAGCACGGAGATGCCGAGATAACCCACGACCGTTCCATCCGGTGCACGCACCGGGCCTACGATGTCGGCGATCATGCGTTTGTCGGAGAGACGACGATGAACGGGCGAAACGTAAGGGCTGCCGGACGCGTTCGTCGCATCCCGCCACGCGTCGGATGAGAATTCCGTGGCGAGCTCCGGCGGTACCACAGGGATGGAGGCGATGAGCTCACCTGCGGCAGAGGCGATGAACATTCCATCGACGCGCGGATGCGAGTAGAAGATCTGATTCAACCACTGCTGCCCCTCCGCGGCGGGGTCGGCCCCGGTGAGGATTTTGGCGACGTCGGGCTGCGCCTGATAGTACTCAATGATGCCGGCGGTGCGGCTGAAGTCATCGCCGACGAGGTGCGCAATCAACTGCACAAAGGTTTGGCGATCCCGGAGGATCTTGGATTCGAGCGTGTTGGTCAGGGTCGTGTAGGAAACCACCAGCATAAGGATGGACGGGACCCAGCCAGCGAGCAGAATGGCGACCACGATGTTGAAGCGCTCGAAACGATCCCCGTCGCGCTTCTTGAAGGGCGCGGGCCATCGCCGGGATTCAGTGAGCGCCATGGGACAGTAAAAGTCGACTGTGGGACAGGTTGCGGCAAGATCGGAATGACTGCTGCGTCCGCTGTTGCCCTATGTCCATGGTGAGCAGGATTCGCGCTGAGCACAGTTCCATTCATCCGCGCAAGGTGAAGCCACGGATTTCGCAACCCTCTTGCCAAGAGCGAGAAAGCCGCGGAAAAGCGTGCGATTTTCCTGAACTTTGGAGGCAAGGTCTCGAGCCGGATTCCCGAGGGAAGACAGCCATTTTTGATTTGACGCGAGCTTCGGACGCGGCATCATGTCGCCCTTGCCGGGGCTAGGGCCGGCCCGTCTTCATTACCTTTATGCAAGGAAGCGTTGGATATCTCATCTGGACCATTTGCTACCTGGGCGTACTGCTGGGTCTCTCCGCCTACGGCATCCACCGTTACTTCATTATTTACCTGTTCCTGAAGCACCGGAAGCAGGGGCCCGTGCCGATGGGTCACTTTGACCAACTGCCGAGAGTGACGATGCAGTTGCCGATCTTCAACGAGGTCTACGTCGTCGAACGGTTGCTGAAGTCCGTGAGTGAGCTCGATTACCCGCGCGAGCTGCTTCACATTCAGGTGCTGGATGACTCAACCGACGACACGAAGGAGCTGACGGAACGCTGTGTGCGCGAGCTTCAGGACCGCGGACTGAATGTCGAGCTGATCCACCGCGTCGATCGTGTGGGCTTCAAGGCCGGTGCCTTGAAAACAGGGCTAGCCTCAGCGGATGCCGATTTTGTCTGTATTCTGGATGCGGACTTCGTGCCGCCGCGCGATTTGCTGCAAAAGACGATCCACTTTTTCACTGACCCGACGGTGGGGATGATCCAGACGCGGTGGGGCCATCTTAACCGCACCTACTCGCTGCTCACGCGTGTGCAGGCGATGTTCCTCGATGGTCATCTGTTGCTGGAACAAACAGCTCGCAGCCGCAGCGGACGCTTCTTTAACTTCAATGGGACGGCTGGCCTGTGGAGACGCGCTTGCATTGAGGAAGCGGGTGGCTGGCAGCACGACACCTTGACGGAAGATCTCGACTTGAGCTATCGCGCGCAGCTCGCCGGCTGGAAGTTCATCTTTCTCCCGGACGTGATCACACCGGCCGAGCTGCCGGTGGACATGAATGGCTTCAAGTCACAGCAGCATCGTTGGACGAAGGGCTCGATTCAGACGTGCAAGAAGCTGTTGCCGACCGTCTGGCGCAGCCAGCTTCCCTTCTACTTGAAACTTGAGGCCACGGCACATTTGACCTCAAACTTCGCATACCTCCTGCTGGCTTGTTTATGCGTGCTCCTCCATCCCTCCATCGGCGGCCCACAAAGCGGCTGGCTCAGGATGCTGCTGGTGGATGTCCCCATCTTCATCACGGCGTCTTTGTCCGTGGCCGTATTCTACATTTGCGCGCAGCGTGAACTTCATCCGCGGACTTGGATGAAGGAGATCCTGCTCCTTCCCGCCATGCTGGCGCTTGGCGTCGGTCTTTCGATCAACAATGCCCGCGCTGTCCTGGAAGCCGTCTTCAACCACAAGTCCGATTTCGCGCGGACGCCGAAGTACGGCATCGAACGCAAGAAGCAGGCGTGGCGGAAGTGCAAATACATGCCGATGAAGTCGCTGCTGCCAATCGCAGAGATGGGTTTCGCCATCTATTTCACTTATTTTCTTTGGTTCGCCATCCGGCATGCGCAATTCCTCTCCGTGCCGTTCCTGGCCATGTTCCAGATCGGATTTCTTTATGTTTCCTTGAGTTCGCTTTCCCAATGGTGGCCAAAGTTCCATTTCGGCAGTTCGCGCGCCGAACTTACGATTCCTGCGTGACAAAAAATCGGGAAGTGATAAAACCCGCACCGATGTTCCGTTCCCCGGTTCTTGTTCTATCCTCGTTGTTTCTCCTGCGCGTTGCTTCTGGAGATGGTGGTCCGGAGGTTCGAAACCAAGTTATAATCAGCGTCAAAGAGCAGAAGCTGATGCTGCTGCAAAACGGCGCGAAAGTGACTACGTATCCGGTCTCCACCTCGAAGTTTGGGGTCGGTGATTCGTCTGGCCGGATGACCACGCCGCTCGGCGCAATGGCCGTGGCGCAGAAGATCGGCGATCATGCGCCTCCCGGTGCGGTTTTTCACAACCGCCGGTTTACTGGGGAAATTCTTCGTCCGAATGCACCCGGGCGTGATCCGATCATAACCCGGATCATCTGGCTCCGCGGGCTCGAGGCTTCGACCGCGCGGGCCTTTAGCCGTTGCATTTACATTCACGGCACGCCGGAGGAGACGAAGATCGGGCGCCCCGCGAGCTACGGCTGCATCCGAATGAAGTCCACCGATGTGACGGCGCTCTACAGTCAGTTGCCTCTCGGCGCGCTCGTTCAGGTAGTTCCAGATAACTTGCCGAGAGTCCCGAAAGCTCGCGTCGTTTACCAGATCAACGCGCCTGATGCACCGCTGGAAGTCGGCCGTCCCGCGCCTGCGGCAGACGCGAGCTCCCGCTCTCCGTCGCAGAAGAGCGCAGTATTCGCACGCTCTGCTCGCCGCAGCGGGAACGCGTAGGGTCCAAGACCCGCCTGAATTTGACAAAGCGTTGGCTCGCCGCGAGCATCCCCGCCCAGTTTTCCCGCCTCCATCTTCTGCCATGGCCAACACGAAATCCGCTTCCAAACGCGCCCGCCAGACCGCGGTGCGCTCGCTCCGTAATCGCACCATCCGCACCCGGCTGCGGAAGATGAATAAGAGTGTCATGAGCGGGGCGGGACAGAAAGATGAGAACAGCGTCCGTGCTCTAATCTCCGCAGTCGATAAGGCAGCGAAGCGCGGGACCATTCACCGGAATGCGGCTAATCGTCGGAAGGCGCGTTTAAACAAGGCGCGGCTCGCTGCCCAAACGCCTGCCGCGTCTTAAACGAATCACCCTTTAGAGGCGCTGTTTTAGAGCGCTCATGCGGAGCTTTCGACGAGCATCGGCCCGCTCCTTGACGACTGCGATCGACAAAGCGCATTGCATATCCTGCAGGACGGTTAAAACTTTACCTCGATGATTCCCGCTCTACTTCTCCTCCTCGTCGCTGTCGCGTATCGGATCGCAATGGGCATGTTTGTGCAGCCAGATTCGACCTGGTTGTCGAACTTCGCGCCGCTCGCCGCGATTGCCCTTTGCGGTGCGGCCTACTTCCCCCGGCCCTACAAATTTACTGTTCCGCTCATCGCGCTTCTGATCTCGGACATTGTCCTGAACATCCACTACTCGGCCTCGCTGCTCGACCCTCTGATCTTCGGACGCTATCTCGCCCTTGCCGTAGTTGGCTGTCTCGGCCTCGCACTGCAGAACCGCGCTTCACTCAAGACGCTGTTGCCCGCGTCCGTCGCGAGTTCCATCATCTTCTACGTTATCACCAACGCGTTCTCCTGGTTGAGCGATCCCGGTTACGTGAAGAACCTCGCTGGGCTACTGCAAGCGCTCACTACTGGTCTGCCAACGTATAGCGCAACGCCGAGCTGGATGTTCTTCCGCAACGCCCTCGCGAGCGACCTGCTCTTCACGTCCGTGTTCGTCCTTTCCATGCATTACGGCCGCACCACGGAGCGCGAGCGCTCCAGGGCGCCGTTGCCAGGCACTGCGTAATCCGGCCATGCAGCCGCCGGAGCAACGCGACGAAGTCGAGATGCTCTCGCTCATGCTGTTGATTCGGCGTTTCGAGGAGCGCGCCAGTCAGCAGTATCAAGCGCAGAAAATCGGCGGGTTTTGCCACCTTTATATCGGGCAGGAAGCTGTCGTCGCGGGCGCGATTGCGGCCATCCGCCCAGATGACTATTTGATCACCGCGTATCGCGATCACGCCCATGCGCTGGCGCGCGGCACGGGCCCAAATGCCTGTATGGCCGAGCTTTTCGGCAAAGCAACTGGTTGCTCCAAAGGCCTGGGCGGCTCGATGCACTATTTCGACAAGGAGCACCACATGTATGGCGGGCATGCCATCGTTGGTGCGCATGTGCCGCTTGCCTGCGGGCTGGCGTTTGCGTGCAAGTATCGGGAGGAAGATCGCGTCACGCTCTGCTTTTTCGGCGATGGCGCGATCAATCAGGGGGCGTTTCACGAAGCGTTAAATCTGGCCGCGCTATACAAGCTGCCGGTGATCTTCATTTGCGAGAACAACCTCTTTGCCATGGGCACCTCAGTGGAACGCTCGACCTCGTTG
>MWVV01000963.1_pt1 | contig 10328 bp, 16 predicted proteins | sample 1047281 | NCBI WGS metagenome assembly MWVV01 (sample SAMN06349986, study PRJNA376086) | soil metagenome | isolation source: PT-2 sample Antarctic (ecotone) soil | place: Antarctica | collected 2015-01-13 | reverse complement strand
GCGAACTTGTCAGCCTTGAGCACCCCGCGTTCCACCATATCCTGGACCGTCGTACGAGTGAGGCCGAGATACTCGGCAGCTTCCGTTACGGTGATTTTCTTGCGGTTTTTGTCTTCCACCCTAATAACCTCCTCACCCGGCAAAGACTGGGGCCGGGGCTCCCCGTAAGGATACCCCGGCCCGGTTGGTTGGCTACGGCTATACTGCCTGGCCGGTCTTCTGCGCACGCAGCGCGAGGGCGAAGGCTAGTTGCGCAGAGGCGCCCTCACGCTCCTCCTCGAGGACCTCAAGTATCCAGTACTCACCCACGCTCCAGGAGAGCCGCATCAACCTGTGCGTGTGCATCCGCGCGTCAAAGAAGATATCCACGGGGTCGTCGTTGTCGTAATTGGGTTTGTTGTAGTCCCGTGCGCGGGTCTCCGGGTCTACGCGCTCCAGGGCCATGGGGTAGGCCCGCACGAGGGCGGCAGCTTGCTCCTCCTCCGCCTCGGCGCAGCGGCGCGCCATTTCCCTCCGGCCGCCGTCCAGGTGCACCCACGACGCGGGGTTCATGGAAGAGTCCTCCAGGCCGTACGCGTCCTCTAAGACGCTGCAGGCGTCGTGGTAGATCTCGGCTAGTACTCCGGCCTTGACCTCCGCTCCGTGGACCTCGCAGAAGGCGATGCCGAAGGCCTCCATCGTCGCGCCGCGCTCGCACCAGCCGCCGGCGTCTCTGTGGTGCACGAAGCAGGGCCGAGGGGCACGGTCCCCGCCGAAGGCCTCGGAGCCTTCCTTGATTATGCCCTCGAAGCCGCCGGCCTCCAGGCTCTCCATCGTCACCTGCGTCATTGCTCTCCTCCTTGAAGTAGTGGTTGAAGGGTCTTTCCTGAGGATGGTGGCGCCCTCGCTCGTAGCGAAGCTGTGGTCATTAGGACCGGGGCCTATTGGCTATCCGCACAACGACGGCACGGGACGGCCTCTATGCGCTCTACCTCACAGCCGAGCTCCTCGTCAAAGACGGTGTATGTTAGGAACACCAGTCCGCGGTAGCAGGCGTGGGGGTGATGGTCTTCCTCGGTTGAGTTCGGGCGGAATACGCTAGACTCTTTTGTGTCCACAGTCTCTAATCCTTTCTGTGGGCCGTGCTCCGGGAGGCCGCGAACCTCGCCGGGGCTTTTCTTGTCTACAGCTCCTATCATAAGGCATTGATAAGACATTTGCAAGCCCATTACGCTGCTATATTGTGGTATTTTTACGTCTCATATGTAATAATAACGACGTCGTATAAACGTCGCGCGGGAGTCGCAGAGATGCCTACAATGGCAATCGTGAAGATAAACGGAGCGAAGTTAAAGAGCCTGAGAGAGCGACGTTTCATTAGCCGCGAGGAGCTGGCCGAGAAGGTCGACTCTCATCGGGACCACATCGGGCGCCTGGAGCGAGATGAGATAGAGAGCCCCCGCATGACCACGATACGAAAGCTCGCAGGGGCCCTCGAGGTAGACCCCTCCGAACTCGTAGAAGATTCCGGCTAAAGCTATACCGCTTGAGAACCCAGAATGTTCGTGTATGGTGGTGCGAGACAGATGTTACGAGCAGCCCGGAGCGCCAGCTAGAAAATCTCGCCCGGGCAGTCTCCTTCGAAGGGTCCCACCCCCTCGAGAGAGCAAAACAGGCCTAACAAGGAGGCCCGTGTGTACCCAGAATACCACAAACCGCCAGCGTCCCAACAATCATCCAGAAACTCAGTTCACAAACTTTCGAGGCCGCCGGGGGGCACGCTTGCGGACCAGCACCGCGTGTATCTTCTCGATCGCGGAGTGACACCGGAGGTCGCGGAGGCGGCCGGCTACTGGACGGCCTACAAGCCCTCGGAACACCCGGACGCCTTCGGCCCGTACCAGCGTCGTCGCACCCCGACCATGATCGCCCCTCACCTCTCCCCGGACGGGGAAACGGTTAGCTGGCAAAAGCACGACGACCGCCCCGGCCGAGACAAGCGCGGGAGACCCATCAAGTGGGCGAGCCCGCCCGCCGAGCGCGCGCGACCGGTCCTAAGCGTCCACCCCTGGACGCTAGACGAAGTAAGGCACGGGACCGGCCCGCTGTGGAACGTCGAGGGCCTCACGCGAATGCACGCCCTCGCCGGTCTCGGGATCCCGGCCGTAAGCCATGCCGGGTGTCACGGATGGAAACAGGACGGCGAGCCCCTACGGTGCTACGAACACGTCAACCTACGAGGACGCCTGGTCTACGACGTGCCCGACGCTGACGCTCGGACGAACGAGAAGGTACACAAGGCGCAGGCGGAGCGCGTGGCCTACCTGGAGTCTCGGGGGGCGCGGGTGCTCGTGGTGCAAGTGCCGGAGGTAAACGGCGACGAGCACGCCGGACTAGACGACTACATAGCCGCCGGCGGCGACGTAGGGGCGCTCGTCCTGGCGGCTCGCCCGTTCGGGCCCGTGGATGTGGGCCGCGAGCGGTTGAAGCGCGACGATCGTCTCCGTCTCCTCCAGGCCGCCAAGCGGGCCGAGGTCGGCAGGCTACCAACCCGCAGGGCGGGCGAGTGCGGGGGCGTTAAGGTCGCGCGCTACATGGTCGAGACCTCCATCCCGGCCCACGGCAAGGTTAGAGAACGTGGGGTAGTAGTGCATCCGTCCCGGCGGCAGATTGCTGCCGGTATCCGCGTGAGTGTGGGGGCGGTCAAGAACGCCATAGAGTACCTTGAGGAGACGGGCTTCCTAAAGACCCTGGACAAGCCGAAGTCCCGCAACGCCGCCGCGTCCTACCTCTTACTTGCCCCCCCACCGGCATGTGCACTGAGTAATCACATAGGGGAGCAGGGGGGAGCAGAGAAAGAAAGTCAAGAGCATAGTGTAAGGGGGGGGACTTCTTTCTCTCAGCGGGAATTGTCGCCTCGTGATTACTCAGTGCACATCGGCGTGAAAAGTGAAAAGGGCGCTGAAAAGCTGCCGGCCCTCCGAAACTCCAAACTGGTCCACACCTGGGAACGTCGGAATGGCCGCCGTGTGGTGGTGCATTCCGACTACTTCAAACGCTATGGGGCAAAGGGCGAAGAAATCTTGCGGCACGTCCTGGAGCGAGGGCGGGTGGATGTAGCGGAGCTGCGGAACAAGTTCGGAGCCAAGACGACCCGCCCCGGACGCTTCTTCAAGACGTGGATAGAGCAGATGCTAGACGATGGGGTTATCGTCGGCGACGCCGGAAGCGTTGAGGCTGTCCCGGACTGGCTGGAGGCCCTCGAGCGAGTCCAGGAGAGAACAGACGAGCCGCTAGACAACCGCCTCCAGGACCGAAAGTACGCGGAGCAACGGGAGGCCTACCGCCGAGCCAAAGACCTACCAACCGACCCAACGCCGGAGCTGGCCGGTCCGGAGCGCGTGGCGGAGATCGTCGCCAAGGCGGAGGAGCGTGACCACGAAGCCCGCATCGATGAGCAACGCCGCAAGGTAGGGACCACACCAGAGACGTTCCTAGAGGATGCCCTGCAGGGCGCCTCGGGCTTCGGCTGGCGCGAGCTCAGGGCGCTTTGGATAGCGAAGGGCGGCAAGCCGGAAGACCTCCGCCGGATTGTAAAGGACCCTTACGAATTCAGGCGTGAGGGCGGCGATGGCCCACTCTATGTTATTAGAACCGGAGCTCTACCGGATCCGGAGCGCGAGCCCGCACCCGTGGCCGTCTTGCGCGAGCCGACGCCCCCGACTGTGGTAGACGGTATTCACCAGCACGGCCCGCTATGCGATTGCGAGTGGTGCGACGCCTCAATTCAACCGAAGTGCGCGAGCGCCTGGAGCGGAGCATGAGCAAACCCGTGATGGTCTTTGATGCACATTTTGGGGGAAGGGGGGAGGCCACAGAGCTGCCCCCGTGGGATTGCGAATGGGCCTCCGAACGCGCCGCCGACGCCCTCCGCTACTTGGGGCGTTACGCCCCGGAGGTCCTGGAGAACACGAGCGTCCTGGAGCCGCACGAGGAAGCCGCGCACCAGGCCGCCATGCGCGGCGACGAGGTTGCTTACCTGGAAGCCCTCAGAGGCTACATGAAGGCCGGCAGGGACGCGGCCCTGGAGATACGTAGGAGGGCGGCATGACGGACCACCAGAGGGACGAGCCCACCAGGCGCGGCGCGGCCGAACGGCGAGAGCTTGAGGCGGCCGGCTGGGAGCCACGGGGTGAGGGAGCAAAGACCATCTGGCGGAGCCCCGCCGATGGAAGGTGGTACGCCCATTACCATGCCGTGGCAACGCAAAGTAAAGCTAGAAGGGAGGCCACATGACCATCCAGCGCCTCGTCTGGCTTCGCCTTGACCACGCCCTCATCAGCTACAGCCAGGTTAGTGAAGTTACCGGCCGAATGGAGGATAATGCCAGGTGCAGACAAAGCGCTTGTAGTAGAGCGAAAGGATTGGCGATGATAACCGAAGGGCCTAGGCCAATCGGGGCGGCCCTGAACCGCAATCTCGGCAGCCCGACCGCGCCCGGCGAGGAAGCGGTCTGGCGTGAGTCCGAGCGCCACCACGAGGCCGCCAGACGCGCCGAGAATGGTGCTGCCTGGTACGAGTACCACCTGGCCGCAGCGGACCGGCTGAGAGCCACCCTGAGCGCTCTCGTAGCACACCACGAACGGGAAGCGCAGAAGTACAAGTACCTACCGAAAGGAGCAGCGTAATTATGAACACGAACGATATCGAGTCTAGGCTGTCAGCGGCGACTGGCAGGGCGTCGGAGAGCCTGCAGGGCACCTACGACGCCATACAGTCGAACATGGACCTTACCGACGCCGAGAGGGAGGCGAAAGCCGTGGAGGCCAACAGCGCCGCTACCGATGCCCTTTTCGCCGCCACGGTTGAGAACATAAACGCCCTGGTCGATAGGCACGAGGAGCTGTTCGAGGAGCTTTTCGTCGCCGACTCTACGGCGTTCACCACGACCCAGGCTTCCGTTATCGGGTTGGACGATGAGGCGCTCGCCCTTCGCGCGAGTAGGGCCGCCCGTTCCAAGAACGACACGCTTGCCAGGGTCGTGGCCAGCGAGGCCGACGCCCGCGGGCTAGATGACCTCGCCTACGCCGCGCTAAGGCCGTGGCCGGAGATGGGGGAAGCCTACTCCGAGCTAAAGAGCATCCCTTCCCCGGAGCTTCGTGCCCGCCGCATCGAGAACGTTGTGAACCACGGGCTCCCGATGCCCAGCCTAGAAAGGGTTAGGCCCACCCCGGAGCAGCACAGGGGCCGCGACGCCGAGAGGGCGCGCCGCATCTTCGGAAAGCACCTGGCGTAGAGGGAAGAGTAATGCTTGGTGGGAGTGCGGTCTCCGCAAGGCCCCGCGAGGCGTTTTACTTGTGGCGCCTCTCCTTGCTCCCACCACCTCGCCCTGTTGTGTTACATCCACACATCTTCCCGACTTTGTAACGAAGGGTAACTATGGCCTGGGAACACAGACAACGTGGCGGCCCCTACTACACCCGGAGCCGGCGGGAAGACGGCCGCGTGGTGAGAGAGTACATCGGCACAGGAGAACTAGCCGAGACGCTCGCTCACGCCGATGAGGCGATACGACGCTCGAGGGCCGAGCGGGTAGCGCGGGAGCGGGACGAGCTCGAAGAGGCACGGGGCCTCGCGTCGGCGGCCGACGAGTTGCATGAGGTGGTGGAGGTCCTCACCGATGCGGAGATGCTGGCGGCTGGATTCCACAGGCACAAAGGACAGTGGAGGCGAAGGCGTGATGCTTGAGTTATCGAACGAAGCGCGAGAGCAAGTACAAGAACTAAAGGTCCTCTCGGAGAAGGTCCAGAACGGAGAGGAGGGGGCCAGGACGGAGCTGCGCCGAGCTGTTCGTGAGAGCGCCCCCGAAGTTGTAGCACGGTGCTCGGATACCACCCGCACCTACCGGCACATCCTTGCCGGGACCGCGAGCGGAGGAAACCCGCTCGTCCAAGAGGCGGTGGCGGAGCAAGCGCGGCTCATGGCCCTGGAGCTCGCCGGCGAAAACCCCACACCCTTAGAGATGCTTTTATCGGAGCGCGTGGGCTCCCTTTGGCTGCTCATAGAACTGCAAGAGGCACTCGGGGCCGCCTGGTACAACCGGGAGAACGACAGCCGCCCGTCTGCCACGTATATGCTCAAGATGGCACGCCTCCTGGAGAGCTCACACCGCCGGTACCTCGCCGCGATAATGACCCTCGCACGAGTACAGAAACTCCGGGGCCCGTCGAGGGTGCAAGTGAACATCGGAGAGAATCAGGTAAATGTCTCCCGGTAGACCTTTCTGAACATCGGCGGTCTAAAAGGGGTCAGGCCTCTCATCTACGCGACGTTCCTGGAAATAGTCCATGTCTTTAAGAAACATGGGATACTTTGCCACTATATGTTCCGTTCTCCAGGGCTCCAAGTAATCCCGTTCGAGGCCTTCCTCCGTCGTATCCGGGTCGTATGGGAGCAATTCGTACACGGGATTATCGGGGTTGCTCTCGTCCAATATGTGCACGCGGTATGCGTCGAATCTGTTGTACACCGGGCACTTGTAGAGTGTGTAGACAATCTTCTTATCTCCCCTGGTGTCCTCGTAGGAGCTGACTTCCTCTCCCTCGAATTCTGCCCAGAAGCCCGGAAACCTGCTGCCTTTCTTCTTCCCTACCAAGACCTTGACCACGACTCTCCTTTCCTCGTGTACGAGAGGCGTACCCATGAGCAGCGCAGGTCACACCAGAAATGCCTCAGAGAGCCGCGAGGATTGCTTCTAAGGGCTTTCGGCCCCGGTCCTAATGGTCTAGCATACCCCTCGTGGGAGAGGGGCGTACAGTATGACGGACGCCGGGGCGGACAAACGGGTGACGCTCCGAGAGGCTGCGGGTATGTTGGGCGTCTCGGAGTCGGCGGTCAGAAAGCGCGTCGAGCGCGGCACACTCCGCTCCGACAAGGGCGCCGACGGGAAGCGCTATGTTTACCTGGACGTGGTCACGGACACGGTGGTGGACAAAGGGGCGGACGCGTCCGCCACCCATGAGTCTGATGAACTCACATCCGAGCTACGGGACCGGCTGCGCTACGTCGAGGGGCAGCTCGAAGCCGAGCGCCAGGCCCACGCCGAAGCAAGGCGCATCATCGCCGGCCTGGTAGAGAGGATCCCGCCCGCCATAGAGGCGCCTCAGCGAAGCTCGGAGCCGCGAGAATCGCCTCAGACAGTCGCGGAGGAGTCGGAGAGGGCAGAGCCCCGGTCCGCTACAGAAGGCTCTCAGGAGGGCGCACAGAGGCCCTGGTGGCGACGGGTGTTCAGGGGATGAGTTGGATATGACCGTGATCACCGGGGTTGTCTCCGCTTTGCTTGGCGTCGCACTCGGCCTTTTCGGGGACCGGTGGTTACGCTATAGGGGAGATGTGCATTGCCAAGTAGGAGGTTTGGGCTCCGCACACCACAGGCAAGGTGCGAGCGGCCCGGCGCACTTCAAGACTGATCAGAGCGTGCAGATACATTTCTTCAATGCAAAAGAAGCGGACACCGGCCTCTCGGCACTCGCTGTTGTGTTCATATACGAAGACGGAAAAGTTGACTTAGGGCCAGAGACCCGTGATTACGAAACTAGTACGACCCCCCGTGGGGTGATTAATCTTCCTTCGAGGACTTGGGTATCCGTTGCCATACAGGGTAGTTTCTACGGCGCTGAGGCACAATTCCTTGAACAATACGAGCCGAACGCCATCGAAATTGATGGAAGGTTTCCGGGGGGGAAGCGATATCACAAGAGATGCTTAGAGCTTCCCTAGAGAGGGTGCCCCGGTCCGATGCGCCGGGCACACGGCGCCCCTGGTGGCGTAGGGTGCTCGGTAGGTAGTTCGTTTTCTTATGTACGGACGGAGCACGGCGTACATAAGAAAACGAGCCATTCTTGATACTTTGTCGCAACACCGCTTGATACACGGAACCGGCTACAAGCTATCCGAGTCTGCAACCGCTAGCCTCAAAGCTCTGCAAAGGCGGGGTTTTGTACGACGGGGTAAAGGAATTCTCGGAAGTCCGCTCCGGGCCGGCCCCTCTTATTAGGACCGGCTGAGCTTGCCCATCTTTCGCTCTATCTGCCCGGCGGTAAGTTCTAGCGCGCGGCGCACGTCCGCCCAGGTGGACTCGGGAAAGCGCTGGCGGTGCAGGTTGATGGCAGCGTTGAGATCGTGGTGGAGGTCGGCGACCCGCTCCCGGCGCTCGGTCTCCCCCAACCGAGCGCGTCGGATGCGAGCGACGGCGGTCTTTGCGGTGAGCTTGTCGTGCCGCTCCGCGACGCCCATAACCGTGTCCTGGAACCGCTCGATGTCCCGCTCGGTGGGCTCCTCCTGCATCATGCGCCCCAGCTCGGTGAGGACGGTCTTGCGCGCCAGTATCCAGTCCATGCCCAACCGGAGCTTAGCGGCGAGTACCGGGTCGTCGGGCCTGCGCGCCTGTTTGGAGAGCTCCTCGACCACCTCCCTCGCCCCGTCGGCGTAGTAGCGGTTGGCGCGGGTCCTCTCCGTCCGGACGCGCGACTCGAACATCTCGCGTACGGGCTCGGGGATGTCGGGGGGAGGCGCTAGACCAAACGAGCCCGCCAGCGACTCCGGGATCTTGCGGGGTCTCCCCCTCTTTTTCGGAAAGTTTTCCATAAAGGGAGTATACCGCGCCCTCAAAGGCCGGGGCGGGCCGGTCCAAACGGGCCAGGACCGCCGGCACAGGGATGCTCATATCGCCGGGTATTATCGGTTTCTTATGTACGCCAAGTCCACGAGCACGCTGACTCTCTACATAAGAAACCCCAGCAGCATAGGACCGGGGCGAAGCGTTTGTCGGGAAACAACCCCATGAACGATTGCGAATACACGGAGCGAGAGCGGGCTTAGGGTGCTGGACCGAGGCCATGAGAAGCAAACAAAGGACCTACCAGGACCGGTCCTCCTCAAATTCCGCCAAGCTCTCGGCCAATTCATCTTCCCAGTCCTCCTTCTCCGGCGGGACGCCAAAGTCCTCGATCAGCAATCGGACGAAGGCCTCTAGTGTCACGCGGCCTGTCGGGAGATGCGCCCGGTCGAACTCCTCACGACCAAGCCCCGCACCGCGGCTTATGTGGAGGTGCGGAAAGGTGACAGAGTTTGGCACGTTAGGGTGCCATTGGTAGGAGATGATCTCCGGGCCTCCTGACTCCTGCAACGTGTAGTGGTAGGCGACTGTCGTTACCCGCCAAGGCCTCGTAGCGCTAGGGACTTCGATCAAACGGTACTGTTGACTGACCCTGATCGAGAGCCCTGTGCCTGCACCCAGCTCGACCGGCAGGCCGTCCATGAGGGCCAGGGGGTGCGGTAAAGGAGAGGGGTAGTGACCGCCCTTCACGTCAACGTATGCCCCACGCAAGACGCATGATAGGGTGCGGTGCAATGACTCGCGGAAGCGTTGGACGGCTTCGTACTCGGTCTTGCCAGCCACGAGGGTTGTCCGGAACGTCTACTCTGAGCGGGCGAAGGGCAAGAGCATCAGGACACTCATAACGTCGAGTTGGTCCAAGTCATCGTAGTAGCCGGTCTCCAACCGGGCAATGAACTCCTCACCGCTTATGTCGAGGTAGTGTTGGGCGGCGTTGTCGAAGAGCTCCCAAGACTGAGCATCGTCCAACTCTCGAATGTTCCTGTCTTCTCTAGCTATCGTACGTTCCATAACATGCTCCATTTCAACCCTCGTTAGATCAGTATATCCACACGGCCGCGCCAGCGTAACCCCCCATTTCCCGCCGGAGACGGTCCGGAGCCGCAGGGGTCGGTTTACGTTCCGACCCCAAAACGCGTGTGCGCGCGAGGGGGCACCGGGGTGGGTTGGACGGCAGGTTGAGCCTTCCCGCCGGCGCGAAGAGTCTAGTACGGGTTGCATCTCCCAACCCCACGAATCAATCTCTGCAACCGGACCTGTAACACTTAGCAACAAAGAGGGTCGGAGCCCCGTAGAGGATCCCGACCCTCTGAGAGAAGCCGGTGGGCGAGCACGGAGGTGAAGCAATGTTTCCGGGTGAAGCAATGCTTCCTGTAGGTTGTGCTCGCCCACCGGGGGTAGTCATGGTCGCACCACCCGAGGTCCCGCGCAACGCAGAGGAGGCGCAAAGCGAAGGTCCGTGTTTTACGGGGCGGTCTCGCGCTCGATGCGCTCTACCTCCTCGCGAGGGATGTGGATCGCTCCTGCGAACTTGTCAGCCTTGAGCACCCCGCGTTCCACCATATCCTGGACCGTCGTACGAGTGAGGCCGAGATACTCGGCAGCTTCCGTTACGGTGATTTTCTTGCGGTTTTTGTCTTCCACCCTAATAACCTCCTCACCCGGCAAAGAC
>MWVV01000961.1_pt1 | contig 10339 bp, 10 predicted proteins | sample 1047281 | NCBI WGS metagenome assembly MWVV01 (sample SAMN06349986, study PRJNA376086) | soil metagenome | isolation source: PT-2 sample Antarctic (ecotone) soil | place: Antarctica | collected 2015-01-13 | reverse complement strand
GCGCCGCGCCATCTCTTGATAAAACCAGACAGTTGAGTTTTTGAACGCCATTCGCATATCGTGGTCTTGATTCCAGTTCGGAATCTTCTGAGGAATACCATTCCACTTGAGGACTTCGTTTTCATCGCGCGCCGCTCCGGTTTCGAGAGCGACGAGCGAGTTGAAGATTTTGAACGTTGAAGCGGGAATGAAACCTGTCTTCACACGCTTTTTGTCGTAAGCAAAGTATGTATTTTTTTGCAAGTCGTAGAACAAAATACAGCCCTGCACCTTCGACGTTTGGAAATACTTACTCCAACTTGGCTTTTCTTTCCACTTGGTTTTGCGAACATTGCCGTAACAGGAAACTGCGACACAGACCAGCAAAAGTAAAGATACAATTTTTTTCACTCAATAATCTCTCCTAAAATAAGAATCAAACCACAATTTGAAGCAACACAACGATTGAGATGACGTGGGGCGAAACCGCCACACGCAAGTTTAGGGTTAAAAGACAACGCGATAACAAAGTCGCTGTTTCGCCCTCACGTCCAATGACTTGTTAGGCTGCGCCGCTTGAATATAAGCAGTCATTAATAATTCTCAATTTTGAGATTTTTTAAGATTTGCAGTTTGGTATATTGATGAAGGGTCGTATGGTTCTTCTTCTTCAAATAAAAGACCAATATCATTTCTTAAATTATCCAAAAAATCATTTCGCAATCGGCAAATCCTTTCAACCTGCTCATTGTTATATTTAGTTCCTAACGCAAGTTTTCCGCTAAACGCTTTTTGTAACTCATAATAAGCCCTCAACGATTTTGCAGAAAGAATCAGGCTCGGTTCACCAGATTTCCACTTTTTTAGTGCGTCGTTTATTTCCTTAAATTTTGCAGGAAGTTCTTCATCAGTCCAGTCTGTCTTTCTACGAAGATTAGCAGTTATTGTGAATACTTCAGGGTAATGCTTCACCCTTAATTCATATAAGCGTCCAGTAAAGTTTCTTGCAAGAGTCTGTTTAAGAGCTTGTTTCTCAGCACGCAACTTTAAAATAGCAGGAATGTAGGCAAAGGCTGAAACTATAAGCGAAACGACTCCAGCAATAATTGCAGAACTGAGTTGGTCGGAGATGGACATAGTTTAAGCAGCCTAACGATTGAGTTGACGCGGGGCGAAACCGCCGCCACGCAAGTTTAGGGAAACAAGACAACGTGATAAGAAAGTCGCTGTTTCGCCCTCACGTCCAATGATTTGTTAGATGCGTGTTTAATTTCACCACACGGTTTGCCGACGCGCAAGTTTGATTTCACACGGAGTGCCTTGTTAGGCATATGCCAAGCCAGCCGCGACAAGAAAGCAAATCAAACCAATCGCAGAGGCGATTGCCGGCGTGGAGAAAAAAAACTTGAGAGACAAAACTACATAAATTGCCGATACCAGCACCGCGACGGCTTGAAGAAGCAGCGATGACGCAAAGACATTTGGCTTAAAGATGCCGACATACAGGAACGGCGCACCGAAGAAGACCAGACTCAAACTGTGAGTGAGATTAAAGCCCATCCACGCCTTCCAGAGATTGACACTTGGGTGAAACGCGATACCCACCTGCTGCATTGCCTCTCGCAGAGCGGGGTCGGGCGGCGTAAAAGCCACTGGATGCACGAGGTCTCTCAGCGTGAGAAAGCCATGAAACGACCCCAAGAGCAGAAAGATTAATGCCGCGATGATAATCAGAATTTGAGCCATATGACCGCCTTATGCCTAACTTTGTATTAGATGCGTCTTCAATGCAACCACACCGTTTGCCTTCGCGCAAGTTGGCGGGAAACGCGGAGCGTGTTTGCTTGATTTTTAAATTCGCCGTCCTTTGTGTTTTTAAATACGAAGCATCTAACTATTGATTAACACTGACGACGATGATAATACGCAATAATTTGTATGCTAGCAACTTTTTGTTTTGTCCAAGAATTGTCCGACAATGAAGAATCCGATTTATCTTCGGCAATCTCAGCATCAGACTTGAAACCAAAAATAAAAAAGCGCGGAATTACCCGCGCACAGGTGTCTTTGCTGACACAAAATTTTAGTTTGCCGCAATTTCCTGAGCTATCGCAGGCATTTCAGCCCACGGCTGCCAGCGTAATTCAAATTCGAGTTCGGTTACCGGATTTCCCTGTTCTTCTTCATAGTCGGCTTCGATTTTGAAACTGACCGCTTCCGGCAAAGCTACTTCGTGGTCGCCGAGCAGGAAAGTAGTGTCTTCAATCTTGTCCGCCAATTCGCGCAGACGACTCGCAACTTTCTCCCGACTCGTGATGTGATGTTCTTGAAATAAAATTAATTCTTTCGCCATATTTTCTCCTTTTTTAGTAATCCGCCAAAACGACGGGAAAAACGATTTCGAAATTAATCGGCGCGATGTCGCCGTTGTGTTCTTCTTCAAGTTCCAATTTGTAAGCTACATTTTCGGGAATCTCGAATGTTTTATCGCCGAGGGTAACCGTGCCTTTATCCAGCATATCGGCAATTTCCCGCAGGCGTTCCGCAATGTCTTCGGGAGAGTGATTTTCTTCGTATAAATAGGCTTCGACTTCATCGGTTTCCGGTGCAACTGCTTGTTCTTGCATTATAAAACTTCTCCTTTCTAAAATTTCTGAGGTATCGAGTATAAAAAAGCGTTATTAAGAAGTGTTGAATTTGAGGTTAAGTATTGATTAAATTTTGATAAAACTTTTGGCTCGTCAGATTTAGTTGGTATATTCGGTAACTCAAAGCGTTGTTTCAGAAGTACCCATAGTAAAGCGTTAAATCATATAAAATAAGTTAAAGCGTTAGCTGAAAGATTTAGTTTGCGAGTTAAAACATTTGTTTAAAATTTTTCTGTAAACCACATCCTTCTATGGCAAAATAAAAAAATGCTTTTTCGTATTCTGCAAATCGCGATTCCGTTTATCTGGTTCGGGCTTCTCGGCGGAATTTCCTTTTTGGAAACACCGCTCAAATTCCGGGCGCCGAACATCACGCTTCCGCTCGGGCTTGGTATCGGGCGCATTGTTTTTCAGACGCTCAACAAAATTGAAATAGTATTGATGATTTTAATGTTGATGACTTTTGTTAAAACCAAGCCGAAAGTGAAACTGGCGCATTTCTCTTTGAGCGTGATCGCGTTTTTATTATTTTCGCAAACCGTCTGGCTGCTGCCGGTTTTAGACGCGCGGGCGATTGAAATAATAAATGGAAATACTGTCCCTGATTCAAATGCGCACCTTATTTACATCGTCTTCGACGCGATTAAATTTGTTTTGTTGTTCGCTTTGGGCGCGGGCATCACAAGGAGTTACTTGAAAACTGAAAAAAATTAATTTGCAAAAAACGAAAACGCTTTACCCGAGTCGTTGCGCCAAAAGCCAGGGCATCAACTCCTTTTCCGTCAGCGCATTCATCCAGACGTGATGACCGACGCCCGGATATTCATTGTATTTCACATTTCCGCCATTTGCTTTGAGCGCTTCGACAATTTGGCGTGATTCGCTAACCGGAACGATTTTGTCGTCCGCCCCGTGAAAGAGCCACGCCGGAGTTTTGCCAATCTTTTCGGCAATCGGTGAAAAACGACTCCCGATGGTAATCGGGCTGCCGCCGCAAATCGAAATCAGCGCGGCGAATTTTTCAGAGTGTCGCAAAGCAAAATGCCAAACACCGTAGCCGCCCATCGATACGCCGGTCAGATAAACGCGTTTTGCATCCGCGCTAAATTCTCTCACGGTTTGCATTATTTCCCGCATCACCATTTTTTCCATCAGAGGGTCTGACCAGTAACTTCCCGGACGGCATTGCGGCAGCAAAATAAGCGCCGGAACTTGCGCGAGATAATGCCGCGCGAGCGCCCCCGATGTGCCCTCCACCGGAACAAATCCGCCGCTCCCGCGCTGACCGATGCCATGCAGAAAAACAATCAACGGCAAATTTTGGCGATTGTCCATCTGTGCCGGAACATAAACTTGATATTTGAAATCATCACTTTCAACCCGGGCGGTTCGACTCTCGATGCTTCCTTGCCGCTCACCGCTTTTAGCTGATAAAGTAGTTGATATTAAGCCCCCAAGCAGCGACAAAAGCTCTTTTTGCATAATTAAAATATTCAATCTTTAGTTGCAGATATTAATTTCTACACTTTTAAATTGCCTTATCTGTATTCATTGGCGTTTATCTACGGTTAAGTAAGCGAACAATTTTGAGTACAATTTCTGAAACTTTTGTGATGAGCAGAAATTAAACTCTTTATAATCACTGGCAATGTTCTGGATTGTTTATAATAATATTATTCCGCTTGAGGTCTAAGCAAAGATGGTTGAATTTTTCTTGAAAGTTATTGCCATTCTAATGTGCATAACAAAAATTGCAGCACTCTGTAACGGAAATTCGGAATCTGCCGGGCAGACCTTTGAACCAATCGAAAACTGCCGACATCTCAGCAACTATGACCTTACGAATTGTGTTGGGTCTTTTGGTATATGTTTAGAACGCGAAGGTAATCTTCAGGCGTGTTGACGTTGGCAAAGAAATTTTTCGCGCCCAGCAAATCCATCAACTCTCTAAACTCAACCCGGCGTGTTTCAACATTTTCAAGTAACCGACGCACCGGCGGTATTTTATCGTTATTCAGTAGCCGCACCACCGCAGTCAGACAAGGTTTGACGCGGTAAAGCGTGCAGAGCGGCTGTACGCGCCCGTCAGGTTGAACGGGAGCGACTGCCGCGATTTTTTCGTCGACTGAATCTGCAATTTCCGCCAATCGATTAAATCTCGGAACTGGCAACAATTTTTTCATTTTAAGTAAAGACTAATCCAGAGCGGTTCTTTTTGACAGAGCCTCGCTAATTTCAACATTTAACGATTTCTTTTGAGGAGATAAAAAATGGCAACAACAGCACGAGATTTAGGCGGGTTATATGCGGACAGCGTCAGTACCAGCAAAATTTGGCAGGTTATCGGCGCGTCGTCCGTCGGGACAATGATTGAATGGTATGACTTTTATATTTTCGGCTCGCTTGCCGGAATTATTTCGCCGCTTTTTTATCCGCCAGGCAATGATACATTCGCTTACATCGCATATTTAGCAACGTTTGCCGTGGGCTTTGTCGTTCGTCCGTTCGGGGCTTTGTTTTTCGGAAGAATCGGCGATATTGTCGGGCGCAAATACGCTTTTCTGGTAACGCTCCTTATTATGGGCGGCGCGACGGCGATTATTGGTTTCCTTCCGACTTACGCGCAAATCGGGATTGCCGCACCGATTATTCTGCTCTTGATTCGCGTTCTGCAAGGCTTGGCTCTCGGCGGCGAATACGGGGGCGCGGCGGTTTATGTCGCCGAGCATGTTCCCGACAACAAACGCGGTTTTTACACTTCGTTTATCCAAATCACCGCGACTTTAGGTTTGTTTTTATCACTTGCCGTGATTCTCGCCGTGCAGAATATGATGAGTGCCGACCAATTCGCGGGCAAAGCCGAAGGTATCGCCGGCTGGCGCATTCCGTTTTTGATTTCGATTTTCCTGGTTGCCATTTCGCTTTATATTCGTCTGCGGATGAAAGAGTCACCGATTTTCCAGCACGTCAAAAGCGCGGGAATGACTTCGGCGAGTCCGCTCGTCGAAGCCTTTACTAAATGGGAAAACTTGAAAATCGTTTTGATTTCGCTGTTCGGCGCAACCGCCGGTCAAGGCGTGGTTTGGTATACCGGACAATTTTACGCGCTCTTTTATCTGCAATCTATTTTGAACGTCAATGCGACTTCGGCAAATTACATTATCGCCATCGCGCTGCTTTTGGGAATGCCGTTTTTCGTTCTCTTCGGCGCATTGTCAGACAAAATCGGGCGTAAATGGATTATTATGGCGGGCTTACTGCTTGCCGTTATTACCTACATTCCGATTTATAAAGCGATGCAGTCGGTTGCCGGTTCCAACGTCGTGACGGCGGCTTCGGAAGCCAACAAGGTAACGGGCGCAATCCGTCTGATACCGAAATCAATGGATGCGAGCGGTGCTTTGATTGACGCGCCGAAGGTTTTGCCCTACACGACTTTCGGGGATTTAATCTCCAACAGCACGGTTTGGATGTTGATTCTGCTGATTTTTATTCAGGTCATCTGGGTGACGATGGTTTATGGTCCGATTGCCGCTTACTTAGTCGAGGCGTTTCCCGCCAAGATAAGGTATACCGCGCTTTCTCTGCCGTATCATATCGGCAACGGTATTTTCGGCGGATTGCTGCCGCTCATCGGTCTTTCGGTCATCGCGCAAACGGGCAATATCTACGCCGGACTTTATTATCCGATGATTGTCGCCAGTATTACCTTCATCGTCGGGTCGCTGCTGTTGCGCGAATCGCGCGATGTTAAAATCTGGGAAGAAGTCGGAGCAAATTCCGAACAGACGAGACCGACACGCGAGGCGGGCGAAGCGGCGGACGATATTTAAATAGTAATTTAATGTTGCAAAGTTGTAGGGGCGGCGGCTTGTCCCCGCCCGCTCACGTTGAATATCATCAACGGCGGGCGAGGACAAGCCATCGCCCCTACAATTTTAATCGGTTTCATTTTTAATTTTAGATATGCCCGCACTCAAATCTGAAACAATCGAAAAACTTTCACACGAGGAAAGCGAATATCCGCCGCCGAAAATCGTCGCCGAAAACGCTCTGCTCAAAGACGCGAAAGCCGAATACGAACGCTGGGAGGAAAATCCCGATGCGTTCTGGGCGGCGGAGGCGGAAAAATTTGTTTGGCTGAAAAAGTGGGATAAAGTTTCGAGTTTCGACGGCGTGAATCACGAATGGTTTATCGGCGGGAAAACCAACATCACGCTCAATATGCTCGACCGCCACGCCGCTTCTGAGAAAAAAGATAAACCGGCTTTTATCTGGCTCGGCGAAAACGGCGAGGCAAGAAAAATTTCATATTCGGAATTGCTAAAGTTGGTTTGTCGGGTCGCCAACGGTTTGAAATCGCTCAAGGTCAAAAAAGGCGACCGCGTGGTAATTTATATGCCTTTGACGATTGAAGGTGTAGTGGCGATGCTGGCGTGCGCGCGAATTGGGGCGATTCACTCAGTTGTTTATGCCGGACTCGGACAAGCCGCGCTGCGCGATAGAATCGTCGATGCGAACGCGAAAATTTTGATTGCCGGCGATGTCGGTTTTCGGCGCGGCAAGGCGGTTGATTTGAAATCAATCGTTGATGCAGCGGTGAAAGATTTATCTCCGGTTGAAAAAATCGTTATTTTTCGCCGCTTGTCAGATTCGTCTGTGGCAGCGGACGGTTCTGAACGGGAAGTTGATTTCAATGATTTACTGAACTTCCCTGACGAGTGTGTGGCGGAAGAAATGGATGCCGAAGACATTCTGTTTATTCTTTACACGAGCGGCACGACCGGTAAACCGAAAGGCGTCGTTCACGTACACGGCGGCTATATGGTCGGCACGACTTATCATTTGAAAAACTTTTTCGATGTCGGCGACGACGATATTTTTTGGTGTATGTCGGACATCGGCTGGATTGTCGGACATTCTTACATCGTTTATGCGCCGCTGTGCGCGGGCGCGACGACTGTTTTCCGTGAAGGGGCGATTGATTTTCCGCATCAGGCGATTGCCTGGGAAATCGTCGAAAAATACAAAGTTACAAAGATGTTCACCGCGCCGACGGCGATTAGATTTTTTATGCGCTTCGGCGAAGAATTGCCGAAAAAATATGATATTACGAGTTTGAAAGTGTTGGCGTGCGCGGGCGAACCGCTTAACCCAGAAGCGTGGCGTTGGGCACAAACGCATTTATGCGGCGACGGCGCGCACGGCTACTGCATTGATAATTGGTGGCAAACCGAACTCGGCGCGCCAACGATTGCCACGCCCGTGACGATGCCGATGCGGATGGGTAAAGCGGGAATTCCGCTTGCGGGCGTGGAAGCCGACGTGGTTGATGCCGACGGAAAAATTTGCGCGCCCGATGTCGGCGGAAGACTCGTTTTGCGTCGTCCCTTTCCTTCGATGATGCGAACTGTCTGGAACGACGCGCCGCGATATGAGCGAATGTGGAAACAAGTCGAAGGTGCTTATGTTTCGGGCGATGTCGCCGTCAAAGACGCGGACGGTTATATCCAAGTATTGGGTCGCGCCGATGATGTGTTGAGTATCGCCGGACACCGAATCGGCACGGCTGATGTTGAGTCCGCGCTTGTTTCGCATCCGTCGGTTGCCGAAGCCGCCGTAATCGGAATTCCCGATGAAATAAAAGGCGAAGCAATCGTTGCTTTCGTCCAATTGCGAAGCGGCTTTGAAGAAAGCGAGGAACTGCTGAAAACTTTGTCCGCGCATGTCCGCACGGAATTAGGTCCGATTGCCACGCCTTCAAAAATCAAATTTATGAAAGCTCTGCCGAAAACCCGTTCAGGTAAAATTATGCGGCGTTATTTGAAAGCGCTGGAAACAGGCGCGGACACAGGCGATATTTCGACACTCGAAGAATAAAGAAGCGTTTAACATTTCTTGTTGATTGTTCGGTGTGCCGTGATAAATGTTAAATATTGCGAGTTGAATAATAAATGCTAAATGGCAAATGTAAACGATAATTTAGCCGTCGCCGCGCTCAGGGAAAACGCTTCTGACCGTTCAAAAACAGCTCTCATCTGGGAGGGCGCGAGCGGACGACGCGAAGTTTTTACGTTCTTTGAAATCGAGCATCTATCAAACCGCATCGCCAATGTTTTAGAGAATTTGGAAACAAATCGAGGCGACCGGGTTTTCACGTTATTAAATCGCACGCCTGAACTTTACACGACGATTCCGGCGGTTCTGAAAGTGGGCGCGGCGGTTGGCATTCTTTTCCCCGACTTCGGACCCGAAGCGATTCGCCAGAGGCTGGAAGATGCGGGCGCCAAAGTTTTGATTACCGATTTTGCCAACCTGGAAAAAATTCGCGCCGTGTGCGAGCTTCTTCCAAGCCTCGAACACATTTTAATTGTTGGCGATGCAGCACCGGAGGAAACTGTCTGCACAGTTCAAATTCACAATTTTGACAAACTCGTCAGTGAATCCTCAGATGAATTTTCACCCGTCAATGTTTCGCCTGACGACACTTGTTTTTTGATTTACACGAGCGGCACGACCGGGCTTCCAAAGGGCGTCGTGCATCGTCACGCGATTCGGGAGCGTTTGACTGCTTCGGCAAAAGACATTTTGCAACTAGAGAAGGACGATTTTTTTTGGTGTACGGCTGACCCGGGGTGGGTAACGGGTTTGTGTTACGGAATTTTTGCGCCGTGGCTTCTGGGAATGCCGATTCTTGTTGATGAAGGTGAATTTGACGCCGCGCGCTGGCTCGAAATTCTGGAACGCAATCAAGTTACGTGTCTCTACACAACACCGACGCTTTTGCGGCTTTTGCGTAATGAAATCGGCGATGTTCCGCCGCGCTGGAAACTTATTCTACGCCGTATTTATTCGGTCGGCGAGCCGCTCAACCCGGAAGTTTCGACGTGGGCGGAGCGCACCTTTAATGCGCAGGTTTTTGATAATTACTGGCAGACCGAAACCGGCAGTTTTGTTATTGCCAACCGTCCGAATCTAACTGTCAAACGCGGCGCGATGGGCAAAGCGGTCGGGGGCGTGCACGTTTCGATAATTGACGAAGACGGCTTCGAAGTGCCCGCCGGAACGATTGGCGATATTGCGATCAAGCCGAGTCTTTCGTCGCTTTTCAAAGGCTATTGGAATTTCCCGGAAGCGACCCGCGCGTGTTTTCGCGCCGGTTGGTATATTACGCGCGACCGCGGCAAACTCGATGAAGACGGGTATTTTTGGTTTGTTGCCCGCAACGATGACGTAATTACTTGCCAGGCACAGCGCATTGGACCGTTTGAAGTAGAAAACGCCCTCGTTTCGCATCCGGCAATCACTGAATCCGCTGCAGTTGGCGTAGTCGATGCGGTAACGACCGAACACGTCAAAGCCTTTGTCGTACTCAGGCGAGACTTTACAGCTTCGCGCGGGCTGGCGGAAGAAATCGCCGCGCACGTCCGCATCCAGCTTTCACCGCTGGCAACTCCGCGTGAAATCGAGTTTTGCGCCGAACTCCCGAAGACTCGTTCGGGAAAAATCAGACGCGATAAATTGCGTCGTAGGAAAGAATTTGATAAAGAAAAAGTTTTTGTGATTGAATAAGTTTATAGTCAACCAATTTTGGAGGAATTAAAAATGTCCGAAGCTTCAACGATCGCCATCGAATCTACCTTACAGGAAACGCGCGTTTTCCCACCCCCGTCTGAATTTGCCGAAGCGGCTCATATCAAAAGCTTTGAAGA
>MWVV01000960.1_pt1 | contig 10342 bp, 7 predicted proteins | sample 1047281 | NCBI WGS metagenome assembly MWVV01 (sample SAMN06349986, study PRJNA376086) | soil metagenome | isolation source: PT-2 sample Antarctic (ecotone) soil | place: Antarctica | collected 2015-01-13 | reverse complement strand
CCCGCAACACAAATCCTGCCACTTCACGGCTCATTAGTGAATTGCCGTGAAAGTCATTTAGAGTTTTATACGCCATAAAATTCTCGTAATTATCGAAATACCTCGCAAAATGGTAAGCCGCCCAACGATTGAATTGACGTGGGGCGAAACCGCCTACACGCAAGCCAAAAGTAACCACGCAACGTGATAAGAAAGTCGCTGTTTCGCCCTCACGTCCATTGAATTGTTAGATTTCGCCGTTATCAAGAGGCGGCTATTTGTCGTCACTAGCAGTTGTATTTTAACTCCATAGAGAAATTCACTTCTTGCTTTTCAGATATTTCAAAGGACTTTCAACCGTATAAAAATCTGATTCTTTTGCAAATTGATTAAGCAGTTTAGCGTGTCCGACGCCATAAACTACCAAAACTCTGTCGTTTGGGGAATCGGTTAGTCTGATGATATTGGTGAGAATTGTCATATTTCTCCGATACCACCACGCCACATAATTTGCTCCGATATATTCTTTACCGCGTCCGATTCGCATCAAGTTAAAATAAACTTTTTGGCTTTTCTCTATTTGAGCGGGCTTGTTGACAGAAATAAGTTGGTCGGTGATGGATAGCGGGAGGATTTTTTCGTATTCCGCATCTATTTCTTGCCTTAGCTTTTGATTAACTCCTTTGAGAAAACCGTCCAACTCGGCATCTTGAGAAGCATATTTTATATAGTTGATAGCAGGGTCGTCCCAGAAATCACTCCAATCAACACAGTAAACTTTTTTATGACCAGACTCTTTCGCCAAGCGAAAACCTATCTGGTTGGTTTCGTTTTTTGAGAGTTGATAGTTTCCAGATAAGTATTGATTGTAAATTTCCTGTGTTTTGGCATCGTCTTCGAGGTCGCATTCGACCACAATCTTAGTCGGCTTAAATTTTTTCAGCTTTTCGACAAGTTCAACTATCTGCCTTTGTCGTTTGGGAATTGTAATATCGACAACTTTGGGGTTGACAACATTGTTTCCGGGAGTTCCCATATGATAAGTTCCCAAAACAACAAGCGTCGGTTTCGTCTTAGCATTCTGGTCAACAATGCCGATTTGAGCATTTACGGCAAACGTCGAAAGAAAAGGAAAGCAAAAAACGAACAGGAAAAATTTTTCAATCAATTTCACAAAACGTTCCTCCAACAAATTAAAATCTTCATTGAGAAAACACCGCGAGAGTTGTTTTTGTGACAAAACGCATTTCAAATCATCTCCGTTCGGATTCATTGAGAGAAATCTAACGATTGAGATGACGTGGGGCGAAACCAGCCACACGCCACGTCAGGGAAACGGACAAGCTAAATAACAAAGTCGCTGTTTCGCCCTCACGTCCATTGACTTGTTGGGCGGCGCGTTATCATTCATACACTTCTGTTTTCCTTGAACTAACTTTAAATATATTTCCTTAGTTCTCAAGGATAATAGTTTCGTCCGATGTGTCGTCGCCAGAATAAAACAAAAGGTCTGTTCTTCCGTCACTGTTAATTCTACACGGAACAAACGCATAAACCCAATAATCAGCTTCGTCTGTGCCGTAATTGTATTTGAAAAATGAATTGATAACGCGCCCTTTGCTAGTCTTTAAGTCGAAGGCAATCCAGCCGCCTTAAACGATGTGTTGCGGGCGACGACGATTCAATCGAAACGCCTTCTCGACGAAGACCGCCTTTCGGCTCTCGAAATTTAAGCGAATGGAAACACATCTAATTAGTTTTTAGGTAAGATTTTCTTTATACTGCTGAAACAGATTGAATCTGACGGCGCGGAGTTTTGTCACAAAAAATTAATTGGCGGTGTTTATGTTTGTATGAGTTTGAAACTCCATCAGGGATGCTTTTTAGGGAGTAATCTAAAAACTTGTGAAATCGGTGAATTTGTATTGTCGGAGTGCATTTACCCGTCTGAAAGCAAGTTGATAAAACATTCCCATATTAATGCTTATTTCAGCATTCTGCTGCAAGGTGGTTATTCCGAGACTTACGGCAGCAAAACTCGTGAATGTATCTCACAAACCGTCGTTTATCATCCCGAGGGCGAAGTGCATACGGATAATTTTTCGAGAGCGGGCGGGCGAATATTCCGGCTGGAAATTAAACCGAGATGGTTAAGCCGAATCCGCGAACAAGCCAAGAATTTGTCCGAGCCGATTGATTTCCAAGGCGGTTCGCTGGCTTGGCTGGCGACAAAACTTTATAAAGAATTCCGACAGATGGATAGTCTTTCGCCGCTCGTCATCGAAGGGGTCGCCATTGAGATAATGGCGGAAATATCTCGCCGGAGCGTGTCTGGGAATCCGCGTCTTGAATCCCCGAACTGGTTAAAGCAGGCAAGAGAATTACTGCACGCTCGATATACCGAAGAGTTGTCTTTTTCAACCATCGCCGATTCGTTCGGCGTTCATCCGGTCTATTTTTCCCGTGCGTTCCGCAAATTTTACGGCTGCACGGTCGGTGATTATGTTCGCCGTCTCCGCGTCGAATCGGCTGCGCGGAAGCTCGCCGATTCTCATGATTCCCTCGTTATTATCGCAATTGACTGCGGATTTTTCGACCAGAGCCATTTCACAAAAACCTTCAAAACCGCAACGGGTATGACACCCGACCAGTATCGAACGGTTTTTCGTAAAAGTTAAATAAGAACATTGAGGTTTAGCGCATACAAGACTCCGCCTTTTACTGCGGTGTATATTCTCATCAAGCCGCTCGCCCAGTAGTTAAATATAATCAAATTTTGTAGAGCAGGCTCTGAATATAATGTCGAATTTTTTTTTCTGATAATCGAAGTTTTCCTTCTTTTTGCGCTATTTGCCCAATCATTTCAAGCTCAATCCCAGTCAAAAGCATTCGTATTTACGCACGTTACAGTGATTGATATGACTGGCGCACCGCCTAAGTCGGATATGACGGTGGTGATAAACGGCAACCGCATTACGTCAGTCGGCAAAAGCGGAAAAGTTCGCATCCCGAAAGATGCCCAAATAGTTGATGCCACCGGCAAATTTCTGATCCCGGGTTTGTGGGATATGCACACGCATTTGTCGTTCTACGCCGACACCAAACAAGCTCCTTTCACGGCGTTTCCCGCGCTCATCGCCAACGGCGTGACGGGCGTGCGCGATTTGGGCGGCAACTTTGAGCAAATTGACCGATGGCGCAGAGATATTGCCGACGGAACAATCACGGGTCCGCGCATCTTTCAGGCAGGCGCTTTCGTTGACGGTCCCAAGAAAATGGGAGAACTACGCGCTTCCGTGACGATTGTAGTGAACAACCCGGAAGAAGCCCGCCGAGCCGTCATAACGCAGAAGCAGCGCGGGGTTGATTTTATCAAAGTGCATAACGGGATTTCGCGTGATGCTTATCTTGCTTTGGCTGACGAATGCCGCAAGCAGGGAATTCCGCTTGCAACGCATCTGCCCAGAAGCGTCCGAATAGCTGAAGCCTCCGATGCCGGAACGCGCAGCATTGAACACATTGAAATGCTAACCGAAAGCATAGCGTTTGACGTTGCATCTGGAGAAAAGCCAAAAGACGCATTAGTGGCTTTGGCAGAGCTAACGGACGAGAAAGCCAATGCGCTGTTTGCACGTTTCGCTAAGAACAAAACGTGGTATACGCCGTCGCTTGTCGCTTACTATACTTTTTTGCAGGAAGCTGAAGAAAATTTTGTCAAAGACCCCGCTCGCTGGAAAAATGGATTGGAAGGGCGTAGGAAGATGTTCAATAGATTCAAAGAACTTGTCGGGATGATGCAGAAGGCGGGTGTTGGCATCCTTGCGGCAACCGATTTTTCCAGCAAAAGCGGTGTCTATCCTTATCCTGTTCCGCAGCCGGGAACTGATTTACACGAAGAACTTGCCTATTTTGTCGAATCGGGACTGACTCCGATGCAAGCCTTACAAACGGCGACGCTGAATCCGGCGAAGTGGTTCAAAATCCAAAAAGATTATGGGACAATTGAGAAAAGAAAGATGGCTGACCTCGTTTTGCTTGATGCCAATCCGCTTGAGAATATCAAAAACACTCGAAAGATTTCGGCTGTGATGATAGGCGGTAAAATCGTTTATCAAACAACTTTTGCGGCTACGCCTGTTCAATCTGACAGCAAATGATTACTATGAAAAAGCTATCATTTGTTCTTATCTTTTTTTCTTGCGTCAGCATCTATTTCGCTCAAACCGCCGAAATCTCTCCCGGTGATAATCTGATTACTGAAGGCATTCCGAAGATACCGGCTTCGCTGGTCGAAGATGTCAGCCGTTATACCAGAGGACGTAGTGCCGGTATCTTGGGCTGGCATCCCCAAAAACGCGAAATGTTGATTGCCACACGCTTTGGGAATACGACGCAGATTCATCAAATTAAATTCCCTGGCGCGGCTCGCACGCAGATTACTTTTTTCGACGATAATGTTTCCGCAGGCGTTTCCTTCCAGCCGAAAAGGGGCGAATACTTTATTTTCAGTAAAGATACGGGCGGCAACCAAAACTTTCAAAACTACCGCTATGATTTTGCCACAGGCAAAGTCACGCTTTTGACGGATGGAAAGTCGAAAAACACTTCGGGTATTTGGTCAAACAAAGGCGACCGCATAGTTTACGGTTCGACGCGGCGAAACGGTAAGGATGTAGATTTGTATCTCGTCAATCCAGCCGTTCCGCAAAGCGACAAAATGCTGACGCGACTTGAAGGCGGCGGTTGGAGCGCAGCCGATTGGTCGCCGGACGACCGTAAAATTCTCGTTGTTGAAAATGTCTCGGCAAACGAAAGTTATCTTTGGCTTTTTGACATTGAAACAGGCGAGAAGACTTTGATTACGCCGAAAAATCAACCGGAGAAGAGTTTTTACGGCGAAGGAGCGTTTAGTCGGGACGGTAAAGGAATTTACCTTGCGACCGACCGCGCGTCGGAATTCAGACGACTGACATATATTGACCTGGCGACGAATCGGCATACTATCTTAACCGCAAATATCAATTGTGATGTTGAAGAATTAAAACCTTCGCCGGACGGCAAGACGCTCGCTGTCGTTATGAACGAAGACGGCGCTTTAACGCTGCATTTGTTTGATACCGTAACTCGCAAGGAGCGACCATTGCCAAAATTATTTCCGAAAGGTTTTGTAACCGGTATTCACTGGCGCGAAGATGGAAATATTCTCGGCTTTAATCTCGATTCTGCTCGTTTCCCAACCGATGTATATTCGCTCGACATAAAAAGCGGACGGGTTGAGCGATGGACTCAGAGCGAGACGGGAGGGATAAATACGGCGAATTTTGTCGAGCCGGAGTTAATCCGCTGGAGAAGTTTTGACGGCAAAATGATTTCCGGCTTTCTTTATCGCCCGCCGGCGCGGTTCACCGGAAAACGCCCGGTTATCATTGACATTCACGGCGGACCGGAAGCGCAGTTTCAGCCGTATTATTTGGGACGGCGCAATTACTATTTGAACGAACTCGGCATCGCTCTTATCTTTCCAAACATTCGCGGCTCGTCCGGCTACGGAAAATCTTTTCTCAAACTCGACGACGGACTTTTAAGAGAAAACGCCTATAAAGACATAGGCGCATTGCTTGATTGGATTGAAGCGAGACGCGAACTCGATGCGAATCGGATAATGGTCACAGGCGTAAGCTACGGCGGTCATTTGACGCTCGCCACGGCGATTCGATACGCCAATCGCATTCGCTGCGCGGTGGATATTGTCGGTCCGTCGAATCTGGTGACATTTCTGCAAAATACTGCCGGATACCGACAGGATTTACGCCGCGTTGAATACGGCGATGAACGCGATTCTAAAATCCGGGCTTTTTTAGAAGGTATTGCGCCGCTTAAGAGTGCGACAAAAATCGTTAAGCCGCTCTTCGTCATTCAAGGCAAAAATGATCCTATCGTGCCGTTGAGCGAATCGGAGCAATTGGTCGCCGCCGTAAGCAAAAATAAAATTCCGGTCTGGTATTTGGCGGCAAAAGACGAAGGTCACGGATTTCTAAAGAAATCGAACGCCGACTTTCAATTTTACGCTACTGTGTTGTTTATCAAAAATTATTTGTTGAATTAAGACTCAACAGAAAAAACCTTTCTTATTTTTCTCAGGATGCCCGTCGTCGGTAAATGATGGATTGTCGTAAGCGAGGCGAAACCAGCCACAAGCAATATTAAAAGAAACGGACGACGCTCCAAACAAAGCCGCTGTTTCGCCCTCACGTCCATTGATTTGTTCGACAGCGCGTTGATAGGAATACGCCGCTTTTATGTTTTGTTCTTCGCTTGCCATTGGCTCTCCAACATTCCGTAAAGCACAAGGTCAACAAAACGAGTGTGTAACCATTGAACTTCGCGGAATACTCCTTCTTCTTTGAAGCCAAGCCGTTCTGGAATTGCACTGCTTTTTCTGTTTTCGGGGGCGCATAATATATCTACGCGATGCAATTTTAATTCATCAAACGCATAATCAAGCAAGACTCGACAAGAATTTGTAACCAACCCTTTGCCTTGATACGAAGCTCCAAGAAAATATGCAAGGTTGGCAACTCGATTGACAGAATCAATTGATTTCAAAGAAACAACTCCAGCCAGAATGTTTTCGCACCAAATACCGAAAGAGAAATCTTTGCCGTGAGCGAATCGGTCAAGACAATTTCGGATAAAACTTTTTGCGTCTTCGAGCGAATAGTTGTCGTGCAAGTTAGGCATCCATTCCCGAAAGTAATCCCAATCATTTTTCAACAAGTCAAACAAGGCTTCGGCGTGTCGCTCTTCGAGCAACTTTAATTCTTGGTCATCACTGACTCGATAAGTGAGCATACTTTCGCATTAAAGAAGCTGTCGAACGCTTGAGATGACGTGGGGCGAAACCGCCGCCACGCAAGCAAAGGGTAAAAAGACAACGCGATAACAAAGTCGCTGTTTCGCCCTCACGTCCATTGAAATGTTAGCCCGTCTGTTGCCTACAAGACTTGCCACCGTATCGTCACAGACTCATTTGGAACGTGCGCGATGACCAGCAATTTAACAATCAGTTCAAAGCCTTTCTCACTTCGGTCAGTCAACCGCATTAAGTAGATATTTCCCAACTTAACGGAAACTGTTTCGGTTTCCGACGAAGGCTTTTGAAACAGAAATGTAGGTTCACTCAATTCTTGCGTCGTGCGGGCGCGACGGTCTTTCAAAACATAAACTTTTCCATCTCTGACTTGCAACGAAGCGAAGCCTTGTCCTCTGCCGACAGTTTCCTCGAAAGCGTATTTTTTCTGTAACTCGTCAGATGTTCCCAAGTCAAAAATAACGCCTTGCCTTCCGCCTTCGACGGCAATCTTGAAAATGTCCGCCTCGTCTTTCCGACGATAGCCGTTAAAGTTAATATCGCTGCAACGGTTTCGCACTTCGTTTTCTTGAAAGACCGAGCCGAAACCGCCGTCACGAAAACAAAACGACTGCGCCAACGGGTCACGCGCATACAAAGTAATGATGCCGGTTTTGATTTCATTAGTGCGCTCAGGAGTTTGAGCCAAAAGAGTAGAGCAACTTAGTGAAAAAACAGTTGCCAAAAAGATGCTCCGAATAATAAACGAGAAATTTTTCATATGATTTACCTCATCTCAGAATGCCGTTCGGTTTTACGCGAAGCGGGCTAACGGCGGAGTTGACGTGGAGCGAAACCGCCAATACGCTAACTAAAGTTTATAAGACAACGCGATAAGAAAGTCGCTGTTTCGCCCTCACGTCTAATGACTTGTTAGACATCGCGGTTGAATCAAGGTGTTACCTATTCCATCAGCTTCTTCAGCGTTTCTTTAGCGTGTTCAAAGTTTGGGTCAGCTTCAAGTGCCTTTTTATATGCTTCAATAGCTTGTTCTCGTTGCCCTTGCTTCTGGTAAAAATCTCCAAGACTACTGTAAAGAACTGCTTCTTTCGGATAGATTTCGCTGGCTAGTTTTAACCAATCAATCGCCGCTTCTACTCTGATTCCAGCCAATGCGAATGCAATTTGATTAAGGGCTTTTGCGCCGGCAATACCGTTTGAATTGATACTTGCCGCTTTCTTGAGCGGCGCACGCGCCTCGTCTTTCTTGCCAAGCACTATCAGGCTGATTGCATAGTAGGCGTTTGTTGTATCCGATTGAGGGTAGAGGTCTGCGGCAACCCTTGCTGCGTCGGCAGCTTTTTTTTCCCAATCTTTCTGCCCTTCGTATGATTGGCGAAGTTCGAGAAACTGTTTGGTTAGGTTCGGATAGATTTCAGCACCGGAAAACATCTTAGCAAGTTTGTCTTCGACCGGCTTCAAATTTGAATCGGATGAGAGCGCAAATTGCCGCGTGTAATCGTTCCAGGTTCTCGCCCAATCCTGATTCCATTTTGCTACTAACTTTTCAAACGGTTCGTTGAATTTTAGCTCTTGCGGGTAATTCGGTTTCGCTTTATACATCTCGATGTAATCGGCGAAAAATGGAATCGCTCCCATCGTGCGATACCTGTTAGTTCGGTCTTCATAGAAAGTATCGTTCAGCTTCATCGCCATAAAAGACCCGACTTTGACAAAGGCGGTGTCGGCGACCGGATGCCGACCGTCATTTATCGCTGAAACTGTTTCCTGAAAAGCCGATTGGAGCGAATTACGATTGACGGTTCGGTTGAAATAGGCAAATGATTTTGCCAACTCCTGTGCGTCGGTTGAGACAGGTTTTGTAGTTTGGTCTAAAAAGAGCGAGCCGTAATTAAAGGTGTCATTCATCCCTCTATAAACGGCTTCGTCAATCTTATCTTTTGTATAAACGGGAATGTCCCACGTTTCACCGGTGATTGCTTCGTAGAGCCGTTTGACGTAGGTCATCCGGTCAATATTTTGTATGTTGCAGGCAAAGGCAATCGTCAAATTCTGCGACGGAATACGCAGCACCATCGTATTTGTGCCTATCTGCCCGCCGTCGTTGTAAAAAACAAATCGTCCGTTGACCGGAAACACTTGCCACCCAAGCGTGTAATACCAAGTCCCGTCGCCAACCCCAACATACCGCCCGCCTTTGTTGGCAACCGGCGTGAACATCAACTCACGCCAGGACTTTGACAGTATCCGTCCCGATTGGGCATTACTCGCCCAATTCAGCATATCCGGCACAGTGCCAATCAACCCGCCGCCGCCGAAACGTGAACTGACATCAATAAAGGACGCATTCTTAATCTCGCCTTTCACCAACTCATAACCGCGCACACGATTCGGAATTAAATCACGCACGTTGTCCATCTGCGTATCCTTCATCCCGAGTGGCGACCAAAAGTTTTCACGGAAATACTCATTCAAAGATTTTCCCGATACTTCTTCGATAGCCGCGCCGAGTAAGTTGTAACCGCTCGTTTGATAATCGAACTTCACGCCCGGTTCGTTTTGAATCGGATTTTTGGCGATTCTCGCCACCACTTCGCGCGGGGTGACATAATCCGCGCCGATGCCGGAGCCGGTTTGTCCGCCGCCGAGATGCACAAGCAGTTGCCGGACGGTCACCGCCCATTTTTGTTTCGGATAATACGGCACATAGGTTTGAATTTCGGCATCAAGATTGATTTTGCCTTTTTCCGCCAACTGAACAATAGCTGCGCCGGTCATCGTCTTGGTAACAGACGCGAGGCGGTAAGCGGATTCTGCTTTGGCAGGAATCTTATTTTCAAGGTCGGCATAGCCGAAACCTTTAACCCAAACTTCACCGCCTTTGATAAATCCGATGGTCAGACCCGGAATCTTATCCTTCTCCATCTGTTTTGCAACGAACTGCTCAAAGAGGCGTAGTTTATCTGCATAGTTGTCGGGAGCGCGGGTCTGTAATAATTGTGCATTTAGCGTTACATAAGGCGATAGCCCGAAACTGCACAACACTAATAGCACGGCGAGAATATTTGTTAATCTTTTCATTTTCAGATTCCTTTTATACCAACAAAACAATTCGTTGACCATGAAAAAGATGTCTAACGGCGGAGTTGACGTGGGGCGAAACCGCCTACACGCAACTTTAGGTTTAACGGACGACGTATCATAAGAAAGTAGCTATTTCGCCCTCACGTCCAATAATTTGTTGGGCGCGGCATAGTTTAAAATGAGGTTTTACATTAATCATCAATTACGACTCCTACCCCGCCGAAATACCATTCCTGATTGATCAGGCGAGCATCTATCCCGGCGGTTATCTCATAAGTATCCTTACCTTTTCTTACTTTTGCCATCCCGAAAACTTGATAAATAGCTACGTCCTCATCAGCAAAGGTAATGTTTAATGTGCTTGTCGGTTTAAATTTCAGAAGAATGTTTCCGTATCCTCTGTCTATC
>MWVV01000959.1_pt1 | contig 10349 bp, 10 predicted proteins | sample 1047281 | NCBI WGS metagenome assembly MWVV01 (sample SAMN06349986, study PRJNA376086) | soil metagenome | isolation source: PT-2 sample Antarctic (ecotone) soil | place: Antarctica | collected 2015-01-13 | reverse complement strand
TTTGAGCCAGTGCCGGAAGCGCCATCACAAATAATGCGAGGGCAGAAAAGAATGTGTATTTTAATTTGTTCATATTTTTGTATCTCCTAAATTTTATTTTTATCTTTGTTCAATTTAAGAAGACCGTTTCGTTAAACGTATTTGGCAAAACCGCTCGGTCGGTTATAATTTCGCCTCACTTCCGGTATGCGCTCGATTTCTACTCTCGTTGGAGTCGAGGCTCCTGTCGCGTGCGGGCATATCTGCTATGATTTGCAATTTTGCAAAATGATCTTAATTTTTACAGTCTTCAAAAAACTTTTTTAACTCAAGTTTTACATTCCTTGTTTCAATACTTTGGAATTCTTGAGTTTGAAATCTTAAATTCTTATGCATATTCAACCTGCGGCTTTTCTCCGTGATCTCCGTGCGGATGCGCTTCGTCGTGCGCGTGATCGTGCGGCGCGTGCGAAACTTCACTGATGTAAATTGTTGAAAGCAACGTGAAAACAAGCGTCTGGACGAGTGCGACAAATAACGCCAGCGGCAACAAAATCACCGGTACGAGAAACTGCGTAAAAGGCGGAAATAACCCGGAAATAATCAAGGCAATCTGCTCGTCGGCAAACATATTGGCAAACAGCCGTATGCCGAGCGTCATCGGACGAATCATATTACTAAACAGCTCAATCAAAAAAATAAGAGGCGTGATTAAAATCATCAACAAAAGCGGCAGTCTCGGTCCCGTCAGATGTCCGAGATGCGCGACAATGCCGTTTTCTCTAATGCCGACGTAGTTGTAATAAATAAATGAAGCGATGCCGAGCGCGAAAGTAACACTAACGTGCGCCGTCGGCGACATAAACAGAGGGAAAAGCCCCATCAAGTTGGAAATTAAAATCAAAACCGCGAAAGTGGCGATAACCGGAAGATATTTAAAACCGTGTTCGCCGACCACGCCGGCAACCATATCCTTAATAGCTAAAAATCCGGCTTCGAGCGTCAATTGCCCCGGTGTCGGATCGTCCTGAGAAAGTTTTCCCTTAAAAATCCAGATAACAACTATTGTCAAAAGGCAGGCGATAAAAAACATTACCGTATACCACGGAATAGCTGTTTCCGGTGAATAAACGCCAAAGACAGATTCGGGCGTAGTTTCCACGCCGAGTTTATTAAAAACCCACTGCCACGCTGGATAAGTGTAAGCCAGCTGAAATTTATAGAGCGGCTCACCCAAATGATGATTGACAAATTCGACGATAAGCGGCGTGTGATGACCGCCGCCTTCTGCAAATAAAAACATTCCTAAATTTCCTTCTTAAAAACGGATGAAATTAAACGTATCAAAGCTTCAATAATAATTGCTAAAGCAAAACTTGCCAGTCCCAAAAGAACGCTGACCACCGGCAAAATTTCGTCGGTTAAATAAACAATTGTTAAAATTACGCCAAATGAAACGTAGCGCAAAAAATACCGCGTCGCTAAAAATTTCGGTTTATCGCCCGTTAAAGCTTTATCAAAAATTCTTTTGAGCGACTTCTTTAGCCAGTAATAATTGACTAAAGATAAAATTCCGCCAAGCAGAAAACCTAAACCGAATTTGGGTGAAACAAATATAAAACTCGCTAAACTGCCTAAGACCGCGACGATTCCCATAAGCAACAAAATTCGTTTATGCGAAAGCGGGGCAATGGTTTCCTGTCCGGCGATAGATGGTTTTGAGTTTTCACTCATTTTCACTCAATGCGAAACAATGATTTTACAAAGAAAATGCGAATTTTTCAAAACGCGAAAAGCTGTTTGTGCATTTTTTCTCAAATTAATCTTTATTTTTAAGAATCTGCGAAGTCAATCTGAAAAATTGATAAAAGCCAATTACCGAACCCAAAATTATTCCGCTGACGATTCCCCATGGGGAACTACCTAAAAACGAATCAACGCCCCAACCAATGAACAACATAACTACAATCGCGCCGACGAGCGTAATTCCCGCCGCGTAAGCCAAACCGCTTTTCCGAACGGTTTCGGCTGGAGATTCGGGATGGAAATCACTCTGAAAAATCGTTTCATTTTTAGCTTTAGGTTGATCAGATCGCAGCGAATCATCTTCAGCGATTTTCGGCTCAAACGGTTGAACAGACCAGATTTCCTCGTCTAATTCCGCCGCAAACGACTGCGCTTGAATTTCAGATTCGCTTTCGCCCGATTGATTCTTGTCTTCTTTGAGCAGATTTTTTTTCATATCTTTTCTCTGTCGTTAAAAAAATGCAAGCCTTTTTTCAATCCGGCTGAGGAAATTGCCGTTCACGCGCCGTTTTCAATCATCGCCGTTTATAATGACAGTTTCAGACGCTGATTTCAATTCATATAAAGTGCCGCGCCATCTAATTTTGCGCGAAAAAGCGGCGTGCAGACAATTATAAAAAAAGAGAATTGGCGTTAAAGTCCAGAGCGTTATTTGCGCAAATAATTGGCGATTTAATTCATTGGCGTAATTTTTCAAAATTAATTTCACAGCGTTTAAACGAATCCACGCTTTACAGGCTCCAAGCGCGAAAATCACTGATACAAAGACGAAGGTCAGCCAAAATTTCCAGCCTATGAGAAAAAATAGCAAACCCGCGCCCGTCCAAAAGATCGACGAAAAAAAAATTGAACCGATAAATGAGAGTTTCCACAGATGCGGGGCGTAAACTCGCGTAATTTTCATTTGCCGGGTCGTAAATTCGAGCAGTTCTCCCCAAGTGCAGTCGATAAATGAAGCAGTTAAACATTGCGGCACAAAGTAAATACTTAAATTCGCCTCGCTTACTGTCTTTGTCAGAATATAATCATCTGAAAGCGTGCCGCGCCATTTTTCACGAATGTTTAATCTTTCAAACGTCTCGCGCCTAATCGCCATCGAACCGCCCCAGCAAAAATTATTTTTCAAATTCGCCCCGAGCGCCGAAGCAATTGAAGCGTTCCAGACCGTCTGAAGATGCGAGAAAACCCCGCCCCGTTTGGCAATAAACCAACGATAACCGGTTGTGCATCCGACACTTTCATTTTGCAGAGGCGCGACTAAATTTCGCAGCCAATCCGCACCTGTCCGCGTATCCGAATCGACAAATGCAAAAACTTGGCTTGCCTGATTAGCTTCTAAAACAGCGTGCCGCAGGTTGTGAACTTTTTGGCTTGAATCAGATGCTTTTCCGGAAATGACAAGAGAAGAAGAAAATGGATACTGGACGACGGACAACGGAGATTCAGCAATCTGAAATTTTCCATTTTCCATTTTCCATTTTCCATTTTTCTCATATTCTCTAATTAAACTTTTGATAATCGGAACGGATTCGTCCATTCCGTTATCAACTACAAAAATGATTTCGTAGTTCGGGTAATTCTGCTCAAAAAGCGCGGAAAAATTAATTGATAAATCTTCGTCAACTCCGCGACACGGCGCGATTATTGATACAAACGGTGTAAAATTTGATTTGGGCTTGGCAAGTTCGCGTTTAAAAAAGTTGAGATAATCGATTCCGCCGCGCAGAGATTGCCAGCCGAGAAAAATTAAAATTGCCGCTAAAAAGAAGAAGATAAAAATCATTATTTGTCTTAATTTTTTAGAAGCGCCTTGAGCTGTTCGACGGTTTTGGCGGTTGCGCCGCGATTTTTTTCCATTACGGCAAAAGCGTTTTCGGCTAATTTCTGGCGTGTTTTCGTGTCCTGCAGAAGATCTAAGAATGTTTCGCAGAGTTTGCCTGAAATTTCGTTTTCATCGAGCTGCGGCATTTGAACAAGCGCGTTTTCAACTAAAAACTCTTTCGTCGCGGCTTCAAAATTCATCGTGTAAAACCCTGTGACGATCACTTTCCGCGCCAATGCCGGTTCCAAAAAGCTTTGTCCGCCGTGCGGAATTAGACTTCCGCCGACAAAAACAATTTCCGCCAAATGATAAGCCGCGCGAAGTTCGCCGATGCTGTCGAGAATGATAACTTCCGCCAAAAAATCACGCTCGGAAATTTTTTGCGACCGCCGCGATATTTCAAAACCGGCTTCTTGGGAGAGTTTAGCGACTTCTTCAAATCTTTCGGGATGTCTCGGCGCAATTAGAAGACGCGGCGGATTTTCTTTTAAATTTTGCCTGACATCTCTAAAAGCCTCTAAAATCCATTTTTCTTCCGGCGCGTGAGTACTCGCTGCAATAATTAATGACGTATCTTTTGAAATGGCGAATCGCTGCCCGAGTTCGCGGGTTAAATTGTTTTCGGCTTCTTCAAATTTTTGGTCAAACTTAATATTGCCCGTCACTTTTATTTTTTGAGCGTTAACTCCAAGCTGCACCAAACGCTTCGCGTCCGCATCCGCCTGCATCAAAGCCAAATCAACAAAACTTAAAACGCGCCGGATAAATTTCCCGAAATAAAGATAACGCGCGGCTGATCTTTTCGATAATCTGCCATTGACGAGAGCGATTTTCGCGCCGCTCGTGCCTGCTTCGCGCAAAAAATTAAACCATAGTTCCGTTTCCATCAGCAAAACAACTGAGGGCTTGATAATTTTTAAAACGCGCCGCACTGAAAATTGCCAGTCAAACGGAAAATAAAAAATAAAATCAGCTTCGTTGGCGAAAACTTCGCGGGCGAGTTTTTGTCCTGTTTTGGTGGTGGTCGAAACGACGAGCCGGAACTGCGGAAAATTTTTGGTTATTTCTGAAACGAGCGGACGGGCGGCGTTAGTTTCGCCGACGGAAACGCAGTGAATCCACAAAACGGCTTTTTCATTTTGAATAAATTCCGGTAAAAATCCGAGTCTCTGCCAAAACCCGGCGGCATACTTGCCTTTTCGAACCGTGTCAAAAATAAAACGCGGAAGCAGAACGATGAAGCCGATTGTTAAGAGAAAACTGTAGACGAAAAACATAGTTCAAGGTTCAAAGTTCCAGGTGTAAAGTTTCAAAGCAAGTATAAACTTGCGCATTTAACTTTGAACTTTGAACCTTAAACCTTGAACTGTTTTATTTGACCCTTTCGAGATACTTTGACTCGGTCGGGTTAACGCGAATGCGTTCGCCTTCGACGATAAAGGGCGGAACCGTCACCGTAACGCCGTTTTCGAGTTTTGCCGGTTTATTTGAATTGGAAACCGTCGCGCCTTTGAGAACCGGATCAGTTTCCGTCACCGTCAAATCAAGCGAAGACGGCAGTTCGATACCGATTGGATCGCCGTTATAAAATTCGACTTTAATCCTTAGACCTGCCATCAGCCATTGCGCGGCGTCGCCCAAATCATCTTCGCTGATCGCTACCTGCTCGTAACTTTCAGTGTTCATAAAGTGATGCTCGGAGCCGTCTGAATAAAGATATTCCATATCGTGCTGCTCTAAAGTCGCGCGTTCAACCAATTCGTTTGAACGAAAACGATGGTCGAAAGAGCTTCCCGTAATCAAATTTCTGACGCGAGTTTGCACGACGGCATTTCCCTTGCCAGGCGTAATGTGCCGAAATTCCATTACTTTGCACGGCGCGTTTTCAACAATAATCACCATTCCTTTGCGAACGGCGGTAGCTGTGACATTCATAAAATGTTTTTGATCTCCGTATTATAAAATTTTGTTTGGATTTGCAAAGTTTTAAGTTTAGTTTTTGCCGTGCAACTTTGTCTAGTGGCGAAAAAATTTGGTTGGAAGGAATAATGCGCAAGCATATATTCAACCTTTCAGATCCTCTAAGATTGTTTATTAAACGGCAGCGGTGGCGGCTCTTCGCCTTCTTTCGGCGGTTGACGATTGATTGATTGAAAGATTCGTATTATTTCATCGTGCATTTTTTTGGCGGCTTGATCGCTTGGATTCAGCTTCAAACCCTTCCGGAAATCACCGAGCGCGGCGCGATACTGCGCAGCTTCGGTTAAAGCGAAAGCGCGTGCGAAACGAGCTTTCGCCAAATTGTCTTTCGCCTTTTCATTCTTCTGATTTGCGCCAAACTCTTTTTCAGCTTTTTCAATGCCTGCGGACATTTCCGCGACATCAATCGGTTTTGCCATCGGCGAAGAATCCATTGCCGCGCTGCCGCCGGAATTTGGTTTTGAAGGCGTGGCGGATTGTATACTTTCGGCAGCCTGCGAGTGGCTGGAAACAATCGCCGCGTCATTCGCAGTCTGCGCCGGAGCGTTTACATTGGTGTTTGAAACGGTTTGCGTCTGATTGTTTTGATCACACGCCACCGTAAACAGAGCTAAAAAACTCAAGGTTAAAATTTTTTTCATTTTTATCGTTTTTCAAAATACGGACGCGATTGAAGAATATAAATTTTTCCGTTCATAATTCCCCACTCAATATCCTGTTCTTTTTTATTGCCGAAAACACGCTTGATTGTCGAAGCGGTTTTTACTAATTCCCGGACATTTTTATCGTTTAAGACGCGTGGTTTGACCGTTTGCTCGGTTTCGACCAAATCACCGCTTTCGCCGAATTTTAAAACGTTGTCCTGCTGCGAAAGCGTTAAAATCTGCACCGCGTTTGATTTTGAATTAAAAAGCAATTGTTCGGGAACAAATTTATTGCCCGTCACCGGGTCGTTGTGTCCCCAGACCGCACTGATGTAAATCGCTTTTTCATTTTCCGGATCAAACGGGTCTTTGGTAATCAAAACACCGCCGCTGTCCATATTAATCCCGACCTGAACGAGCGCAGACATATAAACTTCGCACTGATTGATATAATTTCGCACCCTCGCTTCGTAGGCTTCAAAATTCCAGAGCGACGCCCAGACTGTTTTTAAGGCTTCGATAAGTTTTGCTTCAGTCTTAACATTTGGCACGCTTGTATAAAGCCCCGCGCCCGAAAAATTTGGTAAATCTTCAGAATTGGAAGAGCTGCGCACAAAAACGCCCCTTCCGAGAAGTTCGGTTTTCCACTTTTTAACAATCTGCGCTCTCAATGCTTTATCAACTTTGCCTCTTTGTATTTGCCCGCGAAACTCTTCCAACTTTTGCCGTCGGTAACGCGGATTGTGGACAAAATTATTATCCTCGAGAAATTCCTCGATTATTTTATCAAAACCGTTATCCTTCATAAACTTGTCGCCGTAGTAGAACGGTACAGTAAAACCTGCCGGTACAATGACATTCGGAATTTTAGCGTTTATCATTTCGCCCAAATTTGCTGATTTTGAACCGTAAACAAGACTGTCCTTTTTTCGCATTTCGTAAAGTGACGCGATTTTTTTGACGGTTAAATTTGAAGGCGCAATCGTTTCTTCCGTGACCGAACTTGCTATTAAATCTGTTTTATCAGCGCGTCTGATTTTCGGTTCGGTCAGCGTCGCTTCAAACGAAACCCAATAAGTGTCGAGTTCTCTAAAAAGTTTGTCGGCATCTTTGATATAAACATTCGGAATTCCCCAGCCTTTCGCTAAAATATTGATGTGCGAAAGCGGAGTCGAAGGTTTGGCGACGATAATTCCGCGCACCGGCGGCAGGCTGATCGGCAGTTCTTTGAGAATTAAAATTTCGTTTTCGCCGATTTCAACCGTGTCGTCGAGTTTGTCGATAATGTGAATGCGCCCGACAGCTTTACCGGTATTGAGCGCGAGATATTCCTGATTCTTGGAAATTTCATCCGCCGAGATGCGTCTGATTCCCAAGTTTTCCGTCGCTTCGTCCTGTCTGGTCGAATTTGGTTTATAAGCGACTTCGTCAAAAAAAGTTTTGTTAATCGTCTCGTAGGCAAGTTTGATCAATTCCGCCGAAGCTAAATCACCTTCCCACAATTCAAAGGTAAATTTTTCGACGGTTTTCTGAAACGCTATTGTTCCGACAATAAAACGACGGTTTTCATTGATATAGATTGGCGTAAAAACATCTTCGCCGCGCGCGACCAGATAATTTGCCAGCAGAAAATCTTTGTGGAAACGATATTTTTGCGAGTTAACGTAGTAAATTTTATTTTTGCTCCGGCGGTCAATCACAAACATCGCGTGCGGCAGAGCGAACGGCGTATCCTGATGATAAACTCGCGCCATCGTATCAAATTCTTCGCGCGTTTTTACCTCGCTCAAGGCGCGTTTTGTCGAATCCGACGTTTTTGACATCGCGCCTTCCGGATCGCGCGTCGGTGAAGGCTTACGCGACATCTGTCCAAAGGCGAACGAATTGACACAAACAATTGTCAATAATATCAAACAAATATAATCGGCATATTTCTTCATAAAACTCATCTTCCTTAACGCTTCTCCTGATTCGTTCATGCAATATTTTACGAAAATAATTTTCTCAAGACTTTTAATTCAGATTTATTTTCCAGACAAATATCCAAATCACGAATAATTCCGTCGCGTAAGTCATAAATCCAGCCGTGAACCGACAAATTTTGCCCGCGTGTCCAAGCGTCGCGCACAATTGTCGTCTGCCCGACATTCAGAACCTGTTCGACGACGTTTAGCTCGCAGAGTTTGTCCAGCTTTTTGTCTTCATCTTCAATCTGCGCCAGAAGCTCATCATAAAGAATCGCGGTGTCTTGAATGTGCCGCAGCCAATTGTCAATTAAACCGTTTCGACCGTCTTCGAGCGCGGCTTTCACACCGCCGCAGCCGTAATGACCGCAAACAATTATGTGTTTTACTTTTAAGACCTCGACTGCAAATTGCAGCACCGACAAACAATTCATATCGGTGTGAATGACAAGGTTTGCAATATTGCGATGAACGAAAATCTCGCCCGGCATTAAACCAACAATTGTATTTGCCGAAACGCGGCTGTCTGAACAGCCAATCCACACATATTCAGGATTTTGCTGCCCGGCGAGGTTAGAAAAAAAATCAGGTTTTGTTTCTTCAATCCTCTTTGACCAGTCTTTATTATTTTTAAGAAGATGCTGTAATTTATTCACGTTTATAAAATGAATTTAATTTACTAAAAGGTTTATTTTAGCACGTCGGTAATTGCGTCACACGCGATTCGCACACCATTTTCGGCAATTACTACGCGCTTTGCCTCAACGGCGTTCGCTTTATAACTCAAATTACCGAGCAGCTCAGAAAGTTGGTTCGCCGCGTTTTCCGCCTTATATTTCTCTCTCGAAATCGTTCGCGCCACGCCGATTCTCGCGCATCGCGCCGCGTTGTCGGGCTGATCGTGCGCGTATGGCATAATCAGGTGCGGAACTCCGGCGCGTAAAACCTGCGCCGTCGTGCCGACTCCGCCCTGATGAACGACACACGCCGCCCGTGGGAAAATCTGCGAATAAGGCGCGTAATCAAAAGCCGCAATGTCCAAAATGTCCGATTGTTTCTTTTCTTCACTTCCCACTTTCCACTTTCCGTTTTCCACTATTTTCGGCGGCTCGTTAAATATTCCGTAAAGCAAAACGGCGCGGCGTCCCAAAATTTGCGCCGCCGCCGCACTTTCTTCAAAAAAATCTCGCGCGTCCATCACGGCAGCTGAACCAAGCGTAAAAACAATCGGCGGTTCGCCTGCGTCTAAAAATTCATTTAGTTTTTCCGGCATTTTGCCTAAATCATTTTGCCCGTCATAAAAGCAAAAACCGGTTTGCAGCGTCGGGGAATGCCAGTCGGGCTGCGGTTTTCCTAAAATTTTGGAGAACATCGCCAAATGCAGTAACTTGGAATATTTTCCGTCGAAAATCGGATCGTGGTTTTCGTTCAGACCAATCTTGCGCCGAAATGTTCTGTACGGATCATACCAGTGTCGGATTGAGCGACGCAGCAAAAGATATAAGACTTTGTGAAAATTAACACCGAGAAAACGGACATTTTCCATCCACTGCGCGACCGGCGGAACGAACGGATCATAAGCCGAAAGAAACGAACCCGGAGCGAGCGAAGTGGTGATCCATTTAATTTTTGTTTTTTCAATGACCGCCGCCGCGGCAAAAACGACTTCGCCCGTAATCAAAACATCAGCGCCTTTGACGGCTTCGCTCAAATCTTCATACATCGGCATTAAGTTCGGCATTAAAACATCTAAAATAAGTCGTTCTGTACCGTCTTTGGCGTCCATAATCGTTCGGGCAAGCTCTCTATCTTCAGGATTTACGTCCGGTCTCAAAGGGCGAAATTCAAATCCAAGAGCGTCAATCTTTTCACGGTAAAATTCCATCGCGGCAAAAACGATTTGGTGTCCACGTCGCTGCAGCTCGATTCCAAGCGCGATCATCGGATGAACGTCGCCGAGTGAACCAAATGTCGCCAGAACAATTTTCATAATGCTTCTAAAAATGTTTCAGAGGAAAGTTAATTTAGATCATTTCGTCCTCGTCCAATTGCACCACGTTTTTTTGTTGTTCCACCTGCGACTTTAAACGCGTTTTTACCTGAAAACGAACACTGAGAAAAAAACTGACCGCGCCGAAGACAGCTGAAGCAAAA
>MWVV01000958.1_pt1 | contig 10355 bp, 7 predicted proteins | sample 1047281 | NCBI WGS metagenome assembly MWVV01 (sample SAMN06349986, study PRJNA376086) | soil metagenome | isolation source: PT-2 sample Antarctic (ecotone) soil | place: Antarctica | collected 2015-01-13 | reverse complement strand
GTTGAACGTCGGCAGCTCGTAGCGTAGCGTGAAATCGCCGCGCCGATTTCCCTTAAATTGATAAACGTATGTGCTGAAAGTCGTGTTGCTGAAAATCGGCGCGAGATAATCGCTCGTTGCGAGAAAATCGAAATTAAGCGAAAAGCGTCGTCCGATTCGCTGCGTCGCAACAAATGTAAATTGATTTTTCGGAACGCCCAAAGTCTGCAAAATCTGTGTTCCCGAAACTTGCGGCGCGCGCTGGTCGCTGTTCGTGTAAGTATAGGACGCGAAAATGTCGGTCGAATCGTCCACCCTGATTTGCCCGCTGAATTCCACGCCGCGCGAGACGCCGCCTTTCGTGTTCAAATAACCGCCGAACGGTCGCGCAGTTGTGCCGATATTTGCGACAACATTGCTGAAACCGATTGTGTCAATCAGTTTTGTATAAAAATAAACCGCCGAAAGTTTGACGCGGTTTCGCATAAAAATCTGGTCAACGCCGCCGTCGAAACCGACGGAGCGTTCCGGTTTCAGATTAGGGTCGCCGAACGCGAAAAACGCTCCTGAAAAGCTGCTGAAAAATGTTCCGAAGCGTTCATAAAGCGACGGCACGCGATAGCCGTTGCCGACGTGCGTTCTGATTTTCGTTCCAGTCCGCTCAAAAAAGTAGGAAGCCGAGCCGTCGAAAGTGTATGCGTTCGGCGGATTTTCGAGCGTTACATTTGCATAAGGTGCGTTTGTTCCGGTGAATGTCGGATTTTTCAAGTTAAAAAACTGCGCGCGGAAACCGCCGGAAATTTGCAGTCTGCGTTTGAAAAAATCGAGCTGGTCTTGCGCGTAAAACGTATTGCTTTGCTGGCGCGCGCGCGTCGAAAACGCGCTGTTCGGGCTTGGCGAGAAACCGTTATTGCCGAATTTCTCGCGCTCGAATTCATAGCCGACCGTGATTAAATTATTTGCGTTCGGCGAAAAATTAAAATGTCCGTTCGCCGTGTTTATCAAGCCCGTAAAAATGCTCGTCGAAGCGCTTTGAAAACCCGTGCCGAGCGTGCCGTTATCGTTTCTGCGTCGGGTTCGCAAGCCTTGATAATAACCTTGAAAAACGAGTTTATTATTGATGATTTGCGTCAATACGAATTGCCCGTTAAAGAACTGCGATTTTTGATTATTATCGGGGTCATTCACGTCGGGAATAAAATTTGCGCCGCCGAAATTTGAAACCGACTGCCCGTTTTCAAAGCGTTTCAGCAAATCGCTCGAAAGCGGAACGGCGCGAATAACGCCCGCGTTCGTCGCCGGCAAATTTCCGATTGTGTCGGGATTTGAATTGAGTTTGACGAAAGCGTCGGAGACGAAAAATCTCGCCGAAACGTTTGTTTTTGAAAACGGATTGTATTCGACGCGCGATTGAAAATTCGTGTTGTGCGCGTCGTCGTCGCCGTCGATTCCTTCGGAAAAAATCGTGCGCCCGATGCCCAAATTAAACGCGAACTTTCCGTTCCTCGTTCCGTCCGAAACGTTGCCGCGAACTCGCTTGAAGCCGAGTCCGCCGCCTTCGCCCGTAAAATTGCCGTGTAAGCCCGATTGCGGGCGCGGCGTTTGAAAATCAATCGTTCCGCCGATGGCGTTTGTGCCGTAAAGCGACGAACCCGCGCCGCGTAAAACTTCGATTCTATTGTCCGCCGCAAAAGTAAAATCGGACAAAAACGCCGAAGCGTCGCCCGTAATCGCCGAAGCGTCGCGGAAACGCACGCCGTCAATAAGAACCGCCGTGTCCTGATTTCTAAGCCCCCGCGATTTTATATTCGCCGTTCTGCCGAAACCGCCGAGCTGCTGGACGCGAAAACCCGGAATCGTTCGCAGTGAATCAATCAAGGAAAACTCGCTGCGCTCGCGTATTTCGCGCGTTTCAATCGTATCGACTGATTTTGAAATTTCGCTGTCGGGCTGCAAAATCCCCGAAGCGATGACCGAAACTTCGCCGAGCGAATTCGGTCGATTGATGCCGCTTTGTGAAAAATCGGTAGTGATTTTTCCGTCTCTGACAACAATAAATTGTCTCGCTTCCATGCCTTGCGAACCGGCGAAAATTAAAACATAGTTTCCGTCTGAAAGATTTGCGATTTGATAATTGCCGCTCGCGTCGGTCACTGCAACTGCAATCTGCGTTTGCGATTCCGGCTTGATAATTCTAATTTGCGTGTTGGCAAGCGCTTTTCCGTCGTCGGTTAATTGCCCCGAAATTGTCGCGTTTGTTTGCGCCAAAATTCCAATTGTTAAAAAACAAATCAAATATAAACTGAATAAAACCTTCATTTTTCCTCCCTCTATTTTGCCCAGCGCAAAACGAGATAATTTAAAACGGGCGACAAGGTTTCCTGACTTTTCGTTCGTCGATTTTTTCGATAAACGATTTCACAGTTGCGTGGGCAGCGTCGGAATTTTATAAAAACCACCGAACTTCCCTTGCATCGCCGTCTTTTTGTTTATTCCAAGTTGATATTTTGAAAACATCAACGTCTAGTTGTCGTAAGTCATCGTCAAACGCGGCTTTCCGCTCGTCGGATGCGCGTCTAGCATAACTTCGACGGCGAAAACTTCGCGTAAGTTTTTCGCATTTAAAACTGCTTGGGGCGCGCCTTTCGCAATCGTTTCGCCGTTTTTAAGCAGCAAAATCTCGTCAGCAAATTCCGAAGCCAAATTCAAATCGTGAGTGATGATTACCGCCGCCGCGCCGCACGCTTTACACCGCTCGCGCACAAGTTGAAACATCAACGCCTGATGAGCGAAATCGAGATTCGCCGTCGGCTCGTCGAGCAGTAAAACCTTCGCTTCCGTGCAAAGCGCGCGCGCGAAAAGAACTCTTTGCCGCTCGCCGCCCGATAATTCATTCATAAGGCGATTTTCAAATGCTTTCAAATCGCACGCGTCCAGAACACGCGCCGCAATTTGCAAATCGTTCGCAGTTTCCCAGCCGAAAACATTTCCGTGCGCGAATCGTCCCGACAAAACAAATTCGGAAACGGAAACGGGAAATTTCGTCTCTGTTTCCTGCGCCACAACAGCGATTTTTTTGGCAATTTCGCGCCGCGAATAATCGTTTATATTTTTGCCGAGAAGCAGAATTTCGCCTTTTTTAATCGGCAAACTCGCGTTCAAGGATTTCAGCAAAGTCGTTTTCCCCGCGCCGTTCGCGCCGACTAGAGCGAGCGTCTTGTTTGCGCGCAAAGTAAATGAAACGCCCTTGACAATTTTCGCCGCGCCGTAACCGATTACGATGTTTTGAACTTCGAGCATTTTTTTCGCCGCTAGTTTCTTCTCAACAAATAAATAAAAAGCGGCGCGCCGATTAAAGCTGTGATCGCGCCGACGGGCAATTCGCGCGGCGCGATTAAAGTTCGCGCGAGCGTGTCAGCCAAAACCACAAAAACCGCGCCTGCAATTGCCGAAAATGGAATTACAAAACGATTATCGCTTCCCGTTGAAAGGCGAATTAAATGAGGCACAATCAAGCCGACGTAGCCGACCGAACCGCTCGCCGCGACCGCCGTTCCGACTAAAAGACTCGACGTTGCGAAAACGGCGAGGCGCGTTTTTTCGACTTCTACGCCGAAATCGAGGGCATCGCGCTCGCCAATCATCATCAAATTAAGCGCGCGTGCCGTTCGCATTAAAACAAATGTTCCGATTAAAACAGCCGCGAAACTTAAATAAAATCCGTTTTTCGTCGCCTGCGACAAATCGCCTAAAAGCCAGAACGTAAAACTTCTAAGTTTTGTCGCGTCCACGAGACTCGTCAGAAGAACGATGATTGACGAGAGAAAAGTCGTAACGATAACACCCGCTAAGACAAGGCGCTCGACGTTCATTCCGGCGCGGCTTTTCGCCATTTGATAGACGACTAACGTCGCCAGACTCGCGCCCGCGAAAGCCATTAGGGGGCGCGCGAATTCGATTTGCGCAAAGAAGACGAAAGCGAGCATCGTTCCCAAAGCCGCTCCGTTTGAAACGCCGAGCAAGTAAGGTTCGGCAAGCGGATTTCGCAGCAAAGACTGCAAACTCGCGCCCGCGAGCGCGAGACTCGCGCCGACCGACGCTCCCAAAAGGACGCGCGGCAGGCGAATGTCAAACAAAATCGTCGTTTGCTGCTCGTTTAATTCAAACAACGCCAGCTTTTCGCTGCCGAACAAAATCGCAATTGTAAGTGCCGCAAACAATAAAAAAATCAGCAAACCGCCGACGCGCAAAGCGGTTTTTGATTTTCCGTTTTGAGTTTCGGATTTAGGATTTAATCCCCGCTCATCTTTTTTCATCTCTTCTTCGTTTGCGGTTAAATCTTCCCTGTGTTCAAAAATCCGATTTTGCGCGCCGTAAATTATTTAAAATTTTCGGGATGCAAATCCTTCGCCATTTCTTCCAGAGCATCGACGATGCGCGGCGCGGGGCGCGAAATGATGTCGGCGTTGATGCGAAAAATTTTGCCGTTTTTCGCCGCCGGAGACGATTTAAACACGTCGTTTGGCTCGCGGTTGTCTTCGCTGTCCGACAAAATTATCGCATCAGGATTAAGGGCGAAAGCCGTTTCCTTGCTCAGTTTCGGATACGCCGATTCGACCTCTTTTGTAACCGACGCGCCGCCCGCACGCTCAATCAAATCGTTGAAAAACGTAGCTTTGCCGACCGTTACGAGCGGCTCTTTCGATATTTGCAGAAAAACTTTTACTTTGTCCGCAGCTTTTATTTTCGCTTCGACAGCGGCGACGCGCTTTTGCAAATCGATGTTGATTTGCCGCGCCTTTTCCCGCTCGCCGAAAATCTCGCCGATTTTCTCGATGCTTTCGTAAATATCGTCCATAGAGTTCGGATTTGTAACGAAAACGGCGATGTTCTGCGCTTCCAGTTGTTTGGTAAAAGTTTCTATTTGCGAAGCGGTCGAAACAAGCACTACCTGCGGCTTGAGCGCGATAATCGTTTCGATATTCGGATTTATCGTGTCGCCGATTTTTTGAATTTGCAGCGCTTCTGCCGGATAATCGCAGTAAGTCGTAACGCCGACCAGACGATTTCCCGCGCCGACAGCAAACGCGATTTCCGTCAAATTCGGAGCTAGGGAAACGGCGCGCTCGACGCTTTGTGCAACTTTCACGCGCCGCCCCAAATCGTCTGCAATTTCGCGCGTCGGCGCGCTTGCCTGCGGCGCGAATTGTTCGTTTTTACAATTCGTAAAAAGCGAAACGAGCGTCATCAGCAAAGCGAAAACCGCGGCTCGATTTGCAGGCGAATTCGACGAAGAAAATTTCCCGCCAAGACGCAGAGAAGTAAAGTAAAATTTTTGTTTTCCTGCAGCTAGTTTCAAAATAAAAAAATCCCGTCCCGCATCTCGCCTCAAATATCAAAGGCAAACGCGGAACGGGATTTTTCACAAAAATAAAAAGAAGAAAAACGAACCTGTTCAGCCGAATGTTTTGACGCGAAACATTGTCATTGGCTAAAAACTTACCGGCTAAGGTTTCCAGACTCTGGAAGGATAAAGGATAAGGGATAAGGGATAAATAAAAACCGTTTTTCTTATTTATCCTTTATCCTTTATCCTTTATCCTTCGATTCACTGTGGCGCGACCGTGCGAGAATTTCACTCGACTTCCCCTTTTTCTCGTCGCTTTTTTTTCCGATAAAGCGACGCCGAAAGCATTTTAGACTGAAAAAGAACTGTTCAAAATCGTTCGCGCCAAAGGAAATTTTAGAGCGCGAAACTATGTCGGCAAAATTATCACGCCGGTTTGGAAAAGTCAAAGACGCGGCGGAAAAGCGTCGTGGCTTAATCGCCAAATAAATCGGCGCGCCGCCTTGAAATTAAACGGAAAATACAGCTATTCTGAAAGCCGTGCGAAAAGCGTTTTTGCACTGAGAAAAACGCTTTCGATAAATTTATATTTTATAAAAGATATGGCTCTGAACGATAATGTGGCGGCGGTGATTTTGGGCGGCGGCGCAGGCTCGCGCCTGTTTCCGCTGACGCAGGAACGCTCGAAACCCGCTGTGCCTTTGGGCGGAAAATATCGTCTCATTGACGTTCCGGTTTCCAACTGCATCAATTCGGGCATCACGCAGATTTTCGTTTTGACGCAGTATAATTCGGCGTCTCTGAATCGGCACATCTCGCGCACTTACCGTTTTTCAAGTTTTTCGACCGGCTTTGTCGAAGTTCTCGCCGCCGAGCAGACAAAGGAGCGCCCCGACTGGTTTCAAGGAACGGCAGACGCCGTTCGCCAAATGTTGCCGCATCTTCGTTCCCTGCAAATCGACACGCTGCTGATACTTTCGGGCGACCATCTTTACCGAATGGATTACCGCGATTTTCTCGCGCGCCATTTTGTAACCGCTGCCGACGTTACGATTTCCGTCGTCCCGTCGCGGCGCGAAGACGCCGAAGGTTTCGGGCTTTTGAAAACTGACGAAAAAGGGCGAATCGTGGAGTTTAAGGAAAAACCGACGGGCGAGGCGCTCGAAGCGATGCTGGTTGACACGACGAATTTCGGTTTGACGGCGGCGGAGAGCGAAAAACGCACGTTTTTAGCTTCGATGGGCATTTACGTTTTCAATTACGCGCGGCTTGTCGAGCTTCTCGCCGCCGACGAATCGCGCGTCGATTTCGGCGGCGAGATAATTCCCGCCGCGATAAAAAACTACAGCGTGCAGGCGCATCTTTTCAAAGATTACTGGGAAGACATCGGCACGATTCGTTCTTTTTACAACGCCAACCTCGACCTCGCTTCGCCGCTTCCGAAATTTAATTTCTTCGACACCGAATCGCCGATTTACACGCGCAGCCGCTATTTGCCGCCGTCGAAAATTCACGCCTGCGACATCGACAATTCGATGGTCAGCGAAGGCTGTATTCTGAACGGAATTTACGCGCGCCGCTCGATTATCGGACTTCGCAGCCGTATTGATTACGGCGTCAAATTGGAAAACGCAATTGTGATGGGTTCGGATTTTTTTGAATCTTTTGACGAACTGGAAGAAAACATTGCGCGCGCGACGCCGCACGTCGGTATCGGCGAGAACTCGGTTATCAAAAACGCGATTATCGACAAAAACGCACGCATCGGACGCAACGTGCGGCTCGTCAACAAAAACCAAACCGAAACGCTAGACGGCGAAAACGGCTCTTATTTCATCCGCGAAGGTATCATCATCGTCCCGAAAAACGCGGTCATTGCCGACAATACGGAAATCTAAGAAACGGAAAATGGAAAACGGAAAGTGGAAAATGATTTTCGATACGAATGGTGAGTGTAGAAAAATAACGCTTCCTTAATTTTCCGTTTTCCATTTTCCATTTTCCTAACGTATGTTGCGCGCGCTCGGACGACTGCGCCGTCGCGGTCGACGCGGACTTTTATTTTTTGAGTTTTTCCCGTTTTCGCGTCGTCCTTCGGATAGTAGCCGATGCTGTAATACTCGCGCAGCTCGCCGGCAACGTTGGAAAAGGCGGCGGAGAGATTGCCCGCGTCGCTCGCCTCGAAAACTCTGCCGCCGGTGCGGTTTGCCATTTCGTTTAAATATTCTTCGGCTCGTTTATATTCTTCGGTGGTCGTCCCGGCTGCTCCGGGAGTTCCGACGCCCGTCGTCGGCAGCGGAAACGGAAACGGACTTCGCGTCGAAGAAGGAATCGCGCCGGGCGGCAGACGCTGGCGCTCGGCGGGGCGATGACCGGTTTATTTTTCATCGACTGCACGTCGGCGAAAGTGTCGTAGCGAATCGGATAGACGAGCGCGTCGAGTTCGAGCGCGTCGCTTAAATTATTCAAGTCGCTGGCGCGGCGGCTGGTCGTATCCACTCCGTCGGTAAATAAAACAATCGCTTTGCGCCCCGCGACTTTTTTCAATCGCTGGTTTATCACCAAATCCATCGCTTCGTAAAGACTCGTTCCGGTCGGGCTGATTTTCGTGGTTTTGATGGCTTGCTGCAGTGCTTGACGGTCGCCGGTCGGCTCGCTCAAAACGTGAACTTCGCCGTCAAAAGAGACCAACATAACTTTGTCTTTTTCGCGCAGTTGAGAGATAAAAGAAATCGCCGCCGCTTGAATCTCCTGAATTTTGAACGTGCTGGAATAGCTCATATCAAGCACGAGCGCGACGGTGAACGGCTGCTGCTCGTTCGAGAAGTAAGCGATTTCCTGCGGCACGTTGTTTTCAAAAATCTGAAAATTCTCTTTCGTCAAACCCGTGATAAATCTGCCTTTGCGGTCGGAGATTTTAACCGGAATCGAAACGAGGTCGGTTTCGATTTTCAAAACTTCGCCGTCGGTTTCGACAGCTTGGTCGACTGGATTTTGCTGGTTTGCCGCGTCTGAAACGGGCGCGGCTGAAGCATCATCGGCTTGCGGTGTCGGGCTGGCGGCGGTTTGCGCGGGACGTTTATTTATCTTTCCGTTTTCCGTAATCGCCGAGGGTGGCGAAGCGCGGCGTGACTGCGCGAAAATGAAATTAGAACTTGAACAAATGATTACAAAACCAATCAGCAAGGCGCATTTTTTCATTACTCGAACCTCGATTTTTGACTGTATGATGCTTTGATTGTTTAGAAAAGATGTTTTCATCGAAAGCAAATATCCGTTAATAAACACTAAAAACAGACGAAGAATTTTTAATTGAATTTCTTCGTGTGTTTTTAGCGTTCCTTTGCTGTTAAATTTTCAGCGTTAAATAATTTAAGAATGCGAAGAATTGGGCAGCAATTCGTAATTCCCCATTTCGCGGTTGTAGGAATCGAGCGCGCCGACCGAATCACTGGTTGCGTCGAGCATCTGCTTGGTCATCGCAATCGAATCGGAAAGCTGCTCGAAATCAAGCAAGGAAAATTTTTCCGGCGTCGACATCGTAACGATTTCGTCGTTTAAGTAACCGAAGAAATTTTCGATTGATTGCAGTTGTCCTTCGACGAGTTTTACGCTTCGTTCAAGCTCGTCGAACGAACCCAAACGGCGCTTTAAAATCTCGACGTTTGTCTGCTGAACGCGGCGCGTTTTCTCGTCGGCGGCGGTTTCGACGGCGCGAAAGGCTTGCGATAATTGATTGTGGACGGCTTGGCGGTTGATTGATTTTAAGTGCTGTTTGCGGCGGCGATAAACGTCCAGAAGATCGACGAAATCTTCCCAGCGCTGGTTGAGCGTTCGCAAATTTGCGGGCAGTTCTTTGACGCCCGTGAATTTGTGATAATTTTCCTGAATTTTATTTTTCTGAAGTTCCAGATAAAGAACCGCTTCGCGCTCGCGCGGCGTAAAGGAATTAATCAGTTTCTTGCGGTTCGAGACGTTCAAATCGCGCAGCCGTTTTTTCTCGCGCTTGTTGACAAGCTGGCGATAGGTCGGCAGATTCGGCACGATAAACATATACGCAAGCTCGCAAAGCAAAGCAATTATCAGAGGAATAATGCTTTGCGTGTAAGCGGCGGCGACGGCGAAACCCGCCAAGCCCCAGAAATTGACCGGCTCTTTGACGGCTTCCCGAACGTATTTGGTATTAAATTTGTCGAACTCTTGTTGGTATTTTGCTAAATCTGCCATAACTAATACTAGATGCTAATTTCGCGGTTCGAGTTTTGCAAATTTTTCAGGGTAATTGACTTTATTTTTTCTCGTCGGGCAGAAGTTGTTCGACCGGCTCGGCGTCAACGACTTCGCCTTCGTCCGACGCGCCGGAAATCTGCCGGCTCGCATCCTGCGAAGACGATGCGCCGCTTCCGAGCAAGCCCATACTTTGTTTGTATTCGAGCAGTTTGTCCTGCAATTGAATGTCCATCGCTTCGCGTTCGATGTCCTGCATCTGCGTATCAACGTTTGAGCTTCCGAGTTGCAGTTTGGCTTCGGCGGCAGCGACGCGGCGGTCAATTTTCTCGCGCATCTCGTTGAAAGTCGAAGCGTCGTCGCCGATGTTGAAAGTTTCCATCGTCTGCGCCAACTGCTCTTGAAGTTTTGCTTGTTTCGAAGCGCTGATAAGCTGCATCGCTTCGGCGGAACGTTTCTGCATCTGCAAAACGTAATTGTCGCGCGCCTTCAAAGCCTGTTTCGAGGCGCTTGCCGCTTGTTGCAATTGGGCGGAAGTTTTCTCCAAATCTAGTTGCGACTGCTGAAGCTGCCCGATATAAGCAGTCGCAATATCGTCGCGCCCCATTTTGACCGAAGCCTTGATTTTTGAATCAAGCTCGACGACCTGCTCGCTCAATCTTTCCTTGTTTTTCCCCAACAATCTTTCGGTCGCCATCACCTGCGCCACCGAATTATTCAAATCCGGCACACGCTCGCGCATATCGCGTATCGTTTGTTGTAAAACCATTTCCGGGTCTTCGATTTTATCAAGCGCCGCGCC
>MWVV01000957.1_pt1 | contig 10366 bp, 11 predicted proteins | sample 1047281 | NCBI WGS metagenome assembly MWVV01 (sample SAMN06349986, study PRJNA376086) | soil metagenome | isolation source: PT-2 sample Antarctic (ecotone) soil | place: Antarctica | collected 2015-01-13 | reverse complement strand
CGAAAGTTGGCATTTGTTTGCCATAACTGCTCAAGTTTTGTAACATCTTCTTCGGTCAAATTACTGACAAATTTGTTCGGCATATTCATTTCTATATTATGCCATAAAATATTTAATCGCCTGCATAGCTTGAATGTTTCGCGTGAGATTTAATATAGACGAAAAGGCGAAAAACGAAAATAAAATTCAAATCAACCAGCGTTTTCGATTGCAGTTTTCCCGCCGTCATCAAATTCGTCAAATTGACGCAAGAATTTTTCACATCGTGCAAGGTAAATCAACCAAATTTTTTACGAAATAATGCAGATTATTTGCTCTGTGTTTGTAAAACTTCGGAAGCGTGGCGTTCATAAATTGTTGAGAAACAAAAGATAAATACCAAACAAAACAACACCGACAAAAAGAAGCATTGAAAAAAGTCCGACGACGATAAAAATCACTTTATAATTATTTGGGCGGACGAACGGCTTATTTTCTATGGCGATTTCGTTAACGGGAAACAAATCGGAATTATTCGGCTTCGGCTGAAGATTTAAATTTGGCGCAGTTTGATTAAACGGTTCGGGCAGTGAAACTTCAGGAGAATTAAAATCGGGTGTGGTTTTGCCAAAACTCTCAATGTCTTTCAGATTAAAAACCGCCGTTCTTTTTGCTACTTCTTCCAGACTTTCGCCTTCGGAAACGCGAAAAATAGGTTCGGGCATTGACCACTCATCTTTTTTCTTTTGTTTTGGATTGTTGACCGGCGGGCTGGTAACTTCCCAATCGTTTGGTTTTCCTTCGCGGGGAATAATGATGTTATGAACAGTCATTCCCCAATCCTCGGTTGGCGGCTGATTTGATGTCGGCGGCGTTTCGTCTTGCCGGATATCTTTCGGAATGTTTATATTCGACGTGATTTTGTCGAAATCCGAAGAAAACGGCTGACTGTTCGGTTTATCTAAATTCGGCGGAATCGTTTCCCAATCATCCATCCGCGATTGTTTTGCCGATTTCGGCATCGCTAAATCGGCGGGAAAATTATCTGCGCCCTTTTCTTTACCCGGACGCAGATGCGGCATCGTCATTCCCCAATCGTCTTTTTTCGGTTTGTCATTCACATCGCTCATCGCTTTTTCTTTTCGAATTTTAAGTTTAAGATTAACTTAATCTCAGACAAAACCTGAAATCTGTAACTTATTTCTGCAAATCCAACATATCGGTTCGAGTAATTATACCCGTAATTCGCTTAAAATCTTCAATCAATACGGCGGGCGACTTTTTCAATTGGGTTTTTATTTCGTTAAAACTCGCGTCCATCTCGACAATCGGAAAACTTTCGTCCATCACTTCGCCGACTTTCGCTTCAAGCAAATCACGGTTTTCGAGCAAGCGTGTTAAAACGCGGCTTTCGCGCAAGGAACCGACCGACTGATTGTTTTCAAGAACGGGAATTTGCGTTACGCCGTATTGGTTCATTTTCGTTAAAGCATCGCCGACAATTTCATCAGGCGCGACGAAAACAAGTTCGTGTGGCGCGCCGGAATTTTTTGTTTCCTTGATTAATCCAGCCGTAATTTTTTGCGGTTCGAGCAGAAGTTTTTCCTTCATCCATTCGTCCGAATGAAACTTTGTTAAATAATGTTCGCCCGTGTCGCAGACGATAAAGACGATCAAGCCATTTTCGTCCAAATCTTTTGCAACTTTTAGGGCGGCGGCAAAAATCGTTCCCGTCGAACCGCCGCAAAAAATTCCTTCCCGCCGCGAGAGCTGCCGCGCGAGGTCAAACGAATCGCGGTCGGTGACGTTGATAATTTCGTCAATGATTTTCATATCGGCGTTGCCGACCGGCAAATTTTGTCCGATGCCTTCGACCAGGTAAGGCGTGGCTTCGGGAAAGCGACCGGTTTCTTTATAGCTTTTGAAAATCGAGCCGTAGGGGTCTGCGCCGATGATTTTTATATCGGGATTTTTCTCTTTCAAATATCTGCCCGTGCCGCTAATCGTCCCGCCCGTGCCGATGCTCGATACAAAATGCGTAATGCGTCCGTCGGTGTCGTTCCAAATCTCCGGTCCGGTCGTGCGGTAATGCGCCAGCGGATTTGCCGGGTGATTATACTGGTCCGGATAAAATGAATTCGGCATCTCGGACGCGATGCGCTTTGCAGTTTGGACATAATGGTCGGGCGTGCCGGGCTTTGCCGCCGCCGGACAAATCACGACATCCGCGCCGAGCGATTTTAGGTAGCGCGATTTTTCCATCGAGGCTTTTTCCGTCAATACAAAAATACATTTGTAACCTTTAACCGCCGCGGCAAGCGCCAAACCGATACCCGTATTCCCGGATGTGGCTTCGATAATCGTGCCGCCCGGCTTTAAAATCCCGTCTTTTTCCGCCGCTTCAATCATCGAAATGCCGATGCGGTCTTTGACCGAAAAGCCCGGATTGAGGTTTTCCATTTTGGCGAAAATCTGCGCCTTAATGCCTTGTTCTTTGGCTAAAATGTTAATTTTAACCAGCGGCGTGTTGCCGATAAGACTTAAAATATCGTTATAAAATTTCATTGGTTCTCCGATAAACGTGTTTGAAGAGGTAAGTTAAAATCACACTGCAATAATTTTAGCCTGTGTTTCCGCCACTGCAAAGTTGAAACGCAAAAAACTATTTTTGCGTAATAAACTAGGGAAGATTTTGCATCTGACGGACAAATCAAAATACACTAAAAGTTATGACGAAAAAAATACTCGTACTTAATCTTTTACTTTTTTCGTGCCTGTTGCCGCTCAACGCGCAGACGACGACGGTTTCAAAAGAAGCGGTAAAGCCTGAAACGGCGGAACTTCGGCGACAATCGTTTGAAAAAGTCTGGCACATAATTAATGAAAAACATTATGACCCGACTTTCGGCGGCGTTGATTGGCTAAAGATGCGCGAAGTTTATCAGCCGCAAGCGGAGGCGGCGAAATCTGACGCAGAATTTCACGGCGTTTTAAATCGGATGCTGCGGGAATTGAAACTTTCGCATTTTGCGGTTTATCAAATGACCGCTCCCGTGCAAACTGTCAAGTTTGTTCCGGGCATCATCGAAATCGAATTGAAAATGCTCGACAATCAAGCGGTCGTCAGCCGGGTGCAAACCGGCTCGACGGCGGAGCAAGCCGGACTCAAGTCCGGTTTCGTAATCGAAAAAATTGACGGTAAAACCGTCGCTGAATTGCTCGCGCCGCTCGAAAAGTCTTTTGCTAAGAGACCTCTGCCCGAAGCGCAGAAAAGAATTCATCGTGAAAAAACCCTATTGAGTTTTTTCGGCGGTAATGTCGAAACACAAGCTAGAATTGAAGTTTTGAACGATAAAAATCAGCGACAAATTTTTGACGTGGCGCGAGTTAAACGAAAAGGCGAGATGTCGGCTGCCGTTGGTAATTTCCCGCCGCAGGAAGTTGTCTTTGAAGCGAAACGCCTGGCAAACAACATCGGCTATATTCGTTTCAATATGTGGATTATTCCGCAGATGTCGAAAATCCGCGAAGCGATTCGCTCGATGAAGGATGCGGACGGAATTATTTTTGATGTGCGCGGAAACCCCGGCGGCATCGCCGGAATGGCGCCGGGCGTTGCCGGACTGCTCGTTAAAGAACAAACTTCGCTCGGATCAATGACCGGACGCAATAGCGAAATAAAATTTATCGTTTATCCGCAATCAGATGTCTTTGAAGGAAAAGTCGCTATCTTAACCGATTACGGAACGGGTTCGACCAGCGAGATATTTGCCGCCGGAATGCAGGAAATCGGACGCGCCAAAGTTGTCGGCGAACGGAGCGCGGGCGCGGTTCTGCCATCGGTTTTCGACACTTTACCGACCGGCGCGATTTTTCAATATGCGATTTCCGATTATAAATCGCCGAAGAGTATTTTGATTGAAAATCGCGGCGTAATTCCCGACACTGAAATAAAATTAACTCGTCAAACATTGCTCGACGGGCGCGACGTTCAAATCGAAGAAGCAATCAAACAAATCAAAAACGCAAAATAAAAAAAAATAAAACGAGGTAACAATGAAACTTAAAATATCAGTTCTATTGACAATTCTGTTTTCAATTTCGGCAACCGTTTTCGGACAAAAGGAAGCCGTCAAACCGGCTGTCGAAACAAAGCCGAAGGTTGACGTAAAAACACCCGAAATCAAAACGACAGCTGTTAAAATGCCGACCGTTCAAGAGATTTTGGCAAAATATGTGCAGGCAATCGGCGGCAAGGAAGCTAACGAAAAAATCAAAAGCCGAATGATAAAAGGCACGTTGGAGTTAATGTCGTCGGGCATTAAAGGAACATTTGAAATTTTTTCCGCCGCACCGAACAAGTCAATTATGAAAATATCGCTTGACGGAATCGGCGAGATAATCGAAGGTTTTGACGGAATCGCGGCTTGGAGTATTAATCCGCTTCAAGGCAATCGGGATAAACAAGGCGAAGAATTGGCGCAAACTAAACTTACATACGACTTTTATCGAGAAACGAATCTGAGCAAACTTTATCCGAAAATGGAACTCAAAGGCACTGAAAAAATTGGTGCGAATGAGGCTTACGTCGTTGTCGGAACGCCTGATAATTTGCCGTCTGAAACATTTTATTTCGATACGAAAAGCGGTTTCTTGCTACGCTATGACCTAATCGCCATTTCCCCTGAAGGCAAAATGCCGACCAAAACATTTTTTGAAGATATGCGCGAAGTTGACGGTGTGAAAATACCTTTCAAGATACGTTCGATTTTGCCGCAACTGGAATTTTCTATCACCGCAACCGAAGTCAAACACCACATCACCGTCGAAGACTCCAAGTTTACCAAACCAAAAGTATAGAACTGCGAGTCAGGACTCAAGATTTAAGATTCAAGATTCAAAATTTCTGATTTCAATTTTGAATCTTGAATCCTGAATTCTAACCCATATTTTCGCCTCAAGTTTTTGCGTCATTGCTTAATTTTTACAAATAATGTATTATGTAAAAGTTAATTCCTTCTCTCTGTATCAACGGTAGCGTTTTGGATAGTTCGAGATTAGGTTCGTTTATAACTAATAGAAGCTATTTTGACCGCAAGCCTTCGCTAGCAACCGTTTCCGCTGAAGCAAACTTTCGTTAAGAACTTCTTTTGACACTCCTTAAAATTAAAGGGAGACGAGGATTATTTATGTCTACAAAACTTTACGTTGGTAATTTGTCATTCAACACTTCTAACGAAGATTTACAAGAACTTTTCGCGCAAGCCGGCACGGTCGAATCAGCAAATGTGGTTGAAGACCGCGACACGGGACGTTCACGCGGCTTCGGCTTTGTCGAAATGTCGAGCGCGGAAGAAGTTAAAGCCGCAATTGAACAATTAAACGGCAAGGAAATTGACGGTCGCAGTTTGACCGTTAACGAAGCCAGACCGCGCGAAGAACGCGGCGGCGGCGGCGGCGGTGGAAATCGCGGCGGCGGCGGCGGTCGTGGCGGCTATGGCGGCGGTGGCGGTGGAAATCGCGGTGGCGGTGGTGGTGGCTCACGCTGGTAATTCTAGAATGATTTTCTAAATAAAGCGGCTTCGGCAAGTTTTTGTTAGCTGCCAAGCCGCTTTATTTTATAGAAAATGTTTTCTAACTAACCCGAGTTGATAGTTAATGAATTGCCACTAGCTTATAAATAGTGGACAAGATTGCAAGAACCGAAATTGGCTTTTGCCAAAAGATAAATGTAGTTCAATTCCTTATTGCTTTAGCCGACAAAATTCGGTTAAAGCCGAGAAATTCAAAGAAAGTTTCTCAAAATACGCCTAACTAACAACTTCATCTCAATAAAAGATTTTTCGCTCCCGCTTTATCGGTCGAGCAAAATAGATAAGGATTAAATGAACTTTAAAGATTTAGGCTTGCAGTCTGCTTTGACGCAAATCTGCGAGTCGCTCGGTTTTACGGAACCGACACCAATTCAACGACAAACAATTCCCGCCATTTTAGAAGGCGCGGATATAATCGCTTGTGCCGAAACCGGCACCGGCAAAACGGCGGCTTTTCTGCTTCCGTTAATTCAGCGTCTGACGGAAAATAAACCGAACGGCGTTGCGGTTTTAGTGCTTGCGCCGACCCGCGAGCTGGCAACGCAAATCGAAGCCGCGTGCCGTGAGTTTGCGCCGAAAAAAATTCGCTGCGTTGCGCTTATCGGCGGTGCCGGTTACAAACGTCAGACTGAAGGTTTGCGCGGAGCAAATATCATCGTAGCGACACCGGGACGATTGATTGATTTTATGCAGCAGGGCGCGATTAATTTTTCGCGTCTGCAAACGCTCGTCCTTGACGAAGCCGACCGAATGCTCGATATGGGATTTCTGCCCGCGATTCGGCGCATTCTCGAATCAATTCCGAAAAAGCGGCAAACGCTGTTTTTTTCGGCGACGATAACTTCCGAAGTCGGAAAAATTGCCAATTCGATGATGAACAGCAATCCGCAATACGTCGAAGTCAGCCGAAACGGACAAACCGTCGAATTGATTGAGCAGACGGCTTATCCGGTTTCGGCACAATCGAAAACTGTGCTTTTGCTCGATTTGCTGGAGCGCGAAAAATTTGAACGGGTTTTGGTTTTTACCCGAACAAAGCGCGGAGCCGACCGTCTGTCGCATATTCTCGAAGCCCGCTCGCATAAAGCAACGCGCATTCACGGCGACCGTTCGCAATCGCAGCGCGAAGCCGCTTTGCTCGGTTTCAAAACCGGCAAAACCCGCGTTCTGGTTGCGACCGATGTTGCCGCCCGCGGCATTGATATTGATTCGGTTTCGCACGTTATTAATTACGATGTGCCGGAAGTGGCGGAAGATTACGTTCACCGCATCGGGCGCACGGGCAGAGCCGGAAATAAAGGTCGCGCTATCACACTCGTTACGCCGGGCGACGAATTGACGATGCAAACAATTGAAAAATTAACCGGCCAAAAAGTCGAGCGCGTTTTATTGCCTGATTTCGGCGGCGTTCTACCGGTTTTTGAGAAACCCAAAAAACCGTTTCGTGTCTTTGGAAGAGGACGCGGTCGGTCGTCTCGTTCAAGATAAATCTAGTAAAATAAGGAAAGGTGTTTTATGGCTATAGAAAAGAAAAAATTTGCGATTGATGAGAAAGTCGAAAGATTGTGTTCGGCGTGTGATACGGAAAGCGAACATTCAGTAATGACCGTTACCAAACTCGGTCAAATTACCAAGTTGATGTGCGATGTCTGCTCGACTGTCAGCACTTTCAAAAGCGGTGTCAAAACATCGGTTGGAATGACGACCAAAGCCGGCAGTCCATACGACCGAACGCGCAAATACCGCAAAGGTCAAGCGATGATGCACTCGACTTTCGGTCAAGGCGAGGTGACGGCGGTCATCGAACCGCAAAAAATTGACGTGCTTTTCGGCGACCAAGTTCGACGTTTAATTCACGCTCAAGCATAAATCATAAAAAAGGCGATTCGAATACTCGAATCGCCTTTTTTATGATTAGTTTTATTTCTACCGACGTTTGAGCAGAAAGCCCAAAACTATACCAACCGCCGCCGAAATCAGAATCGTTTGTCCCGGCTTCTGACGCGCATATTCCTTTGCGTCAGCCACCAATTCTTTCGGATCTTTTTGTTGTAATTCCTTAAATTTATCGCTTGCTACGGTAAATTTTTCGTTGGCGAAATCTTTCGCTTTCATTGCCGCGTCCTGAACTTTTTGCCCATACTCTTGGGCTTGCCCTTTAAAGTCGCTCATATAATCGGTCGTCGATTTATCTTCGCCGTTATAGACATCCGTTTTAATTAATCCCTGGTCTTGGTTCGTATTTATATCTGCCATTTTTTAAATCTCCTTTTAAATTTTGAATTAGCCGAGTTTTACTTTAGTTTTCGGTTGCGGCTTTGATGCCTTTTCCGCGTGAAAAGTTGATACGGATTTCTTGCGGATAAAGTTCGATTCTCTTCGCTTGACAAATAATAATTTCAAATGAGAAAGTAAGTAAGCACTTACTTATCACACAGGGAAGCAATATATTGACGGAAGATTTAACAAAAACAGATGTGGTTACCGGCAGAATGTCGGGCGACGCGCGGCATTCACAGATTCTGCAGGTAGCGATTCGTCTATTTTCGCAAAACGGTTTCAGCGGCACGACGACAAAGGAAATTGCCAGAGTGGCGGGCGTTTCCGAAGCGATGGTTTTTCGTCATTTCGCTACCAAACACGAACTTTATCACGCAATTTTAGATTTTAAAGCGTGCGAAGGCGGAACAAAAAATCCGCCTTGGGAAAATCCGATTATTAAACGGGCGATCGAGGAAAGAGACGACTACGCGGTTTTTTATAATTTCGCGCTCGGTGCGCTCCTACATCACAAACAAGATGTGGATTTTATGCGTCTTTTATTTCATGCCGCACTTGACGAACACGAGCTTTCGCAGATGTTTTTTGACCAATTTGTTTCGCGCATTTACGAATTTATCGGTTCTTACGTTCGAGAGCGTCAGATTGACGGCGCGATGCGTGAAGTCGAGCCGCGGATTGTCGTTCGCGCTTTTCTCGGAATGCTGATTCACCATTCTTTGAACAATATCTTATGGGATAGAAAACGGCATCTGCTCAATATTTCCGATGAAGCGGCGGCGCACGAATTTGTCACGATTTTGCTGAACGGCGTGAAGAAATAATTTCTGCAGAGATGCAGAAAACGCAAAGAAAATGAAAGTTAATAAATTTACAATTTTTGCAATTTTAATTGCGTTATCGAGTTTAATTTTTTCGGCTTGCGGCGGTTCAAAAGCGGCGAATGCAAACGTGGCAAACGCCAATGCTCTGCCGACGATGGTTGATACGACGACGGCGCAGGCAATAGTCAAAAACTTGCCGACCTATTTTGAAGCGACGGGAAATTTGGCGAGCGACGCGCAGATCGATGTTGCGCCGACGGTTGGCGGCAAAATAGTTGCGGTTAATTTCGACATCGGAAATTACGTGCAGAAAGGCTCGGTTTTGGTTCAATTAGACGACCGTGATGCGCGAATTCGGCTTGAACAGGCAAATGCTCAAGTCGAGCAGGCGAAATCAACCGTGCAACAAGCTGAATCGCAAGTCGAAGCGGCGCGGGCGAATGTGCGACAGACGCAAGCGCGACTCGGATTGACCGAAGGAAGCACTTTTGACATCGAAACTTTTTCGCAGGTTCGCGCCACGCAAGCGCAGCTTACTCTAGCCGAAAGAGAATTGGGACGCGCCGAAAGGTTGCTCGAAACGGGCGACGTTGCGAGAACAATCTACGACCAGCGCAAAGCCCAGCGCGACCAATTGCGGGCGCAGCTCGACGAATCGCGTTCGACCGCTTCGGTTGCCGTTTCTGCAATTCGCACCGCGCAATCGCAAGTCAACACGGCACTGGCGGCGGTTCGCACGGCGCAATCGGCGGCGGACGCAGCCCAGACGCAAACTGCCTCGGCGCAAAAAGCGATTTCCGACGCGACGATTTACGCGCCGCTTAGCGGTTACATTTCCGAACGAAACGCTGACTTGGGAGAATTTGTGGCGACCAGCGGAAAAATCGCCACGATTGTTCGCACATCCGTTTTACGCTTGCGGATTGACGTTCCCGAACAAGCGATCGGACAAGTTAAAGTCGGACAAGGAATTTCGCTGCAAACGAGCGCATTTCCTGATAGAAATTTTAGCGGTGTCGTTACGCGAATTGCGCCGAGTTTGAACGCCACATCGAGAACTTTAATTGTCGAAGCCGAAGTCGAAAACACGGAAGGACTTTTAAAACCCGGACAATTTGCGACCGTGCGAATAACGCAGTCGGAAGCCAAACCGAGCGTGATGATTCCGACCGCCGCCGTCAAAAACGAAGGCGACACGAACAAGGTTTTCGTAATTAAAGACGGACGCGCGGAAGAGCGCACCGTGAAACTCGGAATTTTGGAAAACGATTTGATTGAAGTTCAGCAAGGCGTTCAGGAAAACGAATCGGTTGCGGCGAGCAACATCGGACAACTTTACGACGGTGTTTCGGTCAGACAGTAAGGATGAGAATTTATTTCGACAATTGCAGTTTGCAGCGTCCGCTTGATGATCAATCCCAGCCGCGCATTGAGTGGGAAACAGAAGCGATTATCAGAATTTTGTCGTATTGCGAAACAGGAAATTTAACGCTCGTTTCATCGGAAGTTTTGTTGGCTGAAATTAATGACACTTCTGACTTGGAGCGTCGGGAAACTACTTTAGAGTTAGTCCGAAAAGTAAAAGATGTAATTTCAGCAAGTTGGATAATTTGAAAAATGTTCGTCAGCATTGATAAATTTGCTTATTATGAGCAACCAAATTTATTCAACTTGTTTGACTGACGAACA
>MWVV01000956.1_pt1 | contig 10366 bp, 16 predicted proteins | sample 1047281 | NCBI WGS metagenome assembly MWVV01 (sample SAMN06349986, study PRJNA376086) | soil metagenome | isolation source: PT-2 sample Antarctic (ecotone) soil | place: Antarctica | collected 2015-01-13 | reverse complement strand
GTAGTTGCCATGATGAGAGGTCTCAGGAAAGCGTGACGGCGGCGGGTTGCTGCGCGGCATGCGGGTGGAGATCGCCCTTATAAACTTTCAACTTCCGATAAACAGCGCGCCCGAGCTTGTTGTGCGGGATCATGCCCCGGACGGCGCGCTCAACAAGTAGTTCCGGGTGCCGCGCGCGACGCGCCCGAGCGTTCTCGCTCTTGTGGCCGCCGACGAACCCCGAGAAGCTCATGTAGCTCTTCTGCTCCTCTTTCTTGCCGGTCAGGCGCACCTTCTCCGCATTGATCACAACGACGAAGTCGCCGGTGTCGACGTGCGTCGTGTAGATCACCTTTTCTTTCCCGCGAAGGAGGTTCGCCGCCTTCACTGCGACCTGGCCGAGCACTTGGTCTTTCGCGTCAATGATCCACCACTTGCGTGGAACCTCGTTCGCTTTGGCGGAGAAAGTCTTCATTGGGCGGAAAGGGCACGGAAACTACGGACGACGTATCGGGGTGTCAACTGCTTGTATGGAACGGGCGTGCGTCTCGATGTCAGCGGGCTTATGAGCGCCTGAGCTGAAGTCGCGAACTCGAACGTCGCAGCGCAGCCGGCGCCGCGAAACGAAACGGCCGGCGGATGCGGAGAAGGTGCTGGCGCTGCTGCGAAATGGTCGCTGGTCATTTGATTTGTGAGGGCGTAATTTCGCCGCCCTCATGGCCAAGCAACCTGCTCCCACAGTCCGGACGGCGATCACGCCACGGCGCGAGGATGATTTCCCGGAGTGGTACCAGCAGGTCATCCGCGCCGCCGAGCTAGCCGAGCCGTCGGATGTGCGCGGCTGCATGGTGATCCGCCCCTGGGGCTACGCGATTTGGGAAAACATGCAGCGTCAGCTCGACGCGATGTTCAAGGCCACCGGCCACAAGAACGCTTACTTCCCGCTTTTCATCCCCTTGAGCTACTTCGAGAAGGAAGCGGCGCACGTGGAAGGCTTCGCGAAGGAATGCGCGGTCGTGACGCACAGCCGCCTGGAGGTAAACGCAGAAGGGAAGATGGTGCCGGCGAGTCCCCTGGCTGAGCCATTGGTCGTTAGGCCGACGTCGGAGACGATCATTGGCGCGAGCTACGCGAAATGGGTGCAGAGCTACCGTGATCTGCCAATCCTGGTCAATCAATGGGCAAACGTTGTCCGTTGGGAGATGCGTCCGCGTGTTTTTCTCCGCACAACCGAGTTTCTATGGCAGGAGGGACACACCGTGCACGAAACGGAAACGGAAGCCCGCGATGAGACGAAGCGCATGCTCGATGTTTACGAAGAGTTCGTCCGCGACCATCTCGCGATTCCGGTTTTCAGCGGGGAGAAGTCGGAGAGCGAGCGCTTTCCGGGAGCCGTCCAGACGCTGTGCATTGAGGCGATGGTGCAGGACCGGAAAGCCATCCAGGCGGGAACGTCACATTTCCTGGGGCAGAATTTCTCTCGTGCGAGCGGCATTCAATTTCAGACGCGCGACGGAAAGCAGGAGTTCGGATGGACCACGAGCTGGGGCATGAGCACGCGGCTCGTGGGGACCTTGATCATGGCGCATGCCGATGACGACGGGCTCGTCTTGCCGCCGCGCATCGCGCAGACGCATGTGGTCATCATTCCGATCAGTCCGAAGGAAGAGACGCGCGCGCCCGTCTGGGAAGCCGCCGATAAACTCGCCACGGAGCTACGCCGCCAAACCTGCTTCAACTTGCCAATCGAAGTGGAGGTCGACCGTCGCGATCTGGGCGGCGGAATTAAGAACTGGGAATGGATCAAGAAAGGTGTGCCCGTGCGCGTGGAGATCGGACCGCGCGATCTCGAATCGGGCCAGGTATCGGTCAGCCGCCGCGATCAGCCGGTGAAAAGTAAGCAGTTGGTAGCGGCGGCTGATTTAGCGGGTCGCGTGCCGGAGCTGCTGGAATCGATTCAGGCCAGTCTCCTGCAGCGCGCGCAGCAGTTCCGCGACGCAAACACGCGCGTCATCAATACGAAAGAAGAGTTCTACGATTTCTTTACCCCGCAAGAATTGGGCAAAGCGGAGATCCACGGGGGTTTCGCTCTCGCACATTGGTCGGGCTCACGCGAGATCGAGGAGCAGGTAAAAAGCGATCTGAAGGTGACGATTCGCTGCATCCCGTTCGCCCCTGCAAATGGAATGCCTAACGACTCAGGCATCTGTATTTTCAGCGGGGCGCCCAGCCCGCAACGCGTGGTCTGGGGAAAATCGTATTAGCTGTCACGGCACTGGTTCGGGGGCGATTGGTTGACGCGCTCGCCTGCGCTGTTTTATTTCTGCGTGCCTACTGAAATGAAATTATACAGCCGCGAATGGTGCTCCTGGTGCATCGACGCCAAAGAGTATCTGACCGAGCGCGGCTATCAGTTCACCGAGATCGATGTGGGCCAGGATCGTGACGCCTACCGGGAAATGACGAAACTGTCCGATCAGACCTATGTGCCGACGCTCGTGGCCGGCGATGAAGTGCTTGCAAACTTTGACACCGACCAGTTGGAAAAGTTCTTAAGCGAGCACGGAATCAAGCCTTGATGCTGTTCGGTATATTCATCACGCTGGGCGTGGCTGTGCTCAGCATTGGTCTGCGCAGCTATCAAACCCCGTTCACCCAGAAGGCCGGCGCGCTCGGGATTCTTTTTGCCACGTTCCTGGCCGTTTATTTTGTAAGCGGGAGCTGGATTTTCGGCATCGTCGGGGCGCTCGCCTGGCTGTTCCTTCCCTGGCTGGAGATTCTGACGCGCATCCGCGCCCTGCGTTTACCCAAAGAAAAAACGCTGCGCCCGAAGAGTCCGCCTTCCTCAGAAGTGTTCCCGACGTTGAATGAGATCACGCACGAGATCGAAAACGCGGGTTTCCTTCATGTGAACGATGCGGGCTGGGATTGGGAGGATTACCGCCAGTTTTTCCGCCTCTTCTACAAAGAAGAAGATCGCGCGCAGGCGACGATCTGCCTAAACGAGCAGAATGATCTCTCGTTCTACTACCTCCGAATTTCATCCCGCGCGCGCGACGGCATTATCTGGACGACGTGGAACTATCCGCTCTCGTACGGATTGAAGCTAACACCGCAATTTCGGATCAATCGGCAGCGGCCGGACCAATCATTTTGGCAGCTCTACCAAAGCCACAAGGAATATCTCCGGCTCCAGCAGGTGGAGACCAGCGTGATCGATCCGATGGACGAAGAACAGATCCAGACCGAGATCGAAAATGATCTCCGTGAGCAGATCGCTCACAACATCAAGCAGGGTGTGCTCATGCCGGCGGATGGGGGCGAGGTGAAGTATTCATGGCGCGGGATGCTCTACCTTTGGTGCCAGTTCCTGCTCGATCTCGTGCGGTTGTAGCAGTTTTGTAGAGGTGCTTGTGAAGATGTCGGCATCAGCGCCGACGGCCAGATAGCCATTATCAAGCACCTGCCCCTCGCTTGACGCATCATTGGGGGGAAACCAAATCGGCGCTTGGCACAAGCACCTCTACACTTTCATCACTTCGGCCTCTTTCCGGTCGAAGTGATCGTCCACCGACTTGACAAAACGGTCGGTGAGCTTTTGCACATCGGCCTCCAGGTCGCGCAGACCGTCTTCTGTCAGTTCGCCGGAATTCTTCAGCTTCTTTGCGTCGTCAATCGCGGTGCGGCGATTTCCGCGGACACGCACGCGCGCTTCTTCGGCCATCTGCCGGAGCGATCTGACAAGATCTTTGCGGCGCTCTTCCGAAAGCTCGGGAATCGGCAAGCGAATGATTTTCCCATCGACCAACGGCTGAATCCCGACCTTCGATTCTTTCAATGCTTTCTCGATGTCTTTCATGGTCGAAGCATCAAACGGCTGCACCACGAGCAGGCGCGGCTCCGGCGTCGTGATGAGCGCGAGCTGCTTCAGTTTCATGGCTGAGCCGTACGCTTCGACGTCCACATTCTCGACCAAGGCCGGCGACGCTTTCCCTGTGCGGACGGCGGAGAATTCGTGAATCATGTAATCGACGCTTTTCTCCATCGTCTCCTCGGCTTCAAACAGGATTTCTTCGGCGCTCATGGTGCTCGCAATGAAGCGGGCGCTGCGGCAATGGCAATCGAGAATTCGCCGCCGTCTCGCGCTATTCCGAGACCGTGGTGCCGATCTTTCTCCCTAGAACGATGTCGGTGAAGTTAGTCGGCGTATTCATGTCAAAAACGATGATCGGGATCTTGTTGTCCATGCAAAGGCTGAACGCGGTCGAGTCCATGATCTGGAGCCGCTTGCTGAGCGCGTCGGTGTAAGTGATGCGCTCGAAACGTTTCGCGCCCGAGTTCGTGTTCGGATCAGAATCATAAATGCCGTCGACCTTCGTTGCCTTTAGGATGACATCGGCGCGGATTTCGCTCGCCCGGAGCGCAGCCGTCGTGTCGGTGGAGAAGTAAGGATTGCCTGTCCCGGCAACGAAGATCACGATCCGTCCGACTTCGAGATGACGGATGGCGCGGCCAAGAATGAATGGTTCGGCCACATTCTGCATTTCGATCGCGGTTTGCACGCGCGTTTCCACCCCGAGCTCATCGAGCCCTGCCTTGAGGGCGAGGCCGTTGATAACGGTCGCCAGCATCCCCATGTAATCCGCCGTTGTGCGGTCCATTCCGCGATGACTGGCGGACAAACCGCGCCAGATATTCCCTCCCCCCACCACCACGGAAGTCTGTACGCCGAGGTCGCGCACGTCTTTGATGCAGTGCGCGATGTCGCGCACGATTTGCGGGGAAATGTTCTCGCGCGAACCGGGTTCACGCAAAGCTTCGCCGCTAAGTTTGATGACGATGCGTTTAAATACCGGCGCGGGTGCTTGGCTCTCCATGGGCGGCAACCATCAACCAGAACGGTGAAACTTGGGAAGGAAAATGCTCGACTAGGCTGGGGAGGAGAATCTTGCTCCCACAATCCACGGATGACCCCGAACGAATTCGGCCGCACTCGTTCGCTTTTTGCCTTCGAGTTGGACGTCCCCCAATCGAAGCAAACCGGCTGATGCCGCAACCAGAATGCCGTTCCGGTCCGCCGCAACAATCTGGCCCGACGGCTGCGTTTCACCGGGCGCGAGCGCTGCGCTGAAGATCTTGAGCTTGCGCTGGTGCCCCCTCTCATCAGCTACCAGCGTGTAAGTGCCGGGCCAGGGATCGAACGCGCGGATCCGTCGCTCGATCTGCTCCGCCGATTCACTCCAATCGATGCACCCATGCTGCCGCTCCAGTTTCGGCGCATAGGTGGCTTCGGCGGAATTCTGCGGAATGCGAGGAGCCGTTCCTTGGTGCAGCATCTTTAGCGCATCCTTCAGCGCGGCGGGTGCAATTTCGGCGAGACGATCTTGCAGCGATCCGCCCGTTTCGTCCGTGGCTATCGGGATGATGGACTGCAACAGCAGATCGCCCGTATCGAGCCCTTCATCCATGTACATCACGGTGATTCCAGTCTCGGAATCGCCGCTCGTGATTGCTGCCTGGATTGGCGCCGCTCCGCGATGACGCGGCAGGAGCGAGGCGTGCAAATTGAGACAGGCAATCGCCGGAATTTCAAGCAGACTGCGAGGCAGAATCTGTCCGTATGCCATCACGACCACCAGGTCAGGAACCAGCGCGCGGATCGCAGCGACGCCTTCCGCCTGCTTGATCCGTTCGGGTTGCAAGATCGGAATGGACGAACCCTCCAGCGCCGATTTGATCGGCGGCGCCTGAATCAGCTGAGCGCGTCCGACGGGCCTGTCGGGCTGCGTCACAACGCCGACGAGTTCTTCTTCGTCCGATTGAAGCAAAAACCGGAGCGTCGGCACGCCGATCTCGCCCGTGCCGATAAAAACGACGCGCATTGCGCGCTAAAGCTGGATGGCTGGGGCGGGAGCAGCGCGGCGGGGTCGCCGCTTCGCCATGCTCTGTGCCATCAACTTCTCCCCAGCCGTAATCTCGCGCGAACCAACCGAGGAAGCGCAGCCGGTGCAGAGGTAATCGTAGAGTTCTTTATCCGGCAAGATCAACAACAGCCGTTCGCGGACCGGCATCGCCGTTTTGCATTTCTCGCAATAAAGACTGGATGCCGTGAAGTTCTCAAATTGTTGCTGGCTCATGCTGCCCGTTGACTCCGTTTACGCTCTCCAGGATGTGCAGCAAAACTTTCGCTGGGGGCTGGGTCGCGTCAATGCAAGTGATCCGATCCTCTCCGTAATACCCGAGCACGGGTTTCGATTCCTCTTCGTAGGTTGCAAGGCGGCGTTTGATGACTTCTTCGTTCGCATCGTCCAGACGGTTGTCTTTGAGCGCACGCTTTTTCAAGCGAGTAAAAAGGGCGTCCCGATTCGGGCAGGAGAGGTGGAACACTTTTTCGACCTCGATCAGGTCGTCCATGATTTGCGCCTGGCCAACATTCCGCGGGATGCCATCGAGCACGAGTGTGTCGATATCGGGTTTGAATTCGTGACCGTCGACCGCCGCGTCGATGCGCGCTTTCCAGAGCTCAACCGTGATCTCATTCGGAACGAGCCAGCCCTTGCTCGAGTATTCCAGAAAGGCGGCTCCTACCTTTGTGCGCGTATCTATTGAGCGGAAAACGTCGCCGCAGGCGCAATGAAAATAACGCGGAATCGTGCCCAGGGTTTTACCTTGCGTGCCTTTGCCGCTGCCAGGCGCGCCGAAGAGAAGGTAGGTTTTATATTTCATGCGTTAAATGGTTATAGCGCAATCTTCACCGCGTCGGCAACATTCTCGTTAGGCCGGGAACGTAGCTCGCCGGAGGACTGATACGACGAGCTCGCGAAGAGCAAGCAACAGGTAAGGATCCCTGCTATTCAGCCGCGCCGACGGGCTCGACATTCACGCGGCGCCCGGCGCGGTCGAACTTCACCCGGCCATCGGTGAGCGCAAAAATCGTGTAATCGCGACCAAGACCAACGTTCTTACCCGGGAGAAACTTCGTCCCGCGCTGGCGAATGATGATGTTCCCCGCGACGACCGTCTCGCTTCCGAACTTTTTCACACCCAATCGCTTGCTGACGCTGTCGCGCCCGTTCTTAACGCTGCCTTGTCCCTTTTTATGCGCCATGAGAAGAGGTTGGTGGTTGAGAGTTGATGATTGAGGGGCGGAGCAGCCTACTTCGTCTTGGCTTCGCTTTTCGTGCTCAGGCTAATCCCGGTAATCTTGATGCGGGTCAATTTCCGGCGGTGACCGACGGTGCGGTGATACCCTTTCCGCCGACGGTACTTGAACGCGATGACCTTCTTGTCCTTCCGCTGTTCCATTACCTCGCCCGTGACGGTGGCCCCTTCAATGAGTGGCGTGCCGTGAGTGAGGTTCTCCCCGTCGCCGTGAAAAAGGACATCGGCGAAGAGGCTTTCCTTGCCGATTTCAGAGTCGAGGAAGTCGACATCAATGATGTCACCCTCGGCAACGCGGTGTTGTCTGCCGCCCGTCTTAATGATTGCGAAAGCCATGGCTTGGGAAAAGTCGGCAAAAGTCACATGGCCCGGCGATTCTGACAAGGGGAAAGTCAGGCATGTGCGTAGACAATCGAGGAGGCTGCTGGCAGAATTCGTTCGTGAAACCACGCATTCGAGCCTTGCTTGAAGCGACTCCATTCGAACCATTCATCATCAGACTGGCCGACGGGAGAGAGTATCGCATCGATCATCCCGATTTCGTGTTAGCGGCCTCCAGCGATATTCCGCAAATCACGATCGAAGAAGAAGACGGCACCCAGCACTGGCTCTCATCACTGCTCGTCACCAGCGTCGAGCGAAGCGGAGGCAATGCGAACGGTGCGGCCAGCCTTGGCTGAAATGACCAGCGTAATCTCGCCCTTGGCCGGATGAGCTTCGTAGTGTGCGAGTAACTCCGCGGGCGTGCCGCGCCGAAACTCCTCGAACTTCTTCGTCAGCTCGCGCGCAACGCAAAGCTGACGTTCGGGCATGATCCCGGCGCAGGTGCGGAGCGTTTTGTTGATTCGATAGGGGGATTCGAAGAAGACCGAAGTCTCCCCACGCTCTGCCGCAACGCGAAGTTCCCGCTCGCGGCCGCCGCTTTTCACCGGGAGAAAGCCGCAATAGCAGAACCGATCGAGAGCAAACCCGGAGCCGACGAGCGCCGTGAGAACCGCGGACGCACCGGGAATGATCGTGTAGCCGAGTCCCTGTTCGATGCACGCCCGGATGAGCCGTCCGCCTGGATCGGAGAGACTGGGCATGCCGGCGTCCGTAATCAACGCAACATTTTCTCCAGCGGCGAGCCGTTCAGAAAGCTCCTCGGTTCGCTTTGCCTCGTTGTGTTGATGATAACTGATGAGCGGCTTCCGGATCTCGAAGTGCCGAAGCAAATTGCCGGAATGTCGCGTGTCCTCGGCCGCAATCAGATCAGCGGACTTTAACGCGTCGAGTGCGCGCAACGTGATGTCATCGAGATTTCCAATCGGCGTGCCGATGACATAAAGCATTCGGCAGCATGCAATGAGAGGTGTCCTTGCGCTATCGCTTTGGGCGAGCGTTTTGCTGTATTCCATGCGGTAGGGAACGCTGAATGGCGCCTCGGTGCAGATCCCTTGACCTTCGACAAGGGAGGACTCACCGCATATGCATAGCGAGGTGCCAAAGGTCTCGAGAAAGACGGTTTCCGATTCTTCTTCTATAGAATGAACATGCACCGATCCATGTCACGTTCGGTATGGCGGCGGCGAAGCGGTGTTCGAGATTAGCCAAAAGGTGCAACTTCCGCGAATCAGTCGGCCTCAGGGTCAACGAACTGGCCAAGGCACAGATGTTGGCCGAGGAGCACCGAGTGCTTATAATCCAGAAGTGGCATGAGCACCTTGCTTGATTCGGCACACGACGCGCTGTTCTCAGACGGGGAGATTATCGTTTCGATGGCAGGCGGCACTGAAATCCGTTTTCCCGTCGCGGAAAATCCCCGACTGGCGCGCGGCTTTTCGGAACAGCTGAACCATATCGAAATTCCCCCCCTTGGTTTGCACTGGCCCGACTTGAACGAGGATCTGTCGATCCAAGGCCTGCTCAAGAGACCACGGGCAATCTCACTGATCGGCTCGTCGCCCGTTTTCTAGCGTTTACCACTTTCCAGGAGGGTCTGGTTGCGTTCGAGGTTCTGACGCCGAACTCCGCGCGATAAGTCGGCGTGAACTCCGCAGCGAAGCGGCAACGCGCGACATTTTGCGCGACGCGCAGCAGGAGCGTTGCAGAAATAACCCGAGCCGCCAACTTTGCGCCGCATCGCACCCCGGAGGAATGGTGGATCGATCTGGCCTAAACAGCCACCCTGTTTGGTTTCTGGCGGGTGATTCTTTAGCGCCGCCGTGTGGGGCAAGATGTATTCGACAGCAAACTCGGGCCCACAAAACTGTCTGATTTATGGGAGATGGTCCAGATCGTTTAGGTCTTGATTACGGCCCGCAGCCCGCTTGATAGTTTTCAGGTCTTCGAGGCTGATGATATCCACCGGTATCCCATCCACTTCCTCTGTGCTCCGACGCAGGTAACATTCCGCGAAATCAACGCCGTCTATCGACGTGAGGATTTCCAGCCGGACAGGCGGAATACCCATCCGCACTACATGCCCGGGCTCCTGGAACAGTTCAGGCCGGAGCGCCGGTACATCGAAACCGAACTCGCGCAAAGTTTTCACGAGTCGGACGCCATTCTCCTCGTGGATCGCGACCCAGATATCGAGATCGCCGGTGGCGCGCGGATAGCCGTAGTGCCCGACGGCGTATCCGCCAACGAGCAGATACTCAATCCTCGCCGAGCGCAGCAACCGTAAGAACTCTTTGAAGTCGGGCGCGAGCCGGATCGTAGCCATACATCATCTGCCGCAAAAGCTCGATCGCTTCCCAACGCTCCTCGGGCAATTTGCTCAGCCAGTATTCTTTTTCATCGCACTCACCGAGCGCGAGGACGGAGAAATGGCTACGGTCCAGTTTCGTCTCATCCAGATTCGACACGGCCCTTTAGCTTATCGGACGCGTGTGCCATTTGCGACCGCGAACTCCGCTCGATACTTCGGCGTGGTTTCGGGCGCGAAGCCGTGGCGCATAATGTTTTCGGTCACGACGCGCGGGACGAGGAAGTTCAGCAGGTAATCGGAGCCGCCGGCTTTCGTGCCGCCACCACTCATCTTGAAGCCGCCGAATGGATGGCGGCCAACCACTGCGCCGGTGCAGGAGCGATTGATGTAAACGTTGCCCGCTTCCATCTCCGCTTTGACGCGCTCAATATTCGCGGGACTCCGCGAAAAGAAGCCAGCGGTCAGCGCGTATTCAGTGCTGTTCGCGATCTCGATGGCATGATCGAGGTCGCGCGCTTTCAAGACGCTGAGCAC
>MWVV01000955.1_pt1 | contig 10369 bp, 7 predicted proteins | sample 1047281 | NCBI WGS metagenome assembly MWVV01 (sample SAMN06349986, study PRJNA376086) | soil metagenome | isolation source: PT-2 sample Antarctic (ecotone) soil | place: Antarctica | collected 2015-01-13 | reverse complement strand
GAGTAGTACTGGTCGAAAACCTGGCAAAATATTTTTTGAGAATTTTTGAGGGACGCTCACAAAGCGTCCTTTTTTTATGGCTATGGTGCGATCGGCGAATATGTCAAAATCTTAAATAACAGCTTTTTTAACCTACTATTTCTGCCATGACCGCAAGTATTAACAATTTACCCATCATCTACGACCCCAAAATCGCCGAATCTAAATGGCAAAAGTGCTGGGACGATAACCAAGTCTACAAAGCTGACCCCAATCATACTGGCGAACCCTATTGTATTGTGATTCCGCCGCCGAATGTAACGGGAAGTTTGCACATGGGTCATGCCTTTGAAAGTACCTTGATTGATGTTTTAATTCGCTACCACCGAATGCAAGGGCGTAATACTTTGTGGCTTCCTGGAATAGATCACGCTAGTATTGCTGTCCATACAATTTTAGAAAAACAGTTGCGGGTTGAAGGTAAAACTCGCCAAGAGTTAGGACGGGAGAAGTTTCTAGAAAAAGCCTGGGCGTGGAAAGCAGAATCGGGAGGAACAATTGTTAATCAACTTAAGGGTTTGGGCGTTTCGGTGGATTGGTCGCGCGAACGTTTCACTATGGATGAAGGGTTATCTAAAGCTGTAGTAGAAGAATTTACGCGGTTGTTTGAGGAAGGGCTAATTTATCGCGGTAAGTATTTAGTAAATTGGTGTCCTGCTACTCAATCGGCGGTTTCTGATTTGGAAGTAGAAAAGCAAGAAATTGATGGGCATTTATGGCACTTCCGCTATCCTTTGGTAGATGATTCGGGTTTTGTAGAAGTCGCAACAACTCGCCCAGAGACAATGTTGGGTGATACGGCGGTGGCGGTCAATCCAACCGACGATCGCTATAAACATTTAATTGGCAAAATGTTGAAGTTACCGATTGTGGGGCGAGAAATTCCCATCATTGCTGATGAATTTGTTGATCGCACCTTTGGTACAGGCTGCGTGAAAGTAACTCCCGCTCACGATCCTAACGATTTTGCTATGGGTCAGCGTCACAAGTTGCCGACAATCAATATTATGAATAAAGACGGGACGCTGAATGAAAATGCGGGAGATTTTCAAGGACAAGATCGATTTGTAGCTAGAAAAAAGGTAGTAGAACGTTTACTAGCTGAGGGTTTTCTAGTCAAGATAGAAGATTACAAACATTCTGTCCCTTATAGCGATCGCGGTAAAGTTCCCATTGAACCATTACTATCTACTCAGTGGTTTGTCAAAATTCGCCCCTTAGCTGATAACACTCTAGAATTTTTAGACGTGCGATCGTCTCCTCAATTTATCCCCGAACGTTGGACTAAAGTTTACCGCGATTGGTTAGTAAAGCTAAACGATTGGTGCATTTCCCGTCAACTTTGGTGGGGTCATCAAATCCCAGCTTGGTACGCAGTTAGCGAAACTGGGGGCGAAATTGCCGATAATACCCCCTTTATCGTCGCCAAAAATGAAGCAGAAGCTCAAGAAAAAGCTATTTCTCAGTTTGGCAAGGGTGTCAAATTAGAGCAAGATCCAGACGTGTTAGATACTTGGTTTTCGTCTGGTTTATGGCCTTTTTCAACGTTGGGCTGGCCAGAACAAACCCAAGACTTAGACACCTATTACCCTACAGCTACCTTGGTTACTGGCTTCGATATCATCTTTTTCTGGGTGGCGCGGATGACTATGTTGGGCGGTCATTTTACAGGGCAAATGCCGTTTAAAGATGTCTATATTCACGGGCTAGTATTAGATGAAAATGGCAAAAAAATGTCAAAGTCAGCCAATAATGGCATCGATCCATTATTGCTAATCGATAAGTATGGTACAGATGCTTTGCGCTATACCTTGGTAAAAGAAGTCGCCGGGGCGGGTCAAAATATCCGTTTAGAATATAACCGTAAAACTGACGAATCTCCCCCTGTAGAAGCAAGTCGCAACTTTACTAACAAGCTGTGGAATGCGTCTAGGTTTGTGATGATGAATTTGGACGGTTTGACCCCGCAGCAGTTAGGACAGCCCGACACAGGCTTAGAAAGCGCCGATAAGTGGATATTGTCGCGTTTCCATCAAGCAGTTATAGAAATAAGTAATCTGATTAGTAACTATGGGTTGGGAGAAGCGGCGAAAAGTTTGTACGAATTTATCCGGGGCGACTTTTGCGACTGGTATATTGAATTAGTCAAATCACGCCTGCAACCTGAATCAACTTCGCGCCAAGCCGTACAACAAACTCTTGGTTACGTTTTAGAGGGGATTTTAAAACTGCTACATCCCTTTATGCCCCATATTACCGAAGAAATTTGGCATACTCTAACTCAAAGTAGCGATCGCCAAATCTTAGGATTACAGTTGTATCCTCAGCCAGATCAGGCGCTAATCGACTTGGAATTAGAAAGTAGTTTTGAACTAATTACTACTACTATTAGCAAAATTCGTAACCTCCGCGCCGATGGTGATATCAAGCCAGGGGCAAAAATTCGGGTAATTTTGCAAAGTGAAAATGCAACTGAACTTGATACCCTAACTCGCATCGGACAACTTCATATTTTGGACTTAGCCAAAGCTGAAAGCTTGGAAGTTCAACCGAAACAAGCTACTAACTCTTTAGGAAATGTTATTTCTGGAGTGGTGGGGACAGTAGAAATCTTGATTCCTCTAGCGGGTGTTGTAGATACTGAGGCATTACGAGGAAAATTGAGGAAAGCATTGAGTAAAGTAGAAACAGAGATACAATCCCTTTCTAATCGGCTGAATAATCCTAAATTCGTAGATAAAGCCCCGGAAGAAGTAGTTAAAACTATTCGAGATAACTTACTTGAAGCTGAGAAACAAGCCGAAATTCTCCGCGATCGCCTTCAAAACTTAGACTAAACCACTATGGGCGTACCTAGCGCCCCTAAAATCCATGCTATACCTAGCTCAAGTCCAAAAACAAAAGTCAGGACAAGTAGAATTATGCCTACTCGCCCATCAACAAACTACCTATAAATGGGAAGTAGACGAACAAGGAAAACTAATTAGTATCGCCAGTGCGATCGCCTTCCCTGAAGGAGTATTAGTTTTAATCGAACTCTCACCTAAAGGAGAAATGCTTAGTCTTCAAGATGCTACAAATTGGGTGTTAGATTTGGTCAAAACTTACCTAACTTGCGGTATTACTCCAGAGTTTTTAAAAGCCGAAACTGAGCGATCGGAACAGTGGCGACAGTCTCTAGCCTTGCAAAATCAAGACCTTTCAAGGCGATCTTTAGAAGTAGAAGCTAGGCGTGAACAAATCCAGGCTTTAGAAGAAAGTTTTAAACGTGATAAAGAAAATGACAATTCTCCTGAAGCTTAGATTGCGATCGCACAGATTCCCCCTTAAAAAAGGGGGAAGATAAAATAGTAAAATCCCCTTTGTTAGGTTTTAACAATTACCGCAGTTTTAGCAACTCCGTTAGTTTCGTTGTTAACTAAAGTTTCTCGAATCATCCGCGCGAGGAATTTACTTGTCAAACGCCCCGCAACTTGTCTTCCTATTTGCTGCACTCCTGGATTAGAAAGCAATTGTGGAATTTGGGAACTAACTTCTGTCGCGTCAAAACCGCGCGTTTCCTGCAAAATACCCCAAATACGCTTAATATGCTCTAAAGTTTGTTCTTGTTCGGTATTAGCGGCAGGAACTGGCATAATTGCCATAGCTACAGGTTTAGCCCAAGGAGTATTAAATAGGCGATCGCGTAAGTTATTAGTAACGCTGTTCAAAGCATCTTTACTCAACGCATCGATACTTTTTGCTAGTTCATCAATTAGGTTATTGCGAATCAACGCCCCTCTTTCTGACGATAAAAATTCTAAAGTCTCATCAAGTACCTGATTTAAGTTGTATTCGTCACTGCTACGAGCATTTTTTAGCAAGTTTTCCAAACGATTCCAACGGAAACGACCATCTTTAAACAGCAAGTCGCGCAACGATTCCCGCAATTCTGGGGCTGGATCGGTTAGTAATCGCTTAGAAATATAAGGGTAGGCTTCACTGAGTACCTTGAAGTTGGGATCGATATAAATGGCGATTCCTTCTAAAGTAACTAGCGATCGAATAATTAAAGCGTAGTAAGCGGGTACGCGGAAAGGATACTCGTACATCAACGCCGATAACTGATCTGTAATGCTTTTAAAGTTTAATTCCGCTACACTAGCGCCCAAAGCATTCCCAAAAATTTGTCCCAAAGCCGGAACAATTGGTACTAAGTCTGTATCGGGTGTCAAAAAGTCTAGCTTGACGTAATCACGGGCTAATCCTTCAAAATCGCGGTTTACCATATGTACCACCGCTTCAATCAAGCCGTAGCGTTGATAGGGCTTGATTTCGCTCATCATCCCAAAATCTAAATAAGCTAATTGTCCATCAGGAGTAGCTAATAAGTTTCCTGGATGCGGATCGGCGTGAAAAAATCCATGTTCTAGCAACTGACGTAAAGAACACTGAACCCCCACTTCAATAATGTACCTAGCATCAATTCCTTGAGCGCGGATAGCATCTACTTGAGTAAGTTTAGTACCTACAACCCATTCCATCGTTAGTACACGACGGTGGGTATATTGCCAATAAATTTTTGGCACATAAACGTCTTTCAAATGCCCGTAAAGCTTGGCAAATCGTTCGGCGTTTTCGCCTTCATTGATGTAGTCCATCTCCTCAAAGATGCGTTCGCCAAACTCATCTAAAATTGAGACTAAATCGCTCCGTAAGCGTTTAATATTATTATTTGCCCAAGTTGCCATCCGGCGTAAAATGTACAAGTCTACGGCAATTGTTGCTTGCAAGTCGGGGCGCTGAACTTTAACAGCAACCGTTTCGCCAGTTTTTAGCTTACCTTTGTATACTTGCCCTAAAGATGCTGCGGCGATTGGTTCGGGGGATAATTCTGCGTAAATTTGGTCTGGGCGATCGCCTAATTCTTCTTCAATAAACTGGTAAGCAATTTCGTTCGCAAAGGGCGGTATCTGGTCTTGCAGGCGCGTCAATTCCTCCAAGTACGCGGGGGACACCAAATCAGGGCGAGTAGACAGTGCTTGCCCAATTTTGATATAAGCTGGGCCTAATTTTGTTAGTAATTCTTTTAGCTGTACTGCGCGTTTAAGCTCATTGCGATCGCTTACACCCCTTTTTTTATCCCACCACACCCCCAGCGCAAAGCTTACCGAGGGAAATATAACTGTAAAAATCCGTCCTAATACTTCTAACGGTTTTTTCTTGTAATGAGCGGCTATAGTTTCTGGGTTGTAGCGCAACAACTCTGGCTTAACAACTTGTCCGTTTAAATCTGTCTCAACTTCTAATGGTTTAACTAAAACTATTTGTCCTGGCGCTGCATCAACTTGAAATTCAACTAAATCGTTTGTCTTAACATTCATGAATATATAACCGCACTACCGCGACCATTAAGTATTGTAACAAATTGCTGCTAGAAGTTAATTTTAATTGCACCTATCTTAGTGAATCTACCCTATTTATGTTTGGGCTATTGTTTATTCTCACTTGCTGACTTCGCAATTTAGTCTAGCTAGAGATTGATTAATCCCGGTAAGCCGTGCCTCGTTTAAAATAAAAGTAAGTCTCTCTTAGAACAATGACGATCCCTGAATTTCAAGATACTTTTGATGTAATCGTAGTTGGCGGCGGTCATGCAGGGTGTGAAGCCGCCCTAGCCGCCGCTCGTTTAGGCTGTCGTACCTTATTACTTACTCTCAACTTAGATAAAATTGCTTGGCAACCATGCAACCCCGCCGTAGGAGGGCCAGCAAAATCGCAGCTAACCCATGAAGTAGACGCAATAGGTGGAGAAATTGGCAGAGTAAGCGATCGCACCTACCTACAAAAGCGCGTACTAAATGCGTCTCGCGGCCCGGCGGTGTGGGCATTACGGGCGCAGACAGATAAGCGCGAATACGCCCAAGTAATGAAAGGGATTGTCGAAAATCAAGAGAATCTCACCATCCGCGAAAGCATGGTGACAGACTTAGTAATCGGCACTAACGATGAAGTTGTCGGCGTTGAAACCTATTTTGGCGTAGCCTTTCAAGCAAGTGCCGTAATTTTAACTACCGGGACATTTTTAGGTGGGCGAATTTGGGTAGGTAATAAATCAATGGCTGCGGGAAGGGCGGGAGAATTTGCCGCCCTTGGATTGACCGAAACCTTGAATAAACTAGGGTTTGAAACCGGACGGTTAAAAACTGGAACTCCCGCACGAGTAGATAAAAAGTCTGTTGATTACAGCAAGTTAGAACCCCAACCCGGCGATGAAGAAGTACGCTGGTTTAGTTTTGATCCTGAGGTGTGGGTAGAACGCGCACAAATGCCCTGTTATCTTACTCGTACTACTGCCAAAACTCATCAATTAATTCGGGATAATTTGCATTTATCCCCGGTTTACGGCGGTTGGGTAGATGCCAAAGGACCGCGATATTGTCCTAGTATTGAAGATAAAATTGTCCGTTTTGCTGATAAAGAAAGCCACCAGATATTTATCGAACCAGAAGGGCGCGACATTCCCGAACTTTATATACAGGGCTTTTCGACAGGTTTACCCGAACAAGTCCAGTTGCAATTGCTGCGGACTTTGCCAGGATTAGAAAACTGCGTCATGCTGCGCCCAGCTTACGCGGTGGAATACGACTATTTACCCGCAACCCAGTGTTTCCCAACTTTAATGACAAAAAAAGTTCAGGGGTTATTTTGTGCAGGGCAAATTAATGGGACGACAGGCTACGAAGAAGCGGCGGCGCAAGGGATTGTCGCGGGAATTAATGCGGCGAAATATTCCCAAAATCAGGAAATGGTAATTTTCCCCCGTGAACAAAGTTATTTGGGTACATTGATAGACGACTTGTGTACCAAAGACTTAAGAGAACCCTATCGAATGCTGACCAGTCGCTCGGAGTATCGGTTATTATTGCGCTCGGATAACGCCGACGAACGGCTGACACCTGTAGGTAGAAAAATCGGCTTAGTTAGCGATCGCATTTGGGATTTATTCACCCGCAAGCAAGCAAATATCACCGCCGAAAAAGAAAGGTTGCACTCCACACGCCTCAAAGAACATAGCGATATAGCAAAACAAATTGCTACAGATATTCAACAAACAATCAAAAACTCCATCACTCTAGCCGACTTGCTACGTCGTCCAGGTTTCCATTACGCTAACTTGGCAACTTACGGACTAAGTAACCCCACCCTTACCACCGCAGAAATTGCCGGCGCAGAAATTGACATTAAATATTCGGGCTATTTGCAACGCCAGCAACACCAAATAGATGCAATTTCCCGTCACGCCAATCGCCCCTTAGCAGGGGATTTAGATTACTCGACCATTGAAACTCTTTCTAAAGAATCAAGGGAAAAACTATCTAAGGTAAAACCTTTAACTATTGGTCAAGCTTCTAGAATTGGTGGAGTTAACCCCGCCGATGTTAATGCTTTGCTCGTTTACTTAGAATTTCGCGATCGCAAAGCTACTCAGTTAGTTTGACCTCAAGCGGAGTATTAGAGGATAAGTTGCTACACAAAACTATTAAAAGCAAGTTTGCTGTCCCCAGCGCAGTTTTCCAGGTGCAGGTTCTACACAATTAGAGAAAAAATTTTCTACTTTTCCACTAGAAAGCAAACCATAGGAATAGTACCAGTCTGTTTGATAGACAGCAAAAATCACCATGCTTAAGGTAAAAATAAATTAGTTAAGGCAATCAATCTACAGCAATAGGTTTGAGCATACTTTTCAACTTTTAGTTAGGTTGTCAATAAGACGCAATTTATTTATTTTGGCTCCCTCTACGGCAAAAATACTAAGGGTTTTTATCACCTATTACTTAAGCATTACAATCAGTTACAGCTAAATTGCTACGATAAAATCTAAATTCTTTAAGTTGTGGGGTTGATTGCAGTGGGATTATTTGATGATTTCAACCGTTTTCTGGAAAGCCGTTTAGAAGAGTTTTTAAAAAATAATCCCCATTTGGAGTTAGAAGCACTTTTAGAACAGTTGCGCGAACAGGAAGAAGATACTTTAAGACTAATTGGCGACTTGCAACTTCAAGAAAAGCGAAGTCAAGACGAAATCTTAGCCAAAGCTCAAGAAATTCAACGCTGGCATATTCGGATAGAAAAAGCAAAAACTGCTAATAGGCTAGATTTGGCGGAAGCCGCCCAACAAAGAGAAGCAACTTTACTGCGAGAAGGTAATCAACGCTGGGGACAAATGCAAGGTGTAAAAGAGCGTGTCACTCAAGCAAAAGAACTACTAAAGCGCATCCAACAGCGCCGTCAAGAGGTGCAAACCAAAGTCACCGAGTCTCAGGCAACTCGCAATACTTACGGGGCTTCTCAGCGCCTAGAAACCGACGGATGGAATCAAACTCGTACACCCTACGGCGCACCCGATGCCTTAGATGATGCGTTTTTGCGTTGGGAAACTCAAGACGAATTAGAGCAGATGAAGCGAAATATGGGACGCTAATTATTATTCTGGCTCTTTGATACTGGATTGTTTAATTCGCAAGAGCGTCAATACTTCATCTTTTAGCGGCAAAAAGAAGCCCAAGCGCTTATTAGTATTAGAAGCAACTGCCAAAACTGCCCCGCCGAAAATATAAAAAGGTAGTGGTATACTTACGTGTTGCGCCCATTGGTAAAATTCGGCGATCGCAAATAACACAAAAAAACAAGATAACCAAACTTTCATAGTTTGTCCCAATTAGCTCAAATTAATATAACCTAGCTAATTGCAGATTGGTGTAGCACCTACGACTACACCAATTCTTATTACTTAGCTCGACGACGCAGCCATTGGAAAAATGGAATAACACCTAGTCCCAGCATTGTACTTGGTTCGGGGACAGGTTGAGCTACGCGATCGCGCACACTAACAGCAATATCTGGATTATCGCTAAATACGCCATCAACTCCCAAAGCAAAAAACTGTTCGTATTCTAGTTCGGGATTGCTACTATAGTCGGGAGCCAAGAAAAAGCCTTCACGCCGAAATGTGTAAGGATGCACCAGCAATCCCGCAGCATGAGCATCATCGATTAGGGTTGTAGGAGCTTGCAGCACTGCGTCTGCGGCGCTGATTACACCATCACCGTTGAGATCGTCTGGCTTACCGTCTCCGTCTGCATCTACTGTTCCGGCGGGAATTATCAACCGCTTAAAAGGGCCTATACCATTAGCATAGGCGGCAACCTCCGCTAATCCTTCAGGGGTTAATAAATCGCCGTAGGTGCGAGTACTTCCATTAGCAACAAAATCGTAAGGTTGAACTGTAGCCTCATCGTACAACTGTACCAAAGGAACATCAGTTAAAGTCCTCAGATATTGCAGATTGCCAACCTCAAAAGACTGGATAAATACAGGAGCGTTAGCCCCTGTTAATCCGTTGGCATTAAGAGTTGCTACTAGAGGTTTTTCTAAAGATAATCCAATTGAATTGAAGTAAGTAGGATGTTTAGTTTCTGGATAAATGCCAATAGTTCGTCCAGTTTCCAAACTTTTTTGGGCAGCTAAGTCGATTACTTCTTGCAACGTCGGGACTTGATACAATCCATCGAAAGTAGCTGAATCAGGGCGCAGTTGAGGAATGCGCTCTTTAGCAGTTAATGTTTTTAGCTCGGCTAAGGTAAAATCTTCTGTAAACCATCCCGTAATTGGTACGCCGTCAATAGTTTTAGTAGTTAGGCGATCGCTAAATTCAGTACGAGTAGCTACATCAGTAGTTCCAGAAATTTCATTCTCATGACGCGCTACTAATACGCCATCTTTAGTAGAAACTAAATCGGGTTCAATGTAGTCAGCGCCCAGTTCAATAGCTAATTCGTAAGATGCTAAAGTATGTTCTGGACGATAGCCACTAGCTCCCCGATGACCAATAACGATTGGTTCTGCTCCGTTCAAAGTTGCGGCGGTAACTTGATTTGCGCCCAAAACTGTCAAAAATGTTGATGTTAGTATTGCTAAGTGGGAAAGCCGAATCATAATTATACTCCTCAAAACTAATTTCTTGGTTAAGACAAACAAAAACTTTGGCAGCAACTTAGATAATTGCTACCCGCAGTTCTGGTAAAAATGTTTGTACACCGTAAATATACTGAGGGAGGATTAAGGCTAAATTAATCGTGGTTTAAAGTTAGTAATTTGTTGCTTAAATATGGCCGATAAAAAGTCAATGTCTGTAATTTTTGCAATTAACTTCTAAATTGATATCTTGATAGCTAAAAATGCTGCTCAAAAATTAGTTGAAGTCCGAGCAGCACTAGATTATATTTGATACCTTAATTGGGGTAAATGACTACAGTGTTGATGCGATCGCTAAAATAACTACTTATTG